>JAEEGH010017519.1_pt1 | contig 15258 bp, 13 predicted proteins | sample 9134181 | NCBI WGS metagenome assembly JAEEGH01 (sample SAMN16246544, study PRJNA631951) | gut metagenome | biome: gut microbiome; feature: rumen; material: DP-attached | host: Bos | place: Iran: Karaj | collected 2018-10 | reverse complement strand
TAGGCCTGCTTGGGATCAATGCCGTAGAGAGCCATCAGTCCCTCGTAATAGACGGCGCGCGTCCAGAGGTTCGAGGTACGATATTTGCCCTTGCCGAACGACTTGACCGTCGGGTCCGGATGGCGCTTCATGAACCAGTCGTTCACGATCTCCATCTGGTGCAGGATTTCTGCACGCGACGGCAGCTGCTCCTGGGCCAATGCCGGGGCAGACATGAGACATCCCAAAACTGCAGTGAGAAGAATCTTTTTCATACAGTATAAGTATTTCTATTTGAGGTTTTTCCGGTTGTGATGGCCAAGTCTCCTACTGACGGAGCGGCCTCACCGACCATTTTATTGAAAAAACTCCCATACGACATTGGCCACAATAATAAATATAATGGCCAATGCGCATGAGAGACAGAACTTTATTACTTAAAACAGCTTGTTCGGATATGTACCATCCTTGACCAATGCGGCGATGCGAGCCACGGTGTCAGGACGATCCTCTGCGTAGGTCACACCGAACCACTTTGAGGTCGTGTCAAGCACCTTGCAGGTGGCTGTACCCTCGGTGATGAGCTTGTTGACCATGAGCGGGATGAAGAACTCGGCCTTGAGATTCTCCATGTTCTTCGGGTCGCTGAGGAACTCCTTGAAGTAGGCCTCGCTGTACTCGAAGTAGTCTGGGGTGAAGCCCCACATGTTCATAGACACAGGAGTCTCATCGGCCACATTGACCCACTCGCCGTCCTCCTTGTTGTCCTTGCGGTAGGCAACCTTGCCATCGACGCGGGCAATCTTGGTGCACTCGACGCAGGTGGTCAGGCAGCCATTCTCGTCTTTCGAGCAGATGCCACGGCTCACGGTACCGTTCTCGCTCAAGGTGTTGGCAACGCGGAAACCAACCATAGCGTACTGATTCTTGGCACCCTCAGGAAGCTCCGAGAGGAACTTACCGATGACCATGAAGGCATCGCGGTTGTAGAAGTCGTCACAGTTGATGACACAGAAAGGCTCCTTGATGATGTCCTTACCCATCAGGACAGCGTGGTTGGTACCCCAAGGCTTGACTCGACCCTCAGGAACCTTGAAACCTTCAGGAAGTGCATCGATGCTCTGAAAACAGAGCTCGCAGGGAACGTGGCCCTCATATTTTGCAAGAATCTGGGTGCGGAACTGCTCTTCAAAATCCTTACGGATGACCCATACAATCTTGCCAAATCCTGCCTGAATGGCATCGTAGATGGAATAGTCCATGATGGTCTCACCATTCGGACCCAGTCCGTCCAATTGTTTCAGTCCACCGTAACGGCTGCCCATACCGGCAGCAAGAAGAAAAAGAGTTGGTTTCATTTTGATTTGAATTAAAGTTGTGTTGATGTCCTTTATAGCCCAAAAGCACATAAACGGCTTTTAATGCGTGCGAAAGTACGGATTTTTAATGAAAAAAGCAATAAAAAACGACATTTTTCTGAAAAATAACTCCAAAAACGCATTTTTTCGTTAAAAATTGTTCAGCGTATAAAAAAAAACATCTATATTTGCGCCGTCTTAAACAATAACTCAAAAATAGTTACGCCTATTGAACGAAACTCTACGCTTTAACCAAAAAATCAAGTTTAGATGAAGAATCTATCAGACGAGAGCTTGGTTGCTCTCTATGCGCAGGGTAAGAACGAGGCGTTTGATGAGTTGTTGTTCCGTTACAAGGACAACCTCTATTCATATATCTATACCATCGTTCAGAACAGGGAGGTTACGGAAGACATTTTCCAGGACACTTTCACCAAAGTCATCATCACACTGAAATCCGGACGCTATCAGGAGTCTGGACGCTTTGCCGGTTTCCTTTTCCGTGTGGCTCACAACATCATCATCGATTTCTTCCGCCAGCAGCAAACGGCCCAGACCATCACGCAGAGCGAGGTGGATTACGACCTTTTTGGCCGACGTGAACTCGTTGGCGAAGGGCTTGACAGCAGCCACGAGGAGGAAATGTCCTACCAGCAGGTCTTGGGTGACATCCGCCGCATGATTAAATATCTACCTGAAAACCAGCGTGAAATCGTCATCATGCGTTTCTACAAGAACATGTCATTCAAGGAAATTGCCGACCAGCTGGGCATCGGCATCAACACGGCTCTGGGCCGCGTCCGCTACGCCGTCCTGAACATGCGCAAGCTGGCCGAAGCCCACCACATTTCATTGGCCGTATAAATCTGAATTTTCTTGGCCAATGCCTTTGCCTTGAAGCTTCAGGTTCCGACATAATTTATCCCCGTTGCCACGGCGTTGTTTTCCGACAACCGCGACAACGGGGATTATTGTTGCTTTCCATTGGCCCAAAATCAGTGCATCAGCTTGTAGAGCAGTTCGAGCAGGACTTCATCGTCGGGGACGGCAGCACCACGGGCACCCTTCTGGCGGGCGTCACACTCGCGGATGAGGGCGACATTGGCCATTGCCTTCCACGCGTTGTAGTTCTTGAGGGCGGAGACCATATCCTTGGCGGCACCGTAGTTGAGGCCGACTTCGCGCATGAGGCCGTTGACGGTCTTGTCCTTGGCATAATGCGACATCATGACATTGGCAAAGAAATCGAACAAGACGGAGAGGGTGACGACCCACGGATTGTTCTTCGGATTCTGGACGAAATAGCGGCGGATGAGCTCGCACTTGCGGAAATCCTTGACGGCGATGGCGTGGACAAGCTCGTAGTTGTTGAATTCCTTGGAGATGCCGATGTGGGCGGCGACCATGTCGGGCGTGACATGGTTGCCCTTGAGGTTGAGGCGGATCTTCTCAATCTCGCTCATGATGCGGTTCAGGTCACTGCCAATGTGGTCGGCGAGCATCTGGACAGCATTTCCATCAAACTGTAGGCCGGTCTGGGCGAGAAATTCGGGCAGGAACTTGGCCAATTCGTATTCGGCGATGCGCTTGCCCTCGAAGACGACGCCACCGGCCTTGGTAACGGACTTGATGACCTCGGCCTTTTCGAGTTTCGCGCCATTATAGGCCACAACAAAGATGGTCTGGGCCGATGGATTCTGGAAATAGGGCACGAGGTGGTCAATGCGGCTGCGTTCCGAACGACCGACAAGCGACTGTGCATTGTGGAGGATGACGAGCTGGCGCTGGGCCACCATCGGATAGCGGCGGCAGGTGTAGATGACGTCGGTCAGGTCTTCGACATCGGCCCCATACATCTGGAGGAGGTCGAAATCTTTCTCTTCGTCGGTAAGGACATTGGCCAACAACAATTCCACAATGCGGTCGACGAAGTATGCCTCTTCGCCGTGCAGCAGATAGACGGGCGCAAACTGCCCGGCCTTGATGTCGTTACAGATTTTTGCGAAATCTTCGTTTTTTGCCATTTTCTCGCCTTTTACTTGTCGGTTTATGTTTTTCTTCGTATCTTTGCGGCATGAATCAGACACCGCTCAATCTGCCTCCCTGTGCGCTGAAGACGCAATTTAACCCGACGAGCCACCTGGAGGAAATCTTCGACCCACAACGCAGGAAATTCGTACGGCTAACACCCGAAGAATGGGTGCGGCAGAACTTTGTGCAACACTTGATCAACGATTTGGGTTTCCCGCAGGGACGACTTCAAAATGAGGTCGCAATCCGCGTGGGACGTATGGAAAAGCGTTGCGACACGGTTGTGTTCAACCAAGCGGGTCGACCGGCTGTGATTGTGGAGTACAAGGCTCCGTCGGTGCGGCTGACGCAACGTGTTTTTGATCAGATTGTCCGCTACGATTTTGCTCTTCAGGTTGAATTTCTGATTGTGAGCAATGGTCTTCAACACTACTGCTGTCGGCTGAATCGGGAGCGGAATTGCTTTGAATTTCTTCCACAACTTCCTCATTGGCAACAGATTGAGCCATCGCAGAATCCTCCGATGTGACTTCGGCGGCTGTGACCTCGATTTCTGGCTCGAAAAACAACGTAGCTGCCGTCTGTGCTTCCTCTTCCGGCTCAGAAATCCGCGTAGCGTTGTCTTCCGGCTCGGTTTCCGAGATAGTTTCATCGACGACAACGACCTCGCCACTTTCCGATTCCTTTTCTGAACTTGTTTCCGACGATGTTTCTTCGTCGGCCAATGGTTCGTTGCTTCCATTGACGCCGTCTGCGTCTGAAGCATTGGCCATAACCTCTTCTGTCACCTTGCCGTCCTCAACGCGGAGCACGCGGCCGGGGAACTGTTCGAGCAGCTGGAGGTTGTGTGTGGACATCAGCACTGCGGTGTGGCGCGTGTGGCAGATGTCGTAGAGCAGCTGGACGATATTGTTGCCGGTCTCGGGGTCGAGGTTGCCCGTAGGTTCATCGGCCAAGATCATGGTCGGCTCGTTGAGCAGGGCGCGCGCGATGACGACACGCTGCTGTTCGCCGCCGGAAAGTGTGTTGGGCATACGGTAGCCCTTGTTTTCCATGCCGACGAGCTTCAAGACCTCTTCAATGCGCTCGTCCATCGAATGAAGGTCGGTCCAACCCGTTGCACGCAACACGAACTCGAGATTCTGCTGGACGGTGCGGTCAACGAGCAACTGGAAGTCCTGGAAGATGATGCCCAACCGGCGGCGCAGATACGGAATCTGGCTGCGACGCATGGTGCGCAAATCGTAGTCGAAAATGCGTGCGCTGCCATCGACGATGGGCATTTCGGCATACAGCGACTTCAAAAGACTGCTCTTTCCGCTGCCGACCTTGCCAATCAGATAGACGAACTCGCCCTCGCTGATGTGCAAATCGACGTCGTGGAGCAACAACTGCTGCTCGCGCTCGATGGAAACTCCGCTGTAATTTATCATAGTCTAAGGGAATTTAAGGGGAAGCACAAAGTTTTGAAAAGGGAGTAAAAAGTTGTAAAAGTGGAGAAAAAGGGACGTTTGCATCGGCTGAAAAAAGGGGGATTATCAGTTCTGACAAACAACGGTATCGTCCCTTTTACTCCCCTTTCGCTCACTTTTACAACCTTTCAGAGCACTTGAAATCAGTGCTTCTTCCAGCCCGGATTGTGGCGTTCACGCAGTTCGGAAGCCATTTCCTCGATGCGCAGACCTTTGCTGGTGAGCAGCACGATGAGGTGGTAGAGCATGTCCGAGCCTTCGTAGATGAGGCGGTCGTTGGTGCCGTTGGTGGCTTCGATGACGAGCTCAAGAGCCTCCTCGCCCACCTTCTGCGCCATGCGGTTCAGACCGTCCTTGAAGAGCGATGTGGTGTACGATCCTTCAGGCATCTCCTCATGACGCTTCTCGATGAAGTCCTGCAATTCGCTCAGGAAAAGCAGTGCATTCTCTTGATTATGAGCGGCATCGCGCTTGTTGGTCTCGCCCCAGCAGGTGTCGGCACCCGTGTGGCATACAGGACCGGCGGGAACGGCCTTGATGAGCAGGGTGTCCTGATCGCAGTCATTGAGAATCTCCTTGACGGTCAGGGTGTTGCCCGATGTCTCACCCTTGGTCCACAGGCACTGGCGTGTGCGACTCCAGAAGGTGACAAGGTTTGTCTGAACGGTTTTCTCATAGGCCTCTTTGTTCATGAAGCCCAACATGAGCACTTTGTTGGTGTCTGCGTCCTGAACGATAGCAGGAACGAGTCCACCCAATTTCTCAAAATTGATTTCCATTGTATTTATTATTTAGAATTTGATATTTCTTATTTTGTCCGACGAACGTTGATTCCCTCATCGGCCAGGAACTGCTTCAGCTCTGCCATCGGGATTTCGTTGAAGTGGAACACCGAGGCGGCCAATGCTGCATCGACATGAGCCTGCTGGAACACATCGAGGAAGTGCTGTTTCGTACCGGCACCGCCCGATGCAATGACTGGAATCGACAGTTCCTCATGCAGACGGCGCAAGGCATCGATCGCAAAGCCCTGCTTCGAGCCGTCGTGGTTCATCGAAGTGAAGAGGATTTCGCCTGCGCCGCGCTCCTGTGCCTCATGCGCCCACTCGAAGAGGGTTCGCTCGGTCGGGATGCGGCCACCGTTGAGGTAGCAACGCCATTGGCCATCATCTTCCAGACGGGCATCAATGGCGCAGACGCACTCCTGCACGCCGAAACGGGCTGCAATCTCGGAGATGAGTTCCGGCCGGCGGATGGCCGAGCTGTTGATTGAGACCTTGTCGGCACCGGCTGCGAGCAGTCGTTCAACGTCGCTCAATTCGTGGATGCCGCCACCCACGGTGAACGGAATCGAGACCTCGGCCGCAATGCGCTGGACGAGGTCGGTGAAGGTCTTCCGGCCCTCGTGCGAAGCGGTAATATCGAGATAGACCAATTCGTCGGCACCGAGTTCGCTGTACTGCTTGCCGAGTTCGACGGGGTCGCCGGCATCGCGGAAGTTGACGAACTGGACACCTTTTACCGTCTTGCCGTCTTTGACATCGAGACACGGAATGATTCGTTTGGCTAACATTTTGCGCTGCAATTAGAGTTAAAGATTTGTTTTTTGGCCAATGGATTTCAACGCGACGACTTGATGAAGTCCTTCATTTCGTCAATGCTGATTCGACCTTCGTAGATGGCCTTGCCGACAATGACGTCCGGCACGCCAGCCTTGTCGAGCGCAAGCACATCGGCCATGCCCGACACGCCGCCCGAGGCCGTCACGTGCAGCTCGGGGAACTGCGCCATCATGTCGCGATAGAGGTCAACGGCAGGTCCCGACAACATTCCGTCGCGCGAAATGTCGGTCGAAATCACCTGACGGACACCAAAATCCACGTAGCGCTTCAGGAACGACTGCCAAGTGGCATCGCCCGTCTCCAGCCAGCCGGTGATGGCGATTTTGCCCGACTTGATGTCGGCTCCGAGGATGATTCGTTCGGCGCCGTATTTCTCCAGCCACGCGAGGAACATTTCGGGCTTCTGCACGGCAATCGAACCGCCGGTAATCATCTGCGCGCCGCTCTCGAATGCGATGCGCACGTCGTCGTCCGACTTCACGCCGCCGCCGAAATCGACCACCAGATTCGTGCCCGATGCGATACGCTCCAACGTCTTGTGATTGACGATGTGGCCACCCTTGGCTCCGTCCAGATCCACTACGTGAAGGCGGCGCACGCCGATGTCTTCATACTGTTTGGCGACGTCGAGCGGGTCGCGCCCGTACTCGGTCTTGGCGGCATAGTCGCCCTGCTGGAGGCGTACCAGTTGGCCTCCGATGATGTCTATTGCGGGAACTATTTCAATCATTGTAAAATTACAAATTACAAGTTACAAATTACTTTTCTTGGCCAATGGCATCTGCTCCGCTCCAATGCGGAATGGTTTGGAATAATGTCATTACAGAGCCAGGAAGTTCTTCAGAATCTGTTCGCCGACGCTGCCGCTCTTTTCGGGATGGAACTGCGTGGCGTAGAAGTTGCCCTTGTGCAGGGCTGCGCTGTACTCGCCGCAGTAGTCGGTCGTGGCAATGGTGTCGGCGCAGACCGGAACGCGGTAGCTGTGCACGTAATAGACGTATGCGCCATCGGCAACACCCTCAAAAAGGCAGTTCTTGTCCGATGCGCCATTGGCAGAAACCGTGTTCCAACCCATCTGCGGCACTTTATCGACGGCCGATGTGGGACGGAAACGCTCGACGGGAGCATCGAAGATGCCGAGGCAATCGACGTCGCCTTCCTCACTGTGGCGGCACATCAGCTGCATGCCGATGCAGATGCCCAGGACGGGCTGCTTGAGCGAGCGGATGACATCGGCCAATCCCGTTGCGTTCAGATATTCCATGGCAGCACGGGCCTCGCCCACGCCGGGGAAAATCACTTTTTCGGCCGAGCGGAGCAACTCCGGGTCATCGGTGATGACGGGCTCGTAGCCCAACCGCTTGCAGGCGCAAAACACGCTGTAGATGTTGCCTGCGTTGTATTTAACAATTGCAACCATGCTTTGGCAAATTACAAATTACGAATTACAAATTACTTCTACCCGACTACCGTCACCTCCCCTCGGGGAGGTCGGGAGGGGGTCGCCCTTAGTCATCATACCAGTCAATCTTGTTGCTGCGCGAGACGGAGCTCTTCTCGTACTTCAAGTCCTGAAGCATCGAACTCTTGACGGCGATGCAGACGTGGAAGCTGGCGTATGTGCCAATGGGGTTCATCGAGGCGGTGAGCGACCAGCAGTGCATGTCGCGGCTCGCGCTCAGGTTCATGTACGACACCTTGTGGTTGTTGCAGTCGTAGGTGAAGTTGTACGAGAAGTTCCAGCCCTTTGTCGGCTGAATCGTGCCCGACACCGTTGCGCTGTGCGTCAGCTTGTAGTTGTACTCCATCTTCGACTTGTTGAACGTGCCGTAGGCGTAGCGCATCGTGTACGAAATGTTCATCGTCCACGGAATGCTCCAGATGAGGTAGCCATCGGCATCGTAGGTCGAGTTGCCCGAACCGGAATTCTTCTTCCTACGCGAATTTTTGACCTCCTTGTCGTACGACGGGTCGAGATTCTCATCGACCGTATCGTCCGGCTCCTCGTCGGTGTCGTCCATGTCGTTGGCCGATGAATCATCGTCGCCGAATCCGAACAGCGAGGCCAGTTTCTTGTTGTTCAGCTGATAGCTGTAGCTGTAGCCGGTGTTCATCAGTCGCGGGAACTTGCCCACCGTCCAACGCGGCACGTCAATGCGCACTGGGTTGCCGCTGCTTGTCAGGCCGTACATGTAGGTGTCGAACGAGCCGGAGAGGTTCATCGAACCCGACTTGCCCATCTTGATGACCATCGAGACCGGAATCGTGGAACTCCAGCGCATCGAGTCGGCCGCCATATTGTAGCTGATGCTCGATGTCAGATTGTCGATGATGGAGATTTTCTTGTAGCCTGTCGTGTCCTTGCCGCTGCGGATTTGGGCCTCAATGTTGTTGGACATCGAAAAGCTGATTGCGCCCGTCCGCCCGGAACTTGTCGTGCCGTACAGATAGCCGGAGAATGGCGAATACTGGACGGTCTTGAAGCCTGTGGCCGATGAAGCATCGGGCATATCGTAGGACGACCAGCTGCCGTATTTCCGCTTGCTGAAGTCTGGCGTGTAGCTGAATGATACGGTCGGCGTGAAGAGGTGGCGCACGGCGACGAGCTTGGCATTCTTGAAGAACGGCGCAGGCTTGTAGAAGCCGTAGAGCTTAGTGTTGGCCGACAACGATGTCGAATAGTTATAGACGTTGTAGAAGCCGTAGGTTGTGTCCGATGCGATGCCACCGTACGTGCCGTCGCTGTTCTGGATTGACGGGTCGAAGAACTTCTCGGTCTTGTGCGAATACATTCGGTCGGTGAAGTTGAACGACGGCGTGATATTCACGTAGCGCAACACGGTGAACGATGCGGAAAGCGGAATCGAGTGCTGCATACCGTTCTTCCAGTCGCGTATCAGGCTCTTGTCCTTGAATTCGTCCTGCTTGGTGGTGATGCTGTTCGACAATCGGCCGGAGTAGCTCATCGCAATCTTTTCGTACCAGCGGTCGGCACCCGACTTCACCTTGCGCTTGAAGGGATACAGACGGCTCATCGAGATGGTCAGGTCGGGCAGCGAGACGACGAGGGTCGAGTCTTTGGTGCGCTGCGTGACCGACGTGCTTGCCGAGAAGCTCCAGTTGCTGTTCGGCACCTTGTAGGTCGCATTGATGGTGCTCGACTTGGTGCTGTTGGTCATCTCGCTGCTGTAGTAGCTGGCCAAGTTGTTGCGCTCGTAGCCCGAGGTCGTAAAGTTGACCGATGCCGAAAGCGTCATGTTCGGGTTGAAGCGGCTGTCCTGCGAGTGGCTCCAGACCGCCTTGAAGTTGGTCATCTCGCTGTAGTCGGGCATTCCCTTGTCGCCCGTGATGGTCTTGATGTAGCTGAACGAATAGTTGCCGCGGAACTTGTAGCGCCACGCATATTTCGAGCTGGCCGATATGCCCCACGACCCTTTCGTGTAGAGCTCGCCCTTCAAGGCCAGGTCCATATAGTCGTTGATGGCGAAATAGTAGCCGCCGTCGCGCAGGTAAAGGCCCTTCGTCTGGTCGGCGCCGTAGGTCGGCACAATGATGCCGCTGCTGTAGCTCTTGGTGAACGGGAAATAGCCGAACGGGATGGCGAGCGGCAATGGGACATCGGCCACAACCAGATAAGCCGGTCCGGTCACGATGTTCTTCTTCGGACGGACACGCGCCTTGGTGAGCTGGATGTAGAAGTGCGGACAGTCGTGCAGGTCGCACGTGGTGTATCGGCCGTTCTCGAGGAAGATGTCGTTATCGGGCATCTTCTTGGTCGTGCCGCCGGTCACGTAGCCCTCGCCCTGCTGGGTCACGACGTCGGTGATGTAGCCCTTGGCCGTCTTGAAGTTGTACGAGATGGTGCGCGTCTCGTATTCGCCCGACTTGTCCTTGAACACCGGCGCACCGATCAGCATCTTGCTGCCCTCTGGAGCGTCCGGGTCGGGCACGCCGTTGGCATGAACGAGGCTCGAATCGAGCGACATCTGGATGCGTTCGGCCGTGAGGTTGATGTCGTCGTAGGTCACTTCGCTGTTGCCGTAGAGCCACGCCTGGTTGCCCATCGAGAAGACCAGCGAGTCCGAACTCTTGTAGTTCACCACAGCGGTCAGTCCGCCGCCTTCGGGCTTCTTTTTCTTGGCCGATGCGCTGTCGGCCGCAATCGAATCTTTTCTTGTGTTTATGGCCGATGTATCTCCCTCCACGGCCAACGAATCCCGCACGGTGTCCGATGGGACATTGGCCGCAACCTCCTGCGCATACACAAACGATGGCTGCAAACCAAGGGCCGCAGTCATCGCAACTAGCAGAATTACTATATTTCGGAGCGTACGCACAAGCTGTCTGTTTAAGTTCCCGTCAATCGGATTTCTCTGGCGGAGGATGCTCTTTCCCCCTTTAAAATCTGCGCGAAGATACACTTTTTTTCCGACACCGCCAACTGCCCTACGCGAAACTTAAACAATTTTGTGTATTTTTAAACTTTATTCGGGCTGAACCTCTTCAAATGGAATGCGGAAAGTGCAACCGTTGGCATAATTCGAGCATCCGAACGCCGTCCTGCCACGCAGAATCTGCCCTTTTCCGCACGCCGGACAGACCTGCGGCAATGTGGCCAACGTGTATTTGTACGTCGGTTTTTCGGCGCTCTTTTTGGCCGATTTCCCTGCCGTCGCCTTGGGTTTCTTTTCGGCCGATGCCTTGGCTGTCGAAGTCCGTTTTTTCTTTTCAGCAACCTCCTCTTCGCTTGTAAAGGCAACACGTGTCTGGACCCGGTCATTGATGACCTCGGCCACAATGTCGCGCACCATCTGCTTCAGTTCGTCGATGAACGTCCGCGCCTCATATTCGCCGCGCTCAATCTGGCGCAGTTTCCTCTCCCATTGGCCGGTCAGTTCCGCACTTTTCAGTATTTCCTGACGGATGATGCCGATGAGTTCGATGCCCGTCTGGGTGGCCACGAGCGCCTTTTTCTCCTTGCGGATATAGCGTCGGCGGAAGAGCGTCTCGATGATGGCGGCACGCGTAGAAGGTCGGCCCAGGCCGTTCTCCTTCATGGCGTCGCGCAGCTCCTCGTCGTCGCACAGTTTGCCTGCCGTTTCCATGGCGCGCAGCAATGTAGCCTCGCTGTAGAGCTGCGGCGGTTTGGTCCACTTTTCGAGCAATGACGGCACGTGCGGGCCGCTCTCTCCCTGCACGAAGTCGGGCATGATACCCTGTGTCGGCTCCTCGTCGGCCGATGCCTCACCCTGCTTTGCCTGCGGTTTGGTCTGCGTGATGTCCTCACCCCCACCGCTCAGGTCGCTATAGACGGCACGCCAGCCCGGCTCGACGATGACCTTGCCACTGGCGCGGAAGGGAAGTCCGTTGGCCGACGCCTCTCCCGCCACGCCGTTCACCGTCGTCGTATTGAAGACGCACTCCGGATAGAACACCGCGATGAAGCGCCGCGCCACGAGGTCATAGACGTTGCGCTCCTCGGCCGTGATGGTGTTGGCCGGCAGTCCTGTCGGGATGATGGCATGGTGGTCGGTCACCTTCGAGTTGTCGAACACCTTCTTCGTCTTGGGCAGTTTTGTGGCCAATAGCGGTGCCGTCAGTGCCTCGTAGCCGCGCAATCCGCGTAGCGTCTGCGGGCACTTCGGGTAGATGTCGTCGCTCAGGAACGTCGTATCGACGCGCGGATAGGTCGTGAGCTTCTTCTCGTAGAGGCTCTGGATGTGGCGCAGGGTCTCGTCGGCGCTGTAGCCGAACTTGCGGTTGCAATCGACCTGCAGCGATGTCAGGTCGTAGAGACGCGGCTGTTGTTCCCTGCCCTGCTTTTTCTGTATGTCGGTGACAGTGAACGGTTTTCCTTCGATTTCGGCCAATGCCTGCTGCGCCTCCTCCTGCTTCTCGAAACGGCCCTTTGTGGCATTGAACGTCACATCGCGGTACAGCGTCTTGATTTCCCAATACTGCTGCGGCTGGAAATTGGCAATCTCCCAATGCCGCTTCACGATTAGGGCCAATGTCGGTGTCTGCACACGGCCGATGCTGATAACCTGACGCTGGTCGCGGTGTCCGTAGTGCAGCGTGTAGAGGCGCGACGCGTTCATGCCCAACAGCCAGTCGCCTATCGCGCGGCTCAGTCCGGCGGCATAGAGTTTGTCATATTGCTGCTGCGGCACGAGATGCTGGAACCCCTCGCGGATGGCATCATCGGTCAACGAGGAGATCCACAGCCGCTGCACGGGACACACCTGCTGGTCGGGCCGCACATAGACGTCGCGGCTGCGGTCGTAGATGATGCCCGCCTTCTGCATCACCCAGCGCTGGATGAGCTCGCCCTCCTGCCCCGCATCACCGCAGTTGATGATTTCGTCGGCCTTGGCATAGAGGTCGGCAATCACGGCAAACTGGCGGCGCACTCCGTCGTCGTTCTTCAAGGTAATGCCGAATGTCTGCGGGATCATCGGCAGGCGGCTCTCGGCCCATGGCTTCCAGAAGTCGGTATATTCCTCCGGATTCTTCAGTTCGCACAGGTGGCCGAAGGTCCACGTCACCTGATAACCGTTGCCCTCATAGTATCCTTGCTGGCGGGAAGTTGCGCCCAATACATTGGCTATGCTCTGCGCCACACTTGGTTTCTCTGCAATACAAACTTTCATAATTTTCGTCAAATTGGGGGCAAAGATAATTTTTTTTTCCGAAAGAAAGGCAGATTCCAACTTTTTTTTGTATTTTTGCGGCCAATAAAAACATACAACCTATGAAATTTACTGAACTTTGTGCCCCCATTTTCAACCGCGCCATTGCCGACTATCACGTCACGGACAATGTCGATACGCCCATCAAAAATCCGTATCCAGAGCGCAGCATCGAGTATTTCCTCTATCTCAAGAATTGGATTGACACGGTTCAGTGGCATTTCGAGGACATCATCCGCGACCCGCAGATTGACCCCGCCGCAGCCCTCGTACTCAAGCGCCGCATCGACAAGAGCAACCAGGACCGCACCGACCTCGTCGAGATGATTGACAGCTACTTCCTCGACCAGTACAAGGAGGTAAAGGCATTGGCCAATGCCACAATCAACACCGAGAGTCCCGCCTGGGCCATCGACCGCCTCTCCATCCTCTATCTCAAGATCTACCACATGCAGGTCGAGGTGAACCGCACCGACGTTGACGATGCCCACCGCCAGAAGTGCCAGGAGAAGCTCAATGTCCTCCTCACCCAGCGCACCGACCTCTCATCGGCCATCGACCAGCTGCTCGACGACATCGCCGCAGGCCGCAAGTACATGAAGGTCTACAAGCAGATGAAGATGTACAACGATCCGAACCTCAATCCCGTGCTTTACGGCAACAAATGATTGAAAAGTAGTTAAAGAGATACGACAAGGGAGCAAAAGGAACAACACAAACAGCTGTAAAATCCTTTTCTCCCTTCTTTTTGTAATTCGTAATCTGTAATTAGTAATTCGTAATCTGTAATTAGTAATTCGTAATCTGTAATTAGTAATTTGTAATTAATCACCGTGATTCAGAAACTGCTCGTCATCCGATTTTCAGCCCTCGGCGACATTGCCATGACGGTGCCCGTCGTGGCATCGCTGTGCCGCCAGTACCCCGACCTCCAGGTCACGATGCTCACCAGCCGCATGGGCGGAAAAATCTATCGGGCGGTATTGGCCGATGTCCCCAACCTGCACGTCAAGGACATCGACGTCAAGCGCGACTACCACGGCATCGCCGGACTGAACCGCCTCTATCACGAACTGAAGGCCGAGGGATTTGACGCCGTGGCCGACCTGCATGACGTCCTGCGCACCAAGTGGCTCAACCTGCGCTTCTCGCTCGACCACACGGCCAAGGCCCGCATCGACAAGGGACGCGCCGACAAGAAGGCCCTCGTCGCCCACAAGCGCCACGAGCAGCTCAAGACGAGCATCGAACGCTACCGTGAGGTCTTCGGCCAACTCGGTCTGCCCGTCACCCTGGACTTCGAGCCAAAGCCATTGGCCAACGACCTCTCGTTGGCCGCAAACCACAATATCGGCATCGCACCATTCGCCCAACATCGCGGCAAGATTTACCCCAAGGAGCAGATGCTCCGCGTCATCGACCTCCTGCTCGACGCACGCCCCGACCTGCACATCTACCTGCTGGGCGGCCCTGACGAACAGGGCGAACTCGACGCATGGGCCGAGCGCAATCCCGCCCGCATCACCAACACCGCCGGGCGACAGACATTGGCCGATGACCTCCGCCTCATGTCCCGCCTCGACTGCATCATCTCGATGGATTCGGCCAATATGCACATGGCCTCGCTCGTCGGCTGCCGCGCGGTGAGCATCTGGGGTGCGACCGATGTGCGTGCCGGCTTCTTCGGCTACCGCCAGCGTCCTGAAGATGCCGTTTCTCTCCCGCTGGAATGTCGTCCGTGCTCCATCTACGGCAATAAGCCCTGCAAGTTCGGCGACTTCCGCTGCATGACCGGCATCTCGCCCCAAATGGTCGTGGAAAGGACATTGGCTTGACCCTTCCGCATTTTCTTGGCCAATGCCCCTCCATCGCAACAGGAATCGCACACAAAAAAGGAACGGACCAGCATCATTCCGATGCCAATCCGTTCCATTTTTTTTCTCTTGAAAACGGGGAAACTGGAATCAACCCAATTTATACCACACTGTCATATTCTGTTTAGAAGTCAATGGTTGTTCCGTTCTCACTCTGGGGCTTCCAAGTGTCAACATCTGCCTCAATTTTGATGAGGTTGCTACCAGAAACCGTAATATTGATGTTGTTCAAA
>JAEEGH010017512.1_pt1 | contig 15262 bp, 16 predicted proteins | sample 9134181 | NCBI WGS metagenome assembly JAEEGH01 (sample SAMN16246544, study PRJNA631951) | gut metagenome | biome: gut microbiome; feature: rumen; material: DP-attached | host: Bos | place: Iran: Karaj | collected 2018-10 | reverse complement strand
TCATAAATGGTGCCTTATGATACTGCTTGGCACCTGCCATAGCACCATTACACTGATATTCGCAAAGGTCAGGACGGTTAGAAACGCCGCACTTACCAAGATTGCGATCATATCCTGCTGCCTCAAAGGCATCAGAAACTTCTTTACTTATAAGGTCTAATATCTTTTCCAAAATAATGTCCTTTCAAATCCTATATTAACGCCTACATCATAATAATAAAGAAACAACTGTTAGTCAATTATGAAATCTTAGTACATAGAAATGCATCCGTGCATTTCTAAACATGTACAAGTTACCTCCTGTAAATCAGTTCCATAACTCCTCTGCAGTATTGTAATATTCCATCAAAACAGGCTTTGTAAGATGATTGATCTCAACATCCATGTCGATCTCATCTTTACCAAATTTAAAGAGAGCAGATACGTTGTCCTCAGTAATATATCTTGTTTCTATGTCAAAAGAAATATCTTCTGAAAGCTCGCTTTTGCTGGCCATATTAAATCCCCAGTCTCCAAAAGCAGGCACTTCCACATGGTAAGCCTTAACATTAAAGCCTTCACTCTCAATTGTCTTATTTATGCACCAAAAGGCCTTGGTAGCATAATAAGGGCTTGTAGACTGAACAACCAGTACTCCTTCATCTGTAAGGCACCCTCCGCACATACGGTAAAAAATGTTGGAGTATAGCTTATTAAGCACTTCTGTATTTGGATCCGGAAGGTCTACAATGATGACATCGTATTTTTCCTGACAATCTTCCAGATACTCATAAGCATCCATATTTAAGATATTAAGCTTGTCGGACAAAAGACTGTTTTCGTTTATAGCCGTAACATTCTCGTTAGTACTGCAGATCCTGATCATTTCTTTATCAAGATCCACCAGATCGATCTTTTGAACTTCCGGATACTTTAAAACTTCGCGAACAGCAAGCCCATCACCTCCGCCAAGAATGAGTATCTTTTCCCTGGTAGTAACTTCGTTCATAGGTACATGGACCAGCGCCTCATGATAACGGTATTCATCCGCTGTTGAGAACTGACAGTTACCATCTATGAAAAGTCTCACGTCGTCCCTGTGCTTGGTCATGACTATCTTCTGGTACTGCGTCTGCTCTATAAGTATGACCCTGTCAGTATATAATCCGCTTTCTACTGAATCGGAAATATTGTCTGCAAGGACCATTCCAAGCAGCATGATCACAGATAGGATAATGGCTATAACACGGTATATATTTATGTAGTTAACTCTTTTACCAAACTTCCACATGATAAGCAGGGCTGCAACTATGTTCATAAATCCGCACAAAAAAGATGTTGCAAAATACCCAAGCTTTGGAAGCAGGATCAGGGGAAATGCCACCGCACCCACAAGGCCGCCAATATAGTCAAAGCTGAATATCGATGAAAGGGTAACCTTCAAGTTGTTTTCATCCTGCTCGATTATCCTGGTCATAACAGGTATCTCAGCTCCTGCAAATCCGCCTATTATAATGATCTCAAGGTACATTACAAGAGCATAGTTAGATATATAAATATTGGCAAAAAACAGGACAAGGGAGCTGATTCCGCCAATTACGCCTATTCCCAGCTCGATTGTCACAAAGATGTTGAAGAGATTTTTGGAAAAATATTTGGATATATAGGACCCAAGTCCCAGGGATGCCATATAAAGGCCAATGGTAACTGAGTACTGAAGAGTGCTATTACCCAAAAGATAAGAGCTTACTGCGCTTATGATCAGTTCATAGCACATCGAACACCCTGATATTATCAGGGTTGTCAGCATCAAGAGCCTGTACTTCTTACTCATTTAAACGCCTTCCTCTTATTACTGAATGACACCGCTTACGATGAAGGCAACGCCCATGAATATACCAAAGATCATGATTCCTGCTGCTTCATTTTTTTCCTTAAGCTCATTACCAAAATTAAATTTTCTATTCACAAGATCAACAAGGAAGTAACCTATGATCATCGCTACAATTCCAAGACCTGCAAACATAACGGTACTTATAACACCGCCAAGAAGCTCCTGCTGCTCTGAAAGCTCAAAAGAGATGATCGCAGAGCGGATGATGTAGCCAAGAGCTGCATATATTCCAGCTGAAACCCAGCCAACAGCCTTGTTGCCCTCACGGATCTCCTTGGGAAAATCAACCGGGATCAAAAGATCAATTACGAAATAACCGATCATCATTACCACAAGTCCTACTAACAGATAAACTAAAGTTTCAAGCGCTACCATCATATTTAAATCCTCTCAATCATGTTTTTATTATTTTATTTACCGCCGCCACTGGACGATTTTCTACTGTTTATGCTTGACTGTCTGACAGAAGATGAATAGCTGTCATAATAGCCATTTCCTATATCATGAATAGTGTCTCCACCATAGGATGAGTACGCAGATGGTGTACTCTTATAAGTTGAAGAATCCGATGAATAGCTTGAGCTGTAGTAATGACTCCTATACCATCTTGTGGTGCTACTTGAACTCTTGTAAGGCGAGTTGTCAGAAGCATAATTGTATTTCCTGTTCGATATCTGGACATATACAAGACTTGCATCGTCTTCCGGATGATATATGAGGCAGTACTCTTTATCTGTAACTATCGCTATAGTCGCATCGGCCATATCATCTTCCTGAGTTACTGACTGGGTCTGACCTTCAATTCCATTAATAATATCCTTGGCAACACCATCTGTTGTTGGACCAGTCGAGTAACTAATGCCTGTATACTGGTAAACATCCGCCTTTTGATCAGCGTTACCTGTAATTGATGTTACATACGAATAGTTGTCGCTTTTACTTAGGTACTTGCTGATACGCTTAGGTATAGTCGGAAGACAGTCCTCAAAGCTTGCCAGAAAGCCTAATACCATAATGACCATGAACAATCTAATGAAAAAAACATCAAAATTATCTTTTTTAGTCTTGACCTTTTCAAAGCCTATAACGCTTATCTCATCAAGATCGAGATATTCACCACGGGAATACTCAGTTCCATCATCCCATATTTCAACTGAAAGAGTTTTTTCCTCAGTTGCATCTTCAAATTCAACAAAATCGGCACTGTCACCTGGCTCTACGTCAACATCGCCAGAGCAGTGCTTAACAACCTGATGGCCCTTGTCTACCTCATGCCACTTTGGTCCTATTTTGCCTCTGATACTATTATCAGCTCTTGAAAGGGAATACTCTTTGTATACATCATCCACAGACAGCCATAATTCCACTTTTCCGGCAAGGAGCCTGTACTCAGTCCAGGTCTTGTTGCCATCCTCCGTGTTTTTGTAAGTGATACTTCCTATAACATGAGCTTCATAATTCTTTATTTTAAGTATTGATCCAACTTTAATATTCATCTGATCATTAACACAAGCTTATTAGTGTCCTTTGCTTATGTCCCTTTCAATTATCTGGGTTTTAATCTCTTTGGCTTCAAAAAGTTCTTTAAGTGTTTCTGTTATTCCTTCAACAACAGTATCTGTGCAGGAAAAAACATCTATAGCCGCATAACCATACTCAGGCCATGTATGAACTGAAAAATGAGATGTTGTTATCACTGCAAAATAGGTTATTCCTATAGGTTCAAACTCGTGAATACATTCCTCAACGATATTGGCCCCTACATATTCTATTGCCTTGTGAGCAGCCTCTTTAAGTGCTTCTATATCATCGATCATTTTCCCGCAGCCATAAAGATCAGCTACCAGGTGCTTAGCCATTACATATTCTCCTTACTATCATCGCGAAGTGTCGCGTAGTTATCTGTAGATAACCCTCTTGGCGATCCACATTTTATGCAAAACAAAGCGTCAGACCTATTGTAAGAATCGCAAAATCCGCAGAGCCAGTCTGGTTCATTGGTTGTTTTTGCTGCTTCTGCCTTAGTCAGAGTCGCTTCTTCAATATCCATCGGAAGATAAAAGACCGTATCTACGCCGCGTGATTTACCGCAATTTGGGCATGATCCAAAGCGTGCCTTGATCATCTTTGTGTCGCAGTATACGCAGTCCCACAAGCCTTCAATTCTTTTAGTTTCCATTAACTCTCCCTTCGCTACTGCGGGCCTTATCTGCGACCTCACTAGCTGCTGTCTTGTCCGTAACTTCACAAGCTGCTGCCTTCTCCCTCTCTCTTTGAGCTTTGGAAAAAGAACATCCGCAAAAATCCTGCCTGTAGAGGTCAAACATTTTTGAAAGCTCTATTGAACGCTTGTATCCGTTCTTTTTCTTAAAGTCAGATGGAAGAAAGATTGTCCCGTACTTATCTGCAGCTTCTCTTCCTGCCTTATTAAGGTTATCCGTATTCTTTAAAGGGCTAATAGTAAGAGTTGTGGTAAAGCCGTCAAATCCCATCTCTTTACAAACTCTTGCTGCTTCATCCATTCGAAGTTCAAAGCACTTAATGCACCTGTCTCCACCTTCAGGGCAGTCTTCAAGTCCCTTAACTGCTTCAATCCAGGCTGATGGGTTATAGTCGCCTTCAAGGAAGCTTATCTTCCTTGCGTTTCCATCAGAATTCATGCCATCAAAATTCTGCTCATCGATCTGTCTGTTATAGGCTTCGATCAGCCTCTTTTCCTCTTCCACTCTCTTTTCGTACTCGCCCTGGGAAGTGATATTAGGATTATAGAAAAAGAGTGTTATGTCAAAAAACTGTCTTAAGTACTCCAGACAATATGAAGAGCAGGGAGCACAACAGGCATGGAGCAAAAGCTTTGGGTAAATCCCTTCCTTTTGCTTTTCTTCTATATATTTTTCAAGTTCTTTAGCGTAATTTTCTTTATTCATATAATAAGATCATTCTATATTAAAAGATATTTTTTACTTCGTTCCAAAAATCAAACGTTTTTGCTATTCAAGAATAAACGTTTTTCCATCACCGTGCAAGCTCCCAGAATGCAACAGCGCTTGCTGCAGCAACGTTTAGTGAGTCAACTTCATGGGCCATTGGGATTATGACTTTATAGTCTGACATGGCTATAGCTGCATCAGAAAGACCGTCGCCTTCATTACCCATGATTATGGCAAGCTTTTCTTCCTTTTTAAGGCGCTCGTCATCAAGTCTTATGGAGTCTTCTTTTAATGCCATGGCAGCTGTTTTAAAGCCCTTTTCATGAAGAAGGTCAAAGTTCTCCTTTACAAGGCCAGCCTGCCTCTCCCTCTCATCATTATATTCATCCTCATTAGAATCAAGATAAGTCCAGGGAATCTGGAATACATTGCCCATGCTGACCCTAATGGCCCTTCTTGAAAGAGGATCGCAGCATCCCTTTGTAAGAAGGATTGCTTCTACATTGAAGGCTGCAGCACTTCTGAATATGGCGCCTATGTTAGTGGGATTAACTACCGTATCAAGGATCGCTATCCTGGTGCAGCCATCGATTATGTCTATGACGCTTTTAAGATCTGGCCTTCTCATTACGGCAAGTATCCCGCCTGTTAAGTTATATCCCGTTATCTTTGAAAGCTCCATTTGCTCTGCAACATATATCGGAATATCACCTTCTTTATCTACTTTATCTTCTTTATTATCTTTAACTTCTTTATCTTCGCTATTATCAGCCTTGTTGCTACTATCTGATGCCACCAGTTCAATAACTCTTTTATACTCATCAGAATCAAGCTTTTCTTTTTCCAAAAGGACGGATTCCGCTTTACATCCAAATAAAAAAGCCCTCTCGATAACTTTAAGGCTCTCCGCAATAAAAACTCCGCCATCAGGTTCATAATAATGGCGAAGCTGTGATTCGTTAAGATCCTTATAAACTGACAAGCGCTTGTCGTTTATATCTGTAATATTTATATACTGCAAAACTCACCTCGTTTTTACGCAATATGCAGGACTGACACCTATCAGCATCAGTCCTGCAAGTTTACACATTCATTTAACAATAATGATTATCTTATTCAGCCCCTATAAGTTCGCTTCTATCTCTACTTTCGATAGACTTTATGAATTTCATTATTTCATTAAAATCAGTAATAACCTTTTCGGAAGTACCATAATCAACGAACATAGCAGGTGCTGTCATAATACCATACTTAAGAGCCAGTTCTCTTCCTTCATCTTCAGAAGCATTCAGGATTGAATACTCAAAGTTTCTTCTATCCAGAGCTTCTTTTGCCATACGACATCTTGGACAGTCTGTTGTTGTAAGAAGTGTGATCTGGTCATCTGATACGAAGATTCCGGGCTCATCATTGTTTTCTTCGATGATCTCAAGGATTGTTTCTGTGCCTTTGCTGCTGCCTGATACTGCATCAACCAATGCTTCATTTTCAAATGCAGAAACAAGATTCTCTCTTGCAACCTTAGCCTGCTCGAATTCCTTCTCAATAGCATTCTGAGTCTCATCCCTGTTTTTGTCAACACGGTTAAGGATATCGGATGCGCTCTTACTAACGATGCGGCTCATGTTATAAGTCCTTCTGTCTTCAAATTCCTGAGCCTTACCTGCATTCCAGTTGCTTACAGGACGGTAGTAACCTGTAATTCTTGAATAGGTCTCAGCCTTGCCGCCGCATACAGGACAGATACTGGTCTCACCGTTGATATATCCATGATCTTCGCAGATTGAATATGTAGGTGAAAGTGTAAAGTAAGGAAGTCTGTAGTTTTCAGCAATTGTCCTAACAGACTTAGCAGCCTGCTTCCAGTCAGGAAGTCTTTCGCCAAGGAATGCATGGAATACAGTACCGCTTGTATACTTGCACTGAAGGTCATCTTCCTTATCAAGGGCATCAAAGATATCATCAACTGAGCCAACCGGAAGGTGTGATGAGTTAGTGTAATAAGGTGTCTCGCCACTTCTTCCTGCTGTAATGATATCAGGATAATTTCTTCTATCCATACGAGCCAGTGTATAGCAGGTGGACTCTGCAGGAGTTGCCTCAAGGTTAAACAGGCATCCGTACTGCTCCTGATAATCAGAAAGCTTATTTCTCATAAAGTCGAGAACTTCGCCTGCCCACTTAAGTGACTTCTCAGAAGTAAGATCTTCGCCTATCCATCTTGCATTGAGGCATGCCTCGTTCATTCCTACAAGACCTATTGTTGAGAAGTGATTCTTAAATCCAGCCTTAAGATATACCTTGGTATAAGGATAAGCACCCTTATTAAGATACAAGGTTACTACCCTTCTCTTAATATCTAGGGATCTTGCAGCAATATTCATTGCATACTCAAGTTCCCTGTAGAAATCTTCTTCAGTTGCAGAAATATATGCTATATGAGGAAGGTTAATAGTTACAACACCGATCGAACCCGTATTTTCACCCGCACCGAAGTTACCGCCATTTTGTTTTCTAAGTTCGCGAAGATCAAGGCGCAGTCTGCAGCACATAGATCTTACATCAGATGGCTTCATATCTGAATTTATATAGTTAGAAAAATAAGGTGTTCCATATTTTGCAGCCATCTCGAACAAAAGTCTGTTGTTCTCTGACTCAGACCAGTCAAAATCTCTTGTGATCGAATATGTAGGAATAGGATACTGGAAGCCTCTTCCATTGGCATCGCCTGTGATCATGACTTCAAGGAATGCCTTGTTGATCATATCCATCTCGCGCTTGCAGTCGCCATATGTGAAGTCCTGTTCCTTGCCGCCCACGATCGCTTTCTGAGGCGCCATATCTTCAGGCACAGTCCAGTCCAGAGTTATATTGGAAAAAGGACACTGGCTTCCCCATCTGCTTGATACGTTTGCACCAAAAACAAATGACTGCATGCACTGCTTAACCTCTGCATAAGAAAGGTTATCAGCCTTAACAAAAGGCGCAAGATATGTATCAAAAGATGATACAGCCTGAGCACCTGCCCATTCATTCTGCATGATTCCAAGGAAGTTGACCAGCTGCATAACAGCTGTAGAAAGGTGTGAAGCAGGGCTTGATGCGATCTTGTTAGGAACGCCGCCAAGACCGTTAAGAAGGAGATCTTTAAGTGACCATCCTGCGCAGTATCCTGCTGCCATACCCATATCATGAATATAGATCTCGCCATTACCGCCATCAACCTGGCACAGCGCTCTTATTTCAGGATCATAGATATTTTCCCACCACATCTTGGTGATAGCCTCTGACTCAGCCAGAATTGCAGCACCCATTGTACCGCCTGCTGTAGAAGCATTCTGATTCTTAATGATATCCATAGCCTGGCATGGATCAGCATCTGTAGCATCATCAGCACTACCAAGTGACCCGTCAACCATTCCAACGGCAAAATTCTTGACCTCTTTGGTTATACCTCTGATAACCTTATGAGTCTGTCTATAAAGAATAAAAGATCTTGCAGCAGTATAATAGCCACCTCTCATAAGAGCTGCCTCTGCCGCGTCCTGAGCCTGTTCGACAGTAACACGAAGATCCTTATCAGCACTGTTAACATAAAGGTCAACTACTGCTGCCCCGGTAAGAGTCTTTAAGTCTTTATCAGTATATTCTGCCTTAACTGATTCAAGAGCCTTCTGCATAGCCGCGGTGATCTTGTTCTCATCAAATCTCACCTGTGTTCCGTCACGTTTTACGATAGTGTTGATCATTGTAAACCCCCTTATAAATTTAAACAGTCCAAAAGGCAGAAACGGCCCCTATAAGATGTAAGCCAGCTCTGTCAGTCAGTCTGCCTCCAATCACACACATATTCTTTTGCTATACTTTCTTTCGTATCGATAAGCCTTTGGTTGGTACTTCCTCTGTACAGACACTCTTCGGACCTAAGATCAATCTCAAACCTTCCGTCCACAAGAACATCTGTCTCTTCAAGAAGCTCCACTGCCCCTTCAGGAGCCTTTCCTTCCATGATCTCTTCGTAGGTATATCCTGTATAGCACCATACAGAAAGTCCCATATCATGGCAGGCTTTAGCAACATACGCTGCACTTTGTGCCTGCATAAAAGGATCTCCTCCGGATAGCGTAACTCCGTCAAGATGCTTAGTATTTCTGATCATCTCTATCAGCTCATCAGGTTCTATGGATTCGCCACCGTCTAGGTCCCAGGTGTCCATATTCTGGCAACCCTTGCAGTGATGAATACACCCCTGAAAAAAGACTACAAAACGTATACCTGGTCCATTGACCAGTGAATGTTTGATCGTTCCGGCTATTCTCATTGTTGTTATTATCAGTGAAAAAATATATAAACGAAATAAAATGAATTAATATCTAATATCCCCACAGAAATTATACCACTATATATTGTGTTTGCAAAAGATATTTTTTCCACAAAATGTGGTTTGCTAGATTTTACGCCACTTTGTGAAGTGAAATATTTATTTTAGGGTATACTTATTAGATTCTTTTAAACACTTTTCACAAATATGCGGAAATTCGTTTTGGGTACTTGATTTTTTCTGTGTTATTATATGACGTGAGGATTATGATCATAATATGATCTTCAGCAGGTATCAATAATAGCTTATATACCTGCACACAAAATATAGGGATAGTATTTCGGGGGAATATACAATGATTTCATTTCTTACAGATCTTTTTACCAACAAAGTTTTCGTATCAGCCGGTTCAGGATGGTTCGTAGCTCAGCTTGTCAAAGTAATAATTGATTCTATACGTGACGGTTTTAGTGTTAAGCGCCTTGTAGGCGGTGGCGGCATGCCAAGCACACATTCATCTCTCGTTACAGGACTTTTTATTTCTACAGGTATCGTATACGGCGTTTCTTCTTTTGAATTTGTTATCGCATTCTTCTTTGCAATGGTTGTTATGTACGATGCAATGGGCGTTCGCCTCACAACAGGAAAAGAGGCCTATATCCTCAACAAGCTCAGAGAACGAGATCTTGCTGAAAATAAAGAACCTCTTTACGATAAAATTCTTGATGAAAAGCTGGGACATACATTCCCTGAGATAGTTGCCGGAGTCATAACCGGTACTATATGTGCTTTAGTAGTATGTCTGGTCATCCTTTAATATCATTCATTAATATGATCCCATCCCTGTGAGATTATAGTACTTACATGCTCATCCGCAAGGCTGTAGACAATATTTCTTCCATCACGCTTTGCTCCCACAAGTCCTGCCTGTCTAAGGAGCTTAAGCTGATGAGATATGGCTGACTGCGTCATGCCAAGATCATCAGCAAGGTCATTAACATAGCAAGCGCCTTCTGAAAGTCTGAACATGATGCGAAGTCTTGTAACATCTCCGTATGCCTTGAACAGATCTGCAAGATCTAAAAGCTTTTCATCATCTGCATTTATGTTCTGGGGTATTTTGAAATGTTCTGCCATAATAATTCTCCAATTCCTTATCTATAACACTATCGATGCAGACTGTACCATCTATAGTCACACCATATCCATTATCTCTTTTTACAACTTCTTTACAAAGAGAGCTCTGATAGCATTTATAACTGCGATAATGAGTACGCCTACATCAGCGAATACCGCAAGCCACATATTTGCAATACCAACAGCTCCAAGGATAAGGCATATTACCTTAACACCAATCGCAAATACTATGTTTTCATAAACGATACTCATACACTTACGCGATATTTTTATTGCTTTTGCTATAAGTCTTGGATCATCGTTCATAAGAACTACATCTGCAGCTTCTATAGCCGCATCTGAACCAAGAGCTCCCATGGCGATTCCTATATCTGCTCTTGAAAGTACAGGTGCATCATTGATTCCGTCACCAACGAAAGCGACCTTACCATCTTTACCATTTTCATTAATGATTCTTTCAATCTCAGATACCTTATCTCCCGGAAGAAGTTCACTTCTGACTTCGTCAAGTTTAAGGCTTTCTGCAACTTCCGTAGCAACAGCTTTGGCATCGCCGCTAAGCATGATAGTCTTTTTGATGCCGCTTCCCTTAAGAGACCTTATCGCATCGCCTGACTCTGATTTTATCACATCAGAGATCAAAATGTGACCTGCATATTTATCATCAATTGCAACATGCACTATTGTGCCGGTATGATGACATGGTATAAAGTCGATTCCAAGCTCTTTCATGAGCTTTTCGTTACCTGCCGCAACCTTCTTGCCATCAACTATTCCCGTTACGCCCTTACCGCTTATCTCCTTAATATCAGTTACAAGCTTTCTGTCAATATCCTTACCAAATGCCTTCTGAAGGCTCTTACTGATAGGATGTGAAGAAGCACTCTCAACATGTGCTGCAAAATACAAAAGCTCCTCGTCCTGAAGCTTTGAATGATGAATTCCGTTAACTTCAAATACGCCCTTTGTAAGAGTTCCTGTTTTATCAAAAACAACAGTTCTAACCTTTGACAGCATCTCCATATAGTTGGAGCCCTTTATAAGTACGCCTTCTCTGCTTGATCCGCCAAGTCCGGCAAAAAAGCTAAGAGGTATACTAACAACAAGAGCACAAGGACAGCTGATTACAAGGAAGGTAAGCGCCCTGTAGATCCACTCAGGCCACATAGGATCAAGTCCCATAAAAAGCATCCTTACAAGTGGCGGAAGGATTGCAAGAACAAGAGCACTGTATACAACTACAGGTGTATACACTCTGGCGAACTTAGTAATGAACTGCTCAGACTTAGACTTTCTTGAACTTGCATTCTCAACAAGATCAAGGATCTTGGAAGCAGTAGATTCATCAAACTCTTTAGTAGTTCTAATACGAAGGATACCCGACATATTGATGCATCCGCTAAGTACCTCATCGCCTTCTTCTACATCAGTAGGAATGCTCTCACCCGTAAGAGCACTTGTATTAAGAGTAGATCTGCCTGATTCTACGATTCCATCGATCGGAATCTTCTCGCCAGGCTCTACAACTATGACAGTTCCAGCTTCAACCTCATCAGGATCAACCTTTTCAAGGCTTCCATCCTCATTTTCTATATTAGCGTAGTCAGGTCTTATATCCATCAGCTCTGAGATATTGCGCCTTGACTTACCTACAGCCACGCTCTGGAACCACTCTCCTATCTGGTAAAAAAGCATAACCGCAATCGCCTCAGTATATTCGCCCTTACCCATGATAGCTACGACTATAGCTCCTATGGTTGCAACAGCCATAAGGAAGCATTCATCAAAAGGCTGGCGGTTTAAAATACCCTTCCATGCCTTCAAAAGGACATCATATCCAATGATAAAATATGGAATGAGGTAAAAAACAAACAGCGCAATGCCTTCGAGCGGAATGAATATTCCGGCTATCATAAGTATTGCTGATATTATAATCCTGATTAGTGTCTTTTTCTGTTTCTTGTTCATAAGCATTCCTTTTCTACCAGTCTCCGAGTACATATAGATAACTTTTTACTATTTGGTTCTATAAATAATCAAAATGAAAATGTCTCCATCGCCAAAACTGCTTACCTGACAATTCAAGGTATCAAGAATCTATAATTACTCTCAACAGGACATCTCCTTTTACCTAAAGCGAAGATGTATTTATATTTTAAAACTCCCTAACTATCTAATTTGTAAAGAAATCAGAATGTAATATCGCAGTCATCCTCAACCTTTTTGCAGTTCTTAAGAACTTCAGGCATTACAACTGCCGGATCAGCGCCCTCTTCGAACTCAACCTTCATCTTAAGAGCCATAAAGTTAACTACGCAGTCCTTTACACCCTCTGTCTTCTTGGTAGCATCTTCCATCTTAGCTGCACAGTTAGCACAATCAACATCAATAGCGTAAGTTTTCTTCATATTATTCCTCTTTCCGGCTCCATGGCCTTGATTTATTTTTAATTATATGAGCATTTGTTCATATGTTGTATTTAATATACACCCATCCACAACTTTTGGCAAGGCTTTTTAACTCAAAATTTTCGTAAAAAATATGAGCCCAAAACATGAATTTAGATCAAGAAAACCAAATAAAATCAAGGCATAATCCAAATGCCGTCTAGCACTGTGCGAATTAAAGTTTTAGCTTGAAAACGGCTTTTTTTCGGTCTATTATATAAAAGTTGATTTTTATTACGGATGATATATGAAAGGATTTATTAGTAATGCAGGCACTTGATACAACTTTACAAAAACTCAAAATGTTATCTGATGACAACTACATCAAAGCCGTTGACGTAATAAACGGACTTCTGAGCATGCAGGGTACAACAACTACTTCCACAACTGATAACATTGCTGAAGAAGATAATGATAATCTCGACGATCTCGCAGATGATATCTTCAACAAATGTACTGCAGCCTTCGCAAGAATGGCCTAAATAATACTTCCAGATGGATCTTCGGATCCATTTTTTTATGTCCTTTGATAAAACAATATTATTACTAAACTTCTCAATAACGAGAATAAATCCTTCAATAGAAAAAATCCGCACTGAATGCGGATTTTCTTGAAATAAATATTTTTAGTTTAAGTTTGAACACTAGCGATCACTTGATAATCATCTTCATCAAAGATTACCAGACTACTACCAATCCATGAGAATGATAATTGATTATCTCCTTCATATGACAATGTGCATAGTTCCGTCTCACTTCCATCTGACAGGTTTCTTTTGATTATATTTCCTTTTTTTAATAAATATACACCACCATCTCTATATCCAATAATTCTTATCGAATTATTTTGGGTCTCATATAGTATTTCACTTTCACTAGTCGTGTAATCAAAGGAAACAAGTACTTCCCTTTTTAATTTACTAGCCGGAAGAATATTTTTAGGAATTATACCCAAGCCGCCATATCCACTACCGCCTTTTGTAATCTGAACAACACCTACCACATTATTTCCTTCTATAATGAAGTTATATGATACCCCTGATTCTTCACCACCACAATCTGATAGTGCACTAATAACACCTGTCGTATCCCCTATGCTGTTACAACGTAATAAACCACAATATCATCTCCCCAATAACTCGTAACCTCTTCTTTGTCTGGTGTCAAAGATAGGAATATATCCTGATCAGTTTCAGTTATTAGATCATAGCGTTGAAGAGCTGACTGATTTAGCCCTTCTTCCGCATATTTATAGTGATAAAATGAATTACATTCTACCTCATTTGGCCCGAAAACGTTAATATAATCATCATATTCCCCCGGGTATGGATTACAACCTGTAAGCAATAACATTACAGCACACAATGAACACATTATTTTTTTAACATGTCTTTTCCTGTTTCTCATTACATTCTCCCCAAAATAATTAGTTGTTTACATTGACCTTCAATAAGCTCAATGTCTAACACATATTACACTTACCAAAATCTATCATTCATGGATTTCTGACAAAATGCATATTATACCCGATGAAATGCATCGAAATTTATGAAACGGGTCAAAAAATCCTCCTAAGAAGAACAGGTCTTATTACGTGTCTTCTTAGGAGGATTTGTATTTTACAGTTATATAATTACATATAAGTTCTCGTTTTTCTCAAAAAAGCGGGAAACTATACATTTGATATATATCAGATCTTAGCTATATCTACAAGCTCAAGTCCCTCTTCGTTATATGCATTCTCAAGACTTGATACAAGTGCTTTTGCTGTATCAAGAGCTGTGATAACATTTACACCTGTCTCGATTGCTGTACGGCGGATAAGGAATCCGTCACGGCTCTTGTCACGACCCTGAGTAGGTGTATCGATTACAAGGTCGATCTTGTGGCCGAGGATAAGGTCCATAACTGTAGGTGATTCCTGGTGGATGTTGTTGACCTTACGTGCCTTGACGCCGTTCTGGTTCAGGACATCTGCTGTTCCAAGTGTAGCATAGATGATATATCCAAGCTTCTCATAGCGTCTTGCGATATCGATGATCTCGCCCTTATCGGCATCCTTAACTGTGATGATCATCTGCTTGTGCTTGGGAAGTGATACTCCTGCTCCAAGGAAAGCCTTGTACAGAGCTTCTTTGAAGTCTGTGCTTATACCAAGACACTCACCTGTTGACTTCATCTCAGGTCCAAGGCTGATCTCAGCACCTCTTATCTTCTCGAAGGAGAATACAGGCATCTTGATAGCTACATGTGATGCTTCAGGCTGAAGTCCGGGTGTATAGCCAAGGTCCTTAAGCTTCTTACCCATCATAACCTGTGCTGCAAGGTCTACTATCGGTATACCTGTTACTTTACTGATGTATGGAACAGTACGGGATGATCTTGGGTTAGCCTCGATGATGTATACTTCATCTCCAACAGCTATAAACTGAACATTGATAAGTCCTATTACATTAAGAGCCTTAGCAAGTCTCTTTGTATACTCTGCGATAGTATCCTTAACCTTCTGGGACAGAGACTGTGCAGGATATACTGATATAGAGTCACCTGAGTG
>JAEEGH010017507.1_pt1 | contig 15264 bp, 8 predicted proteins | sample 9134181 | NCBI WGS metagenome assembly JAEEGH01 (sample SAMN16246544, study PRJNA631951) | gut metagenome | biome: gut microbiome; feature: rumen; material: DP-attached | host: Bos | place: Iran: Karaj | collected 2018-10 | reverse complement strand
CGGAATAATCGGAGAAACACATCATGGCAACTGATATCAAGGCACTGGGCGATCAAATCGTTGGTCTTACCCTTCTCGAAGCCAAGGCTTTGGCTGACTACCTTAAAGAAACCCACGGCATCGAAGCCGCTGCCGGTGGCGCTGTAGTTATGGCTGCAGCCGCTGCTGCTCCTGCTGAAGAAAAGACCGAATTCGACGTCATCCTCGCCGAAGTCGATCCCGCCAAGAAGATGGCTGTCCTTAAGGAAGTTCGCGCCATCACCGGTCTCGGCCTCGCCGAAGCCAAGAAGGTCGTCGAGACTGCGGGCAGCGTCATCAAGGAAGCTGCGCCGAAGGCTGACGCCGAAGCTCTCAAGAAGAAACTCGAAGAACTCGGAGCAAAGGTTACCCTTAAGTAATGCTCCCAGTTCTCTGAACTGTTCTTACCAATCGCCTGCACGTAAGTGCGGGCTTTTGGTGTTTTTTTGCTAACTAGGCTCTTCACCGGATGAGGTATTTCAAATGACAACGGAGCGAAAAAGCTATTCCTCCAACAAGTTCCAACTGGAGCTTCCGTACTTGATCGAAGTTCAGAAGGCTTCATACGAACAATTTTTGCAGGCCGATATCCCGCAGGAAAAGCGGTTGAATGCGGGCTTGCAGCGCGTCTTCCAGGACATCTTCCCGATTACCGATCCTAACGGGCTCTACTCCCTGGAATACGAAAAGTATTACTTCGGAATACCGAAATACAGCATCCCTGAATGCCGCGAGCGTGGGCTTACCTACAACATGGAGCTCTACGCCACTCTCGCCCTCCGCGTGTTCGAAAAGGACGGCGAAGATACCAAGCTCAAGGAAGAAGTCAAGAACGACGTCCTTATCTGCGAACTCCCGATCATGACCGAGAACGGCACGTTCATCGTGAATGGTGCCGAACGCGTGGTCGTGTCCCAGCTGCACCGCTCTCCCGGTGTGAGCTTCGACGAAGAACTCCAGCCCAACGGTCACTCCGACTACAAGAGCCGCATCATTCCTCATCGTGGTGCATGGGTCGAGTTCAACATCGAAAGCGACGTGCTCTATGTCGTCATCGACCGCAAGAAGAAGATTGCGGCCACCGCCATGCTCCGTAGCATCGGCTTCGAGACGACGCAGGATATCCTGAACCTCTTCTACAAGAAGACCGAAGAGGTGAACATCGCCGAAGAAGCCGAGAAGTTCAACGAAGACGGCATCTGTGTGCTTATCGACCGCATCGTCTTCAACGACGTGATCGACGAATCCACCGGCGAAATCATCATCGAGGCGAACTCCGTCATCGATGACCGCAAGCTCGAACGTCTCCGCGAAAGCAGCGTCGAGAAGCTCGTGCTTCTCTCCAAGGAAGAAGAAAACCTCCTCATCCACAATACCCTCGCCGCCGACAAGACCAAGTCCCGCGAGGATGCCCTCCGCTCTATCTACTCCGTGACGCACCAGCAGCAGGACGAAGCTCCGAACCTGCAGGCCGCCGAAAACTACTTTGATTCTATCTTCCTGAACGACCCGCGCAAGTACGACTTGGGCGAAGTCGGTCGCTACCGTTTGAACGCCAAGGTCTACACTCCGAAGATCGTTGAGATCCTGAAGAATGTCGGCGAACAGTTCAAGCAGTACAACATGGACAAGGAGCTCGAACTCCCGAGCGCCACCCGCACGACGATGAGCAAGGCCGATTTCCTGGCCGTCATCGAGTACATGGTGGGCCTCTACGACGGTGAAGACGGATACACCAAGGACGATATCGACCACTTGGGCAACCGCCGCACTCGTTCCGTGGGCGAACTCCTCGCCAACCAGATTTCTGTGGGCCTTTCCCGCATGTCCCGCGTTATCCGCGAGAACCTCTCGCTGCATAACGAGGACGAGCAGACGACTCCGCGTGACCTCGTGAATACGCGCACCGTGAGCTCCGTGGTGCAGGCGTTCTTCGGTTCCAGCCAGCTTTCCCAGTTCATGGACCAGATGAACCCGCTTTCCGAGCTTACCCACAAGCGCCGTCTCTCCGCTCTCGGTCCCGGTGGCCTTTCCCGCGAACGCGCAGGCTTCGAAGTCCGTGACGTTCACTACACGCACTACGGCCGCCTCTGCCCGATCGAGACTCCGGAAGGTCCGAACATCGGTCTTATCAACTCCCTCGCATCCTACGCCATCGTGAACCACTATGGCTTCATCGAGACTCCGTACCGTATCGTGGGCCTCATCGACTTCAAGGATGCCCAGGGCAAGATTTACAAGTTCCCCGAAGTCAAGTGGCACTTCGGCATCTTCAAGGGATTCGTGCACGATCCGCACTTCTTCCTTACGCAGCAGGAACTTTCCCGCAAGGAAATGGACTCCATCCGCATGAACCTGGACAACCGCCAGCGCGACCTCTTCGACGTCTTCGCGAACAAGGTGTTCCAGGTGAGCTACGCCGATGGCGATGTCCACTTCTTCAAGAACGGCTTCGAAATCGATGACTTCAATGGCAAGGCGGACTACGTCCAGGCCAGCAACTCCATCGAGCAGGTCGTTTCCGACTTTATCACGTTCCTCACCGCCGACGAGGAAGACGCATTCAAGGTGGCTCCGGCTTCTACCGAGCTCACCGAGGACAACCGCTTCAAGGAAGAATACGTCATCGTCCGCGACAAGAGCGAATATCCGCATATCCTCCGTCAGGACTCCATCGAAATCGGCGACATGGATGTCGAACGTATCGACCTCATGGACGTGGCCCCGATGCAGATCGTGTCCGTGGCCGCTGGCCTCATCCCGTTCCTCGAACACGATGACGCTAACCGTGCTTTGATGGGTTCCAACATGCAGCGCCAGGCTGTGCCTCTGCTCCGCGCCGAAGCTCCGGTCGTGGGTACGGGTCTCGAACGCCGCGCCGCTCTCGACTCGGGTACGGTTGTGCGCGCCAAGCACGACGGCAAGGTGACCTTCGTCGACGCCCGCAACATCACGGTGCAGCGCGGCAACATGGTCGACGGCAGCTTCGTGCCGCTTACCGGCCTCGGCGAAAACTATGAATTCCTCGGCAAGGATCCTATCGACGAATACGTGCTCCGCAAGTTCGAGCGCAGTAACCAGGATTCCTGCGTGAACCAGAAGCCTATCGTGAACGTGGGCGATTTCGTCAAGGCTGGCGACGTGCTGGCCGACGGCGTGTCTACCGACCACGGCGAACTGGCTCTCGGTAAGAACATTTTGATCGGCTTCCTCCCGTGGAACGGTTACAACTACGAAGACGCCGTTATCATTTCCGAAGAACTCGCCATCAAGGATACCTTCACTTCCATCCACATCGAGGAATACGAACTCGACGTCCGCGAAACGAAGCGCGGTCCGGAAGAACTTACTCGCGAAATCCCGAACGTCGGTGAAGATGCGCTCCGCAACCTCGACGAGAACGGCGTGATCCGCGTGGGTGCCGAAGTCGGTCCGGATGACATCCTCGTGGGCAAGGTGACCCCGAAGGGCGAAACCGAACTTTCTCCGGAAGAACGTTTGCTCCGTGCCATCTTCGGCGAAAAGGCCGGCGACGTGCGCGACTCCTCCCTCAAGGCTCCTCCGGGAATGAAGGGCGTGGTGCTCGAAACCCGCATCTTCAGCAAGAAGGACAAGAGCGACAAGAAGAGCAAGGAGAAGGACCAGGAAACCATCGAAGAGATCCGCGCCAATTTCCAGGCCCAGATCGACAAGATCAAGGATTCCTGCCGCGAACACTTGTTCGAACTCCTCGGCGGCAAGCCCGCCGGCAAGGTGATGGACAACGAAACTCACGAGCTCCTCATCCGCGAAGGCCAGACCTACACCGAGCAGAACCTCGGCGCCATCGACGTGACGAAGGTGTCCCCGATGTCCCAGTTCGTGACCGGCGACGACGAGCTTCAGGAACAGGTGCTCTCGCTCGTGCTCGTTGCACGCGACAACCTCGACACGCTGACCCGCACCATGGAGAAGGAAATCGACAAGGTGACGAAGGGCGACGAACTCAAGCCGGGCGTTCTCAAGAGCGTCAAGGTCTACATCGCCAAGAAGCGTTGTCTCTCCATCGGTGACAAGATGGCAGGTCGCCATGGTAACAAGGGTGTCGTCTCGAAGATCGTGCCTGTCGAAGACATGCCGTTCACTGAAGACGGCCGTCCGCTCCAGATTCTTCTGAACCCGCTGGGCGTGCCTTCCCGTATGAACATCGGTCAGGTGCTCGAAGTCCACCTGGGCTGGGCTGCCAAGACGCTCGGATTCAAGGTTTCTACGCCTGTGTTCGACGGCGCCAAGTTCGAGGACATCTGCAAGGAACTCGAGAAGGCCTACCAGAAGAACCCCATCGTCAACTACGAGATGGATCCGGACAACAACAAGATCATCGGTAAGGCCAAGCTCTATGACGGCCGCACCGGTGAAGCATTCTTGAACCCGGTGACGATCGGCTACATGTACTACCTCAAGCTCGGTCACTTGGTGGACGACAAGATCCACGCCCGTTCTATCGGTAGCTACGCCCTCGTGACGCAGCAGCCGCTCGGCGGTAAGAGCCAGTTCGGTGGCCAGCGCTTCGGTGAAATGGAAGTGTGGGCCATGGAAGCTTACGGTGCCGCTTACACGCTGCAGGAACTCCTCACCGTCAAGTCCGACGATGTGACGGGACGTTCCATGGTGTACGACGCCATCGTCCACGGCAAGAACACTCCGAAGCCGGGTATCCCCGAGTCCTTCAACGTTATGATTCGCGAAGTCCATTCTTTGGGTCTTGATATCGAGACCACTGGAGAAAAGTAATATGTCCGAAGAAATGATGGAAACTCAAGAAAATTCCGGCGACATTTCGATTCACCTGGCTGCGCCCGACCTGATCCGCTACTGGTCCTACGGCGAAGTCACCAAGCCGGAGACGATCAACTATCGTACGTTCAAGCCCGAACGCGATGGTCTCTTCTGCGAGAAGATCTTTGGACCCGTCAAGAACTGGGAATGCAACTGCGGCAAGTTCAAGCGCGCCCGCTACAAGGGTGTTATCTGTGACCGCTGCGGCGTCGAAGTGACCCACTCCCGCGTCCGTCGTGAACGCATGGGCCACATCGAGCTCGCCATTCCTCTCGCGCACACCTGGTTCGTCCGCAACCAGCCCTGCGTGATCGGCGCTCTCCTCGGCCTCAACACCAAGGACCTCGAACAGGTTATCTACTACGAACGCTACGTCGTCATCGACAAGGGTGACGCCGAACTCGAAGAGAATGCCCTCATCGACGAGACCACCTACCAGGACCTCATCGCCGAAGGCCGTTCCTTCGAAGCCAAGATGGGCGCTTCTGCCATCAAGCAGCTGCTCGACCGTCTCGACCTCGCCAAGCTTTCCGCGAAGCTCCGCGACCAGGCCCGCTCCAACTCCAAGACGAAGGTGGACGATGCCATCAAGCGCCTGAAGGTTGTCGACGCCTTCCGCAAGTCGCAGATGGAAAGCTTCCGTAGCTACTACAACAACCCGGATTCTTCCCGCGATGCGGGCAAGGCCTGGCTCAAGGGCCTCGCCGAAGCCGTTGCCGAATTCAAGGCCGACTACGAATCCAAGCATTCCGACTTCATCCTGGCTGACGCCTTCGATGAATTCCGTGCCAAGTATCCGAACGAAGTGCGCATGCTCGCCAACCAGCCGTCCTGGATGATCCTCGACGTGCTTCCGGTGATCCCGCCTGACCTTCGTCCTCTCGTTCCGCTCGAAGGCGGCCGCTTTGCGACCTCCGACTTGAACGAACTCTACCGCCGTGTCATCAACCGCAACAACCGCTTGAAGAAGTTGATCGACATCCGTGCCCCTAACGTGATTCTCTGCAACGAAAAGCGCATGCTGCAGGAAGCCGTCGACCAGCTGTTCGACAGCGGCCGCCGCACGGCGCGCGCCGGTTCTGCCCGTCCGCTCAAGAGCCTCGCAGAACTCCTCAAGGGCAAGCAGGGCCGCTTCCGTATGAACCTCCTCGGTAAGCGTGTGGACTACTCCGGCCGTTCCGTCATCGTGGTGGGCCCGGAACTCCAGATGCACCAGTGCGGTCTGCCGAAGCGCATGGCTCTCGAACTTTACAAGCCGTTCATCATCCAGCGCCTGGAAGAAGACGGCATCGTTTACACGCTCAAGTCCGCCAAGAAGTACGTGGACGCCGAACGCCCCGAAGTGTGGGACATCCTCGAAGAGATCATCGAGGATCACCCGGTGATGCTGAACCGCGCCCCGACGCTTCACCGCTTGGGTATCCAGGCCTTCTATCCGAAGCTCATCGAAGGTAACGCGATCCGCCTCCACCCGCTCGTCTGTACCGCATTCAACGCGGACTTCGACGGTGACCAGATGGCTGTCCACCTTCCGCTTTCCTTCGAGACCCAGCTCGAATGCCGCGTGCTCATGCTGTCCTCGAACAACATCCTGCACCCCGCTTCCGGTCAGCCGATCGCTGTGCCGGGCCAGGACATCGTGCTCGGCCTGTACTACCTGACCAAGCCGCGTCCGGGTCGCAAGGGCGAAGGCATGCACTTCTTCGATTCCGCCGAAGCCATCCGCGCTTACGAGAACGGAGTCGTGGACCTGAACGCTGTCGTTTACCTGAAGCTCAAGGCCGGCCGCAAGATCTATATCGGCGCCCTCGAGAAGGATTGCACCTGCGTCCGCGAAATCGCCGACGACAACGGCAACCTCGAAGTGAACGTCAAGGCTGGCGAGAAGGTCAAGTTCCTTACGCTCAAGGACGACAACGTCATCAAGACGACTGTCGGCCGTATCATCTTTAACGAATTTGTTCCTAACGAACTCGGTTATGCTAACGAGACCTTCGCCAAGAAGGTGATCGCGAAGTCCATCGACGACCTGTACCGCCGTACCGGAAACCGCGTGACTGTCGAATACCTCGACAACCTCAAGGCCAACGGTTACAAGTGGGCAACCCGCGCCGGTTCTTCCGTGGCTATCGCCGAAATGGTGATCCCCGAAGACAAGCAGGCCATGCTCGATGCCGCTACCGAGAAGGTCAACAACATCCGCAGCCTCTACGAAGACGGCGTGATTACCGACGGCGAACGCTACAACCAGACGATCGACGTGTGGTCGCAGACGACAGCCGAAGTCGCATCCAAGCAGTGGGATCTCCTTTCCCGCGACCGTGACGGTTTCAACCCCGTCTACATGATGGCCGACTCCGGTGCTCGTGGTAGCCGCGAACAGATTAAGCAGCTGTCCGGTATGCGTGGCTTGATGCAGAAGCCTATCAAGCAGCTCGGCGGTCAGGAAGTTATCGAGAACCCGATTAAGTCCTGCTTCCGCGAAGGCCTGAACGTGATGGAATACTTCATTTCGTCTCACGGTGCCCGTAAGGGTCTTGCCGATACCGCCCTTAAGACGGCTGACGCTGGTTACCTTACCCGTCGTCTCGTGGACGTGGGCCAGGACCTCGTGGTTACCGAGGCCGACTGCGGCACGACGAACGGTATCGAAGTTTCCGCCTTCAAGGACGGCGACGACACCGTGATCCCGCTGGAAGAACGTCTCCTCGGTCGCGCTCCGGTCGAAGACATCAAGCACCCGGTGACTGGCGAAGTGATCGTCAAGGCCGGCGAGCTCGTCACCGAACGTGACCTCCCGAAGATTTCCGCTACGGGTCTTGAACATATCAAGATGCGCTCCGTGCTCACTTGCGACTCCCGCAACGGCGTGTGCTCCAAGTGCTACGGCCGTATGCTTGCGTCCGGCCGTCCGGTCGACCTGGGCGAAGCCGTGGGCGTGCTCGCTGCACAGTCCATCGGTGAACCGGGTACGCAGCTTACCCTCCGTACCTTCCACATCGGTGGTGCATCTTCCCGTCTGACTGTCGAAAACTGCAAGAAGGCCTCCGTCGATGGCCGCGTGGAACTCGAACAGGTCGAAACCGTCGACCACGAGGGCCAGAAGGTCGTCACGAGCCGCATGGCAGAACTTGTTATCTTCGACAACACGGGTATCAACAAGGGACGCTACCAGATTCCGTACGGCGCCATCATGCACGTCGAGAACAACGCTTCCGTCAAGAAGGACGAGGTGATGTTCGAATGGGATCCGTACAACAGCCCGATTATTACGAACGTTGCCGGTAAGGTTAAGCTCGTGGACCTCGTCGAAAACAAGACGTTCCGTGTCGAACGCGACGAGAACACCGACGTCGAGACCTGGATCGTGATCAGCGAGAAGCATGGCGGCAGTGCCCGTCAGCTCCGTCCGGCGATCAGCATCCTCGACAGCTCCAACGCCAAGTCCGGCCACTTCATGTTGCCTGACGGCGCGATCCTTACCGTGAAGGACGGCGACATGGTTTCTGTCGGTTCTACGGTCGCGAAGCTCCCGCGTGCCGCCGGTAAGACCCGCGACATTACGGGTGGTCTTCCGCGCGTGGCCGAGCTCTTCGAAGCCCGCAAGCCGAAGAACACGGCTGTTCTTGCCCCGATCGACGGTCTCATCGTCATGGGCAAGGAAGTCCGCAACAACCAAGAAGTTATTATCAAGATGGACGACCAGGAAGAGAAAGTGCTGGTTCCCCGCGGCGTCCACTTGGCGGTCAACGAAGGTGACCGTGTCCGCGCTGGTCAGAAGATCAGCGAAGGCAGTGCAGACCCGCACGATATCCTGACGATCCTCGGACCTGAAGAGGTCCAGCGTCACCTGGTGAACGAAATCCAGGCGGTGTACCGCCTGCAGGGTGTGGCTATCGCAGATAAGCACATCGAATGTATCGTCCGCCAGATGATGCGCAAGGTGAAGGTCAAGGAATCCGGCGATTCCGAACTGCTTCCGGGCGAAGAAATCTCCAAGGTGCGTCTCCGCGCCGAGAACGACCGTCTGGTCGCTCAGGGCAAGACGCCGGCGACCTTCACGCCGATGCTCCTTGGTATCACGAAGGCCTCCTTGGCGACAGACAGCTTCATCTCTGCCTGCTCGTTCCAGGAAACCACCAAGATCCTTACCCGCGCTTCCATCGAAGGGCAGGTGGACCCGCTCATGGGCCTTAAGGAGAACGTGATTATGGGTCGTTTGATTCCGTGCGGAACCGGTGCCCGCCACTTGAGGAACGTGACAGTGGTCGATGCCGATGCCGAGGCGGAAGAACGCCAGCGCCTGCAGAACGTACATGCCGAATACGATGACTTCGGTTCCGGAATCCAGATGCTGGATAACGAAATCGGCGCTTCCGACGAGGAAGATGTTGAGTAATTTCGACTATGTACTTGAAAAAACTGGAAAAAGAACTATATTTGCACTCCAAAATCTAGGAGATTAAAAGTGCCTACTATTCAACAGCTCGTCCGCAACGGACGTGAACAGATCAGCAACAAGACCGCATCCGTGGCCTTGAAGTCCTGCCCGCAGAAGCGTGGTGTCTGCACCCGCGTCTACACCAGCACCCCGAAGAAGCCGAACTCCGCTCTTCGTAAGATTGCCCGTGTGCGCCTTTCCAACAAGATGGAAGTTACGGCTTACATCCCCGGCGAAGGCCACAACCTCCAGGAACACTCCATCGTGCTCATCCGCGGTGGCCGTGTGAAGGACGTTCCGGGTGTTCGTTACCACATCATCCGTGGCGCTCTCGATACTCAGGCTGTCAACGGCCGTCAGAACGCCCGTTCCAAGTATGGTGTCAAGAAGAAAGGTGCCGCTCCGGCCAAGAAGTAAGGAAGTAGAATATGTCTAGAAGAAGAAAGGCTCTCCATCGCTCTATCCTCCCGGATCCGCGTTTCCACTCCACGCTCGTCACCGAACTCGTCGGTGTTGTGCTGAAGCAGGGCAAGAAGACCATCGCTGAACAGATCGTCTACACCGCTCTCGAACAGCTCGACAAGAAGGTCGAAGGCAAGGAAACTCCGCTCGAGAAGTTCGAACTCTGCCTCGAGAACATCAAGCCGCGCGTCGAAGTCAAGTCTCGCCGTATCGGTGGTGCCAACTACCAGGTTCCTATGGAAGTTGCCCCGGACCGCGCCAAGGCTCTCGCCCTCCGCTGGCTCCTCGATGCCGCCCGTAACCGCAACGAACCGAACATGGCCGATCGCCTTGCTGCCGAACTCGTTGCCGCCAAGAACGGTGAAGGCAACGCTGTCCGCAAGAAGAACGACACGCACAAGATGGCCGAAGCCAACAAGGCTTTCGCCCACTTCCGTTTCTAATTCTTGCCTTAGCACAGAATATCCTAGAGGAAGGGCTCGCTTACAAAAGCGAGCCTTTTCTGTTTCCTCCTGGCCCTTGGACCAAGCCGAGTTTTTATGTTCAGATTTCTAGTGGCGCCTACCGCTGTGGCACGAGCCTGTAGATGCTGCGTACGCCAGCCTCGGGGACGTCGATAGCGTGCTCGCCCGGGGTGAAGTGCTGCACGACGCTCTGCCATAAAATACGGCCCTGGTAGTCGAACTGTACGACGCTTGCCTTTAGCGCTTTGCTTGTTTGCATGTAGAGCTTGCCGTCTTGCAGGCGAAAGGAACTGCTGGCGGCCCTCCCGTTAGGCACGATGTCGGTGTTGTTCGAAGATGAGCTGACATCTTGGCTGCTCGAAGATTCGGGCTCAATTGCCTTCATCTTCGCGATGCCCGCCTTCCATGCGTCAACGGCGGCCTGCGATGTGTTGAGCGCCCAGTCGCCCTCGTTCGCTTCCTTGCTCTGGCTGAACCACATCACCGCGAAAACGCGCGAGAAGTCCGTGGCGAAGTGCTCGAACATGTCGGTAATCCATTCGGCCTTGTTGCCGCCCCTTTCGGAGCTCGAAATTTCGGCGATAAAGAGAGGCTTGTCGATGTTCGCGAGCGCGTTGTACGCCTTCTTGAAAACCTGCGAGAACGTCTGCCAGCTGGACCAGCTCTGGCACGTGCCCCAGTTGTAGCCGTCGATGGAAATGTAATCGACGTAGTCATCGCCGGGGTAGTTGCCCGTAAGCGATGTACCGCTGCCCTGGTTCGAGGCGTTCGTCGTCCAGACCCATTTGACGTTCGTTACGCCTTCTTCCTTGAAAATTTTCACGATATGGCGGAATGCTTCGGCGACGTTAGCGTCGGTATTGCCGGCGCCTGCCTTGCCTACGCCCCAGTCGTACCAGTCGCCGTTCGCTTCGTGGAGCGGCCTGAGCCAGATTTCTTCGCCGTAGGCTTTGACGCCCTTGGCGTAGTCACGGATGTAGGTGTCGGCCTTGCCGTTCACCAGTTCCTGCGCGTTGTAGCCGTTCGCCATCCAGGTCACCACCAGCGTGGAGCCGTTGTTCTTCGCGACGTTCGCGTACTGCGCGGTCGCGTTCCAGTCGTTGATGTCGAAAAGTGCGAAGTAGCTGATGAGGTCGAGGTGCGTGCCCTGCAAATCCTGAAACGCCTGCACGTTCTGCTGGGTGGGCTGCGGGTACTGCCCGGGGCCGCCGACCCAGGCGCCGATTTGGAATGCTAGAGTAGTCATAGGCAGGATTCCCAGTGAGAAGATAAGTTTCTTGAACATGTTGGCCTCGTTTTTTTACGGAGGAAAAAATTTTTGCTTTACGTTAAAAAAATAAGCTCAGAGGGGCCCATGGAACCGTAAAGTTATCTATATTTTTTACAAAGTGTATCTACTGTTTGAATATGGCGGTGTTGTCGCCAAGTGCGGACGGCATCAAGGAGGTTCGCTATGACTGTCGCGGATTTTTGCAAGTGGATTGAATCGTCGGGATTCAAGGACGGGGACAGGCTCCCTTCGGTGCGCGATGTCGCCTCGTCTTCGGGGGCGTCCACGTATACCGTTTTTAGGGCATACAAGAAACTGGTCGCCCTGGGGAAGGTTTATGCGGAACGCGGCAATGGCTACTTTTGGGGCCGCAAGCCCGAATTGGCCGTCTCCGTGCATGAACGCGAAAGCGACCGCCTGGAGCGCTTGCTGCTCGAGGACTGGAAATCCGGCAAGATATCGGCAGGTAGCCCGCTGCCTTCCATCAAGGAGCTTTGCACGGAATTCGGGACGACTCCGGCAACGATGAGGCGTACGCTCGAGGTGCTGCAGGGCAAGGGTATCCTCGAACGCAAGGGGCGGGGGCGTTACTGGTTCGCGAACGCGCGGCGCACGTCGTCGGCGAGATTCAAGGATATCCTCCTGATAATGCGCTGCAATCAAAACGGCGACTTCAACTGCCTCGGCGAACGCGAACTCACGTTCATGCAGAAGGTGTATGCCGAGGCTCACCGTAACAACCTCAAGGTTCGGGCGCTGGGCTATTTCGAGGAGGGCGGGCTGTTTTTGGATGCGGGCGGCAACCGCGTAGACATGGAAAGCTGCCGCGGGTGTTTTGGCGCGGTCGTCTCGACGATGCTGGTGTTCAACGTGAACCGCCTTTTTGCGGAACTCTCGTGTACGCACTTCCCGGTGGCGGTGTGGTGGGAACACCCGCTGTACGATATCCCGCGGGCGCTCAAGAGGGAAAAACGCTTCGCCTTTTTCAATTTGGCTTTCGGAGAATTTCCGGGGCGTTCCGTGGGGCGGTTCCTGAAAGAGAAGGGAATGGACCGCGTCGCCTTTGTTTCGCCGTACCACATGAGCATGTGGTCGAGGGACCGCTTGAAAGGGCTCAAGAAGGTGGGGCTCGAGGTATTCGAGGCGACGGACGCATCGCATGCGAGCCATTTTGACTTTATGCAGGAGAAGGGGGCTCACGAGCATTTTAGTCACATATTGCAAAAGCTGGTAAAAGAGATCCCGCCTGTGGATGCGTGGGTGGTGTCAAACGACAGGGTAGGTGTGGAGCTTTTGTCGCTTGTGGAGCAGGGCAAGCTCAGGCGCCCGCCTTACATGGTGTCGTTTGACAATTCCAACGACAGCTACCGCAACCGCCTGGATTCCTTCGAGTTTAGCCTCGATGCGCTTGCGGAACAGTCCGTATTCCACTTGGTATCCCCAGGTGTTACTTTGTATAAAAAAGACGATTTCCGCGAGCTTTCGGGGCATGTGGTGGAGAAGTAAAGCCGGGAGTTACGGGCTTCCGTCCGCAAAATGTTCCCATACGCCATAAAGATAGATTGTGCAGCCTACACGGGCTGATTTCTAAAACGGATGTTTATATCAAAGTGTATCTAGTGTTTTAGAATATCCCGGATTTCCCCGATACTGCCGTAAATTCACATTATTCGAATAAGATTCTCCAAATAGGAACACCCTCTTTATTTTTTTTTCTAGTTTGCTTGATAATCAGGGATTGCTGTATGAAATATTTGAAATTGTGTTGGCTGCCGGTTCTATTGATGGCGATGTTCCTTGGCGGGTGCTCGCAGTCCAATGAAGATGAAGTGCGAAAGGCGAAACGCTTTGAGGCGTTAAAAGGACTGCCGTTGGATACAGTCCTTACGCGTGCGTATAAATTCTACGAGCAGTTCCAGGCGACGGGTGATACGCTGCTGCGCGATTCCATGGACGATTACAGGGGCCACTTTTTTGCGAGATGGGAATTGACTTCGGATTCTCTTTGTGGGACGGTTCCGGCGGATGATTCCCTGGCGATGGAATTACGCGAAATCTATAAAGTTGTAATGGAGTTTGATGCTAAGCGTAAGTATAGTTATGTTCGTGATAGGGAAAAACGGGATTCTCTTCAGGCGGCTTTATATGAAATGATGCAGAAACCTAAGCATATTAACATCATAGATGATATTCTTGCTGATATGGAAAGGCGTAGAAAAAATCCGGATTCAGTACGGGCTGTTCAAAATCAACAGGATAGCGTCGCGAGTGCAAAGATTTGGGGCATTCCTCTTGAAGAGGCTATATCCGGCTTGCAAGAAGATTCTAGTAGCGTGCATAATGTTGATTATTTCGTCCAAACTATGTCGGTGCTTTATACTGACACGTCTGCTTCTGATATGAATGAACTGGATAAAATCAATCGGCACAGGATAAAGCGAAATACCTGGAAAGAAACGAAATCAGCTTGCTTGGGCAGAACATCGATGGGCCAAAAGGTTCTTATTCTGAACAAGGAATATGAATCTCTATTGAACAATTTTATGAGAGCGAATGTTCATGAGTCTCGCAGTGAGAGATACACAATCTTGCCGGTAAAATATCCTTTCTGGCATCCGATGATTTCTGTTGTGCCGCATCATTCGGGCGATGATTTCCATTTTGAATCGTTCCCGGCCATGGGAGGAGCCTTATTCAACAAAACCCATGATATGGTGATATTGAGTGTAGAGGAGTCTTTCAATAGCGGGAGTTACTACTATTTGGCAAAGAAGAACGGGAAATGGGAATTGATAATGCATAAAGACGGCTGGGTCGCGTAGGGGCAAAACCCGCCCCTTTTTTGCCCACTTTTTCTTTGCTAACTGTTCTAGCACCTGCCAACAATTTTCCTATATTTACAGCACAAAAATTTCACACTAAACCAAAAGGCTAAAAAATGGCTTCTAAAATCAAATCCGTTGTTGCCCGCCAGATCCTCGACTCTCGCGGCAATCCCTCTCTCGAAGTTGATGTTACCCTCGAAAACGGCGTGAAGGGTCACGCTGCTGTCCCGAGCGGTGCTTCTACCGGCGAACGCGAAGCTTGCGAACTCCGCGACGGCGACAAGAAGACCTACTGCGGCAAGGGCACGCTCACTGCTGTGAAGAACGTGAACACCAAGATCGCCAAGAAGATCATCGGCATGGACCCGGCCAAGCAGACCGAAGTCGACGACGCCATGATCGCTCTCGACGGCAACCGCATGCTCAAGAACAAGCTCGGTGCAAACGCCATCCTCGGCGTTTCCATGGCTGTCTGCTGCGCCGCTGCTAACGACGCCAAGATGCCTCTCTACCAGTACATCGCCAAGCTCCATGGCACCAAGAAGCTCACGCTCCCGTGCCCGATGTGCAACGTGATCAACGGCGGTGCTCACTCCTCCGCTCCGATCGACTTCCAGGAATTCATGATCGCCCCGGTTGGCGCCAAGACGTTCTCCAAGGGCCTCCAGATGGTCACCGAAATCTTCCACGCCCTCAAGGCTGTGCTGAAGAAGGCCGGCTTCGACACCACCGTTGGTGACGAAGGTGGCTTCGCTCCTGGCGTTTCTATCAAGCCGGCTAAGAACAAGTTCGGTTACGAAATCACTGGCGTGATGACCCTCGAAAAGGCTCTCGACGCTCTCAAGGCTGCAACCACCAATGCCGGTTACAAGTTCGGCACTGACATCAAGATCGCTCTTGACGTTGCTTCCTCTGAATTCTGCGACAAGAACACCAAGGCTGGCAAGCCGGAAACCTACACCTTCA
>JAEEGH010017505.1_pt1 | contig 15265 bp, 12 predicted proteins | sample 9134181 | NCBI WGS metagenome assembly JAEEGH01 (sample SAMN16246544, study PRJNA631951) | gut metagenome | biome: gut microbiome; feature: rumen; material: DP-attached | host: Bos | place: Iran: Karaj | collected 2018-10 | reverse complement strand
GGGACGTCGCTGGTCCACAGGATCGTGACGCGGTCGGACCTTGTCTCCGACACCCAGGGGCCGGAATGGACGCCTCCGGCGAGGCTTTCCAGGCAGAGCGATACGCTCAGCAATAAAAGGAGGAATCTCTTCATTCTGATCCGTTGTTTCTCACCATCTCCCACAGCACGACGCCGACGGAAACGGAGACGTTGAGAGAGTGCTTGGTTCCGTACTGGGGAATTTCCAGGGAAAAGTCGCAGGCATCGACCACATCCTGGCGGACGCCGGAGACTTCGTTGCCGAAGACGAGGGCATACTTGCGGCCGGGTTCGCGGCGGAAAGCGCCGAGCTTGACCGAATGGACCGTCTGCTCCACGGCGACGACGGTATACCCCTCCGCATGCAGCGCGGCTACGGCGTCCAGGGTGTCGTCGAAATGCTCCCACGGGACGGCGTCCTCCGCGCCGAGGGCCGATTTATGGATTTCGGCGGAAGGCGGCACGGCGGAGATGCCGCAAGGAAAGACTTTGTCGATGCCGAAGGAATCGGCCGTCCGGAAAGCGCTGCCGACATTGTGCGCGCTGCGGATGTTGTCCAGCACCACGGCGAGCCCCGAAGGCGGCAGATTCCGGTACGCGTCGGCGGACACGCGGCCCAGTTCGATATTCAGCAATTTTCTGTCTTTCATATCCACAAAGTTAAGAAAAAAACCCTTATCTTTGCGCTTGCAATAAACGCTAGTATGAAACAAGATCTGCAGGTCTTCGACCTTATCAAGAAAGAAAAGGAGCGCCAATCCTCTGGCCTCGAACTTATCGCTTCTGAAAACTATGTCTCCGATCAGGTGATGGCTGCCATGGGCTCCATCTGCACCAACAAGTACGCCGAGGGCTATCCCGGAAAGCGTTACTACGGCGGTTGCGAGGTGGTGGACCAGATCGAACAGATCGCCATCGACCGTCTCTGCAAACTCTACGACGCGGAATACGCCAACGTCCAGCCGCACTCCGGCGCCCAGGCCAACATGGCCGTGACGATGGCCTGCCTGCGTCCTGGCGACATCTTCATGGGTCTCGACCTCTCCATGGGCGGACACCTTACCCACGGCTCTCCGGTCAATGCCTCCGGTATCCTCTACCACCCGGTCGCCTACGGGCTCAACCCCGAAACCGGCTGCGTCGATTATGACGAAATGGAGCGCAAGGCCCTCGAGTGCAAGCCCAAGCTCATCATCGGCGGCGCCTCCGCCTACTCCCGCGAATGGGACTACGAGCGCATGCGCAAGATTGCCGACGAAGTGGGCGCCATCCTCTGGATCGACATGGCCCATACCGCGGGCCTCATCGCCGCCGGTCTCCTGAAGAACCCGGTGAAATACGCGCACATCGTCACTTCCACCACCCACAAGACCCTCCGCGGACCGCGCGGCGGCATCATCCTGATGGGCAAGGACTTCGACAACCCCTGGGGCCTCACCACCCCGAAGGGCGAGATCAAGAAGATGAGCGCCATCCTCAATTCCAGCGTCTTCCCGGGCGTCCAGGGCGGACCGCTCGAGCACGTGATCGCCGCCAAGGCCGTCTCCTTCTACGAGGCCTCCCAGCCGGAATACGTCGCCTACCAGAAGCAGGTCGTCTCCAACGCCGCCGCGATGTGCGCCGAATTCATCCGCAGGGGCTACAAGATCATCTCCGGCGGCACCGACAACCACCTGATGCTCATCGACCTCCGCACCAAGTTCCCGGACCTCACCGGCCGCGTCGCGGAGAAGGAACTCGTCAGGGCCGACATCACCGTGAACAAGAACATGGTCCCGTTCGACAGCCGCAGCCCGTTCCAGACCAGCGGCCTGCGCGTGGGCACCCCGGCCATCACCTCCCGCGGTTTCGTGGAGAAGGACATGCTGGACATCGTGGAACTGATCGACACCGTCCTCACTTCCGCCAATGCGCACTTCGCCGCCCTGACGGCGAAGGAGCCCTCCGAAGAGCAACTCGCCGAGCGGGCGGCGCATGAGAAAGTCCTCAAGGACGTGGTCCACAAGGTCAACATGATGACTGCGGGCCGTCCCTTGAACCGGTACTAGTTGCTCCCTACCGTCGTAATGATAATCACACCGTTGGCTCCCTGCATCCCATAGATGGCAGTGGAGCCATCTTTGATGACGTCCACGGACTTGACGAAGGTCGGATCCAGGTTGGACAGGTCCGTCACCTGCACGCCGTCCACGAGGATGAGCGGGTCGAAATTGTCGGAATTCGTACCGATGCCCCGGATGATGATCCGGTTGTCCGGTGTCACCTGGACCCCGGGCACGCGGCCGCGCAGGTAGTCGTACATGTTGGAATAGGTCTGCGCCTCGGTCTTCCGGACCTTGACGTTGGAAACGGCCGCCGTGAGTTTGTCCTTCTCCTGGGTGCCGTAGCCGACCTCGACCCGGTCACCATCCCGGGCGGTCTTGTTGGAAGTTCCACAACCTGCCAGGCAGGCAATCATCGAGACAACAAAGAGAATCTTTTTCATATCGTACTGATTATTTATATCCTTTCGATATCGCCGGAGGCAATCCAGCCGCGGCGGCCGTCGGCCAGTTCGATGTCGGTGAAGCCGGACACTTCGTCCAGGACCTTCACCTTCGTCCCCTCATGCAGGATGAAGAGGGACTTCGCGGCTTCGCTGGACGGCGAACTCGTGACGGAGGTCACGGGACGCATCACGATGGCCGTGTCGTGACGCTCGGCCGCTGCCTTCTGGCTGAGGGCGAAGCCCCAGGCCGCCAGGGCCAGCAGCAGCGCCGCGATGCCCGTGAAGAACCCGGTACGGCGGACGCGGGCGGACGGTCCGAGCAGGAACAGCAGACCCAGCGCCAGGGCCGATGCCAGCAGGAACAGGGACAGCCCCGCCCAGGCATTGGAGGGCAGCAGGTAGTTCACCTTCCGCGCCCAGGTCTTGAGGATGAACTCCGGGACTTCGTCGATGCGGTCCTGCGTCAGGTTCCGCGCGAAGTCCAGGTTATAGCGGATGTCCGCATCGGAAGGATCCAGGCGGAGGGCGCGTTCATAGAACAGGATGGCCTTCGCGATGTCGCCCGACTTGTACCAGGCGTTACCCAGGTTGAAATACAGTTCCTTGGAGCGGAGGCCGGTCGCGGCGACGTCCGACCAGTCCTGGGCGGCCTGGTCCCAGTCGCCGGCCGAATAGGCCTCGACACCCGCCTTCCACAGGGAATCGGGATAATCCTCGGCGGCCTGCGCCCCCAGCGGGAGCATCAGCAGGAGCGCCAATAAAGTGGCGGCGGGAGCGGCAGAGACACCTTTCTTCATGGATGCGTCGATGGCGGTGATGACGGAAATGGCCTGCTGGTAGTGGGCATTCATCGCCTCATGCCCGGAGTCCGGGGCATAACGGGCGTATTCGCAGGCGTCCAGCAGGTCGGTGAACGCGGTGACCGTCTCGGGAGCGACACCCCGGGCGGAAAGCGCCGCGGCGATGTTGTCCTTGTTCTGGTCGGCCACGTCCATCGTGAGTTTGTCGGCCACGAATCCCACGAGCGCACGGTGCAACTCCTCGTAGAAGGCCGTATAAAGGTTCTTGCCCAGGAAATCTCCGGCCAGTTTCAGGCGCTTCATGGCCTCGCGGGTCGCCTTGCGGTTCCGGCTGCCGGCGACATCGGCACGACGGGCGGCGAGTTTCCGCAGGGAAAGCCATACGGCCGCGGCGGCAAGGAGCAGCAGCGCAACCAGGATCCAGTAGGCCGGTTTGCCCACGAAGAAGCCTTTGTTCTCCGACAAGGAAGTCTTCGTCTTGATGAAACGGATGTCCTCGCCCAGGTTCTTCACGCCCTTGCGGTCCACCGTCAGCGTTCCGGCACCGTCCTGGACGGGCTGCGCCGCGCCCGCGGCACCCCGCTCCACCGTCAGGTGCAGGGAATCCGTCTGGGCCGTCGCATAGCGGTGCGCCTTCACGTCATAGTAGGAGAAACGCACCGGCGGCAGGACGAAGTCGCCCGGGCTGCGGGGGATGAAGGGATATTCGAAGGTCTTGGAGCCGCTGGTACCGCTCTTGTCCGTCCCGGAAGTGGCCTTCACGTCATAGACCTCGAAGTCCGGCGGGAAATCCAGTTTGGGCGCCTCCACCAGGGAAACGTTGCCCTTGCCCGTGACCGTGACGATGAGCGATGCCGCATCATGCGTCTTCAAGGCGTCCTTGCTCAGTTTAGCGCTCACGGAGTATTCGCCCACGGCGCCGGCGAAGCCGGCCGGAGCGCCGCCCGGCAGGGCGGAAACCTTGACGTTCACCGCGGGCGTGGAGACACGCTGCCGCTGGGTCACGTAGTCATTCTCGAAGAATTCGTCAAAGATGGAACCTGTCCGGGGCCGCTGCGTGCGGACATTCACCAGGCACACGATTTCCGAAGGGTCGATCGTCAGGGTGCCCGCCTTCTGCGGAATCAGCACCCATCGGCGCAGGACGGCGGAATTGTACATCTTGTCGCCCACCTGTTCCCGCTGGAATTCGATGCTCTGCGGCGTGTCCACCTCCTGGCTCCAGAACCCGTTGAACTTCGGGAACCGGGCGTCCTCGAAGCCTGTGAGGTTCGCCCGCTGGTAGATCTTGAGGGTAGCCGTGATGGGCTCGCCCACCATGGCCTCCCGCTTGGAGAGGTTCAGCCGCATGAACAGTTCGCCGGTATCGTTCGAGGCGGACGGGCGGGCCTGCTGCTGTCCACCTCCCTGGGAGGATCCGCTCTGGCCCTGTCCCTGGGCATTACCGGCTTCGCCTCCCTCCACGACGGTGATCTGGACCGAACGGGAATGGATCTGGTCGCCCTTGACGGTGGCCGTAGCCGGAGAGAACGTGAAGGTGCCGGTCCTCTTGGCCTGCAGGATGTAGGTGTAGGAAGTCTGGGACGAACGGGTGGTCTTGCCGTTCACGATGGATACGCTGGTGGAAGTACCTTTCTGGGGGCCCCAGACCAGGTTGAAGTCATCGCCCGGAGCCCATTGGAACTCCGAAGGGGCGTGCTCGCCCTCGACGATGAAGACGACGTTGAACCGTTCGGACAACTCCACGATATTGTGCACCTCCACCCGGATGGTCGATTGGGCCCATCCGGAGATCACCGTCCATAACGCCACGAAGGCTGCGATCCATCTTTTCATAACGCGACTACCAATTCTTCTCTTTCTGGCGGGCCTTCAGCACGGCCGCCTTCTCCTTGTTCACCTTGTCCTGGGTTTCCTTCTCCTTGGCCTGGATGGCCTGGAGCATCTGCTGGGCCTGCTGGGGGGAGATTTCCGAACCGTTGTAAGGCTTCGGCTGCTGCCCCTGGTCCTGCTGGTCCTGGTTCTGGTCCTGGTTCTGCTGATCCTGGTTCTGGTCCTGATCCTGCTTGTCCTGGTTCTGATCCTGATTCTGGTCCTGGTTCTGGTCGTCATTGCCGCCACCGCCGCCGTCGGGATTGTTCTCCAGCATCTTCCGGGCATAGACATAGTTCTCCTTCGCCTCCAGGTCGTCCGGATTGATGATCAACGCCTGCACGAAGGCTTCCATCGCCGCCCGGTACTGCTTCTGCTGCAAGGCGGCGTCGCCGGCGTTGAAGAAGGTGTCGAAGCCCTGGGCGTTCTGCTTCCTGGCGCTGCGGGTCTCGGGGACATGCCGGAGCGCCTGCTGGTAGAACTTGCCGGCCTCGGCGAAATTGCCCTGCCGATACAGGTTGTTTCCCAGGTTGTAAGCCGATGCGACGGAGGTGCTGTCGGCATTCAGGCCCTTGCGGTAACTGATGTCGGCATCGCCGTATTTTGCCTTGGCGAACTGGCGGTTTCCCCGGCGGACATCCTTCTTGTCCACCTGGGCCACGGCCGAAACGCTCAGCAAAAGGAACAGGATCGTCAGAAACTTCCTCATTGGTCAAACCATTTCTTCTTCGGACGGCGCTCGCCGATGAGCATCTCGATCACCAGCAGCGCCAGCGCAATCGCGAAGAAATACATATACTGTTCGTCGTACTCCTCGAACACGAGCGAGCCGAACTCCTCGTCCTCCATCCGGCGGATGTCGTCGATGATGGGGTTCAGGCCGAACTCGTCGTTCCCGGCATGGACATAGGCGCCGTTGCCGGCCTTCGCCACCTTCCGGAGCATGTCCTCATCGAGTTTGGTCACGACGATCTCGCCGTTCTTATCCTTCATCAGGGAGCCCTCGAAAGGAATCGGCTGACCCTCGGAAGAGCCCACGCCCACGGTATAGACGCGGATACCGTTCTCGGCGGCTTCCTTCGCGGCGGCCACGGGATCGTCCTCGTGGTTCTCGCCGTCGGATATGACGATGATCACCCGGCTCTTCTCGCTCTGGGCGCTGAAACTCTTGATGGCCGTGAAGATCGCATCGCCCATCGCCGTCCCCTGGATCGGAACGGACCCCGTGTCGATGCTGCCGAGGAACATCTTGGCGGACACGTAGTCCGTCGTCACCGGCAACTGCACGAAGGAGGAACCGGCGAAGATGATGAGGCCGATGCGGTCGTCCTTCAACTTGTCCGCCAGGCGGGAAATCGCCAGTTTGGCGCGGTCCAGCCGGTTCGGGGAGTAGTCCTCCGCCAGCATCGAGTTGGACACGTCCAGACAGATCACGATCTCCGCCCCGCGGGTTTTCCGCTCGGACAGTTTGGCACCGATCTGCGGCCGGGCCAGGCCGATGACGAAGAACGCGAAGGCCAGGCTGAACAGCACCATCCGCACCCAGCCCTTGGAACCGGACCATGACGGCATGAGCGCCTTCACGAGCGACTCGTCGCCGAACTTCCGCAACCGCCGTGTACGCAGCGACCGCCAGATCCCGTATCCGACGAGGAACAGGGGAACCAGCAGGAGCAGGTACAGGAACCGATATTGTGCAAAAACCAGCATATCCTAAGGCAATCTTCTGAGCAGGGCTCTGACCAACACTTCCAGCAACAGGCACACGAGCGCCCAGATCGCGAACCGCGGGAACAGGTCCTTGTAGATCGGGAAACTGTCCACGGTGGTCCGGGTCTTCTCCATCCGGCCGATCTCGCCGTAGATTTCGGCCAGTTTGGTGTTGTCATCGGCCCGGAAATACTTTCCGCCGGTCTCCGCCGCAATCTGCTTCAGGAGCGGTTCGTCGATTTCGACCTTCATGTTCTGCACGTCCGGACCCCAGGGGGTCATGACCGGGTACGGGGCCTCCCCTTCCCGGCCGACGCCGATGGTATAGACACGGATGCCGTAGGTCTTGGCGATCTCGGCGGCCATCGCCGGATCCACCTCGCCCCGGTTGTTCACGCCGTCCGTGAGGAGGATGATCACCCGGCTCTTCGCATCGGAGTCCTTCATCCGCGCGACGGCGGTCGCGAGGCCGTTGCCGATGGCGGTGCCGTCCTCGATCAGGTCCGTCTGGACCTCCTTCATCAGGTTGATGAGGGTGGCCCGGTCGGTCGTGAGGGGACACTGGGTATAACTCTCGCCCGCGAACACCACGATGCCCATCCGGTCGGTGGGGCGTTGGGCGATGAATTCGATGGAAATGTCCTTGGCGGCGGACAGGCGGTCCGGCTTGAAGTCCCGGGCCAGCATGGATGTGGACACGTCCACCGCGAGGACGATGTCGATGCCTTCGGTGTCCACCCGTTCCATCTCGCTCTTGGAGCGGGGACGGGCGATGCAGACGACCAGCAGGCACAGGGCCGCGAGGCGCAGCGCCTCCGGCAGATGGCGGATGATGCCCAGGATGGATTTCCCGCCCTTCTCCCAGGGCGTCACCGTGGACACCCGCAGATGCGGCCGGCGTTCCTTCAGTTCCCGGTACAGGTACAGCGCCAGGAGGAGGACCGGTACGGCCAGCAGCCAGAGGAGATATGGATACTCGAAATACATAGGCTACCTGGGCATATAATCTTCATCCTTTTCCACATGGGGCGCCGGCTTCGGCTCCTCCTGCTCCTGCGTCTCCGCGGCGGCTTCTTCCTCCACCTCCGTCTGGTAGGTGGACGTCACGAAACGGACGGCCTGCGGGAGGACGGTCGCATTGTCCTCGGGCGTGGCGATGTACTTCGCGAACTTCACGAAGTCCGCCCGCTCGAAGAGGTCCTTCATCTCCATGTACAGGTCCGCGGGGATGTCGGTCCCGCGGAGACCTTCGAAGATCTCGGCGGTGGTCATCTCCATCGCGCCCACGCCGTAGCGGGCGACGATGTATTCGCGGAGCGCGTCGGTCACGCCGGAATAGAACTGTTTCTGCTTCTCGGGCACCCAGAACTTGTCGCCGCGGTACTTGTCCAGTTTCCGGAGGGCCGTGATATGGGCGGGTTCCTTGAAAGCGGGGCCATCGGCATTCCTGCGCCGGCTGATGATCCAGGCCACGAGGCCGGCGACCAGGAGCGCCAGCGCCCAGAATCCCATCAGCCAAGGGAGGATTTCCGCGAAGGTGACGGGGTACTTGATCTGGCCCCGCAAGTCATGCGGGACATAGGTGGCCGTGTCCACGGGCATCGTGAACACTTCGATGGTCTGCTGCCTGAACTGGATGGTATCGACAGTCCCGTCGGTATGGATGCGCTGCACAAACAGGGGCGGCAGTTCGTAGGTCCCTTCCTCGAAGGGCTGGATGGCGATCGACGCCCGGATGTTCAGGAGGCGGGAATTCGTGGCCCGGATCTTCTGCACCTTCACGGTGTCCACCTTCCATACCGGCAGGGACAGGACATCCTGCATGAAGGGGTTGGCCACCTGCGGGAACGCGAGGACCGTGCTGTCGGGCACGTTGTCCAACTCGAAGCCGTACAGGAGCCGGTCCGCCACGAGAATGGAATCACGCGGCGTGACGGGCTGGATGAACGAGCCTTCCTTGAGGATGACCCGTCCGCCGGTCTCCGCAGCGGTGGTGTCGCGCCAGCCTTCCTGGGCCGATGCGGAGGCAACGGTCAGCAGGAGGGCGGATATGAGACAATATCCTTTCATCGCCTGTGGAATAAGGCTATCAGGTTCTTGACATAATCCTCGTCCGTGGCCGTGTCCACGCTGTCCACCTGATAGCGGTTGAACAACTTCGCAGCGCTCTCCGACGCCGTGCGGAACCACTGTTCGTAAGCAGCGCGGGTGCTCCGGGAGGATGTGTTCACCCAGGCGCCCTTACCGGTCTCGGAGTCCTTCACATGCACGAGACCCACGTCGGGAATGGTCCGTTCGCGGGGGTCATATACACGGATGACGGAGATGTCATGGCGGTTCACGGCGACTTTCAGGGCATCCTCGTAGCGCGGGGCGCCGTTCTCGTCAACGTCCAGCATATCGCTGAGGACGAAGGCGGTGCAGCGGCGCTTGATGGCGTTCGTCAGATAACGGAGGGCTTCGCCGATGTCCGTCCCGTCATGTTCGGGGGTGTATTCGAGGATTTCGCGGATGATGTGGAGCAGGTGGCTGCGGCCTTTCTTGGGCGGGATGAACTTCTCCACGGTGTCGCTGAAGAAGAGGGCGCCCACCTTGTCGTTGTTGAGCATCGCGGAGAAGGCCAGGGTGGCGGCGATCTCGGCCACCAGTTCCCGCTTGGTCTCCCCCACCGTGCCGAACAGGCCGGAGCGGCTGATGTCGATGAGCAGCACCACGGTCAGTTCGCGCTCCTCCTCGAACACCTTCACGTACGGCGCGCTCATGCGGGCCGTCACGTTCCAGTCCATGTTCCGCACATCGTCCCCGTACTGGTACTCGCGCACCTCGCTGAACGCCATGCCACGGCCCTTGAAGGCCGAGTGGTATTCACCGGCGAAGATCTGGTGGGACAAGGCTTTCGTCTTGATCTCGATCTTGCGGACGCGCTTGAGTAACTCTTGGGGTGTCATCGGTTTACGGAACGATAACCGCGTTGATGATCTTTTCGATGATTTCCTCGGTGGTGACGTTCTCCGCCTCGGCCTCGTAGGTGAGGCCGATACGGTGACGCAGGACCTCGTTGCACACGGCGCGGACATCTTCCGGAATCACGTAGCCGCGGCGCTTGATGAAGGCGTAGGCCTTCGCCGCCATCGCGAGGGAGATGGACGCACGCGGGGAGGCGCCGTAGGAAATCAGGTCCTTGAGGCCCTTCAGGCCGTATTCGTCCGGGGTGCGGGTGGCGTAGACGATGTCCACGATGTAGCGCTCGATCTTCTCGTCCATATACACGTCGCGGACGACTTCGCGGGCGCGGAGGATGTCCTCGGGCTTCACGACGGCATTGGCCTTCGGGAAGGCGCCGCTGTTGTTCATCCGGATGATCTGGCGCTCCTCGTCCTTCTTGGGGTAGCTCACGACGACCTTCAGCATGAAACGGTCCACCTGGGCCTCCGGGAGCGGATAGGTGCCTTCCTGCTCGATCGGGTTCTGGGTGGCCATCACCAGGAACGGCTCGGGAAGCTTGTAGGTTTCCTCGCCGATGGTGACCTGGTGCTCCTGCATCGCCTCGAGGAGGGCGGACTGGACCTTCGCCGGGGAACGGTTGATTTCATCGGCCAGGACGAAGTTCGCGAAGATGGGGCCCTTGTGGACCTCGAAGTCCTCCTTCTTCTGGGAGTAGACGAGGGTGCCGACGACGTCGGCCGGGAGGAGGTCCGGGGTGAACTGGATGCGGTTGAACTTGGCGTCGACGGCCTGGGCCAACGTGTTGATGGCGAGGGTCTTCGCCAGGCCCGGAACGCCTTCCAGCAGGATGTGGCCGCCGGAGAGGAGGCCGATGAGGAGGTTGTCCACGAGGGCCTTCTGGCCGACGATGACCTTGCCCATCTCCAGGGTGAGGAGATCGACGAAGGAGCTCTCCTTCTGGATGCGTTCGTTCAGTTCCTTGATGTTTACGCTTTCCATATATTTTGTTACATTTGCATATGCGTTATATCCTCAGCCTCTCCTACGACGGTTCCGCCTTCTGCGGCTGGCAAATCCAGCCTTCCTCCCCTTCCGTGCAGCAGTGCCTGGAGGAAGCCCTCGCGAAGCTCTGCGGCGGTCCCGTTTCGGTGACGGGCGCGGGCCGGACGGACACCGGGGTCCACGCGGCAGACTATGTCTGCCATTTCGACCTGACAGGTCCGTTGCCCTTCGAGGCATCCGATTTTTGCTACAAATTAAATGCCATCCTGCCCCGTTCGGTCGTGGTCCACGCGGTCCTTCCGACCAGCGAGGATTTCCACGCCCGATTCAGCGCGACGCAGCGTTCCTATACCTATTTCATCCACAGGAAGAAAGACCCTTTCGTGGCCGCCTACTCTTGGCAGTGCGGCTTCCCGGGCCTCGATTTCGACGCGATGAACGAGGCCTGTCAGTACCTCCTGGGCACCCACGACTTCTCCTGCTTCGAAAAGGTCGGCGGCGCGAACAAGACCTCCCTCTGCACCATCACCGAAGCCTTCTGGAAACCGTATGTACCCACACACGTTTCCTTGATGGACTTTGGCTTTACTCCGGAGGAGGGTGTTGTATCCGAAACCGTCGCTGCGCGACCCCTCCCACCGCAAGCGGCGGGCCCCTCCCTCTTATGTGGCCGAGGGTGGCCACAGGTTTCGGACACAACACCCTCCTCCTCCGGCCAAAGTCCAACGTATTGGTACTTCCGCGTCAGCGCGGACAGGTTCTTGAGGAATATGGTCCGGGCGATCGTGGGGACGTTGATCGAGGTGGGACGCGGGAAGCACGACCCGCAGTGGGTGAAGGAGCTCATCGAGACGGGTACGCGCGGCGAAGCGGGCGAGTCCGTTCCCGGACACGCCCTCTTCCTCGGCAAAATACGTTATTGATAGATGGGTCCGGCGTAGAAGACCCGGATGTCACCGCCCGTTTCCCGGTACAGGGTGACGCTCATGTCGAATTCCAGGTAATTGTTCTCCTCGGAGATCCGGTAGCAGTTCAGATGGGCCTGCGCCACGGACTTGTTGCTGCTGATGTAATAATCCCCGTTCTCCCGTTCCAGCGGGATGTGCATCGAGAGGTGGCCGGGGATGTCCAGGTCGAGCACGGTGACGTGGTAGCCGATGTGCCCGGGCGTCTGGCAGCGGCAGCGCCAGCTTTCCATATGGACGCGGACCTCGTCGCCTTCCTTGAAATCAAATTTCTCGAAGCCCTCGGAATCGGCGCCGGTGACGGTCGCGAGGCTGCAGGCTTTCCGCTGGTCGATCGTGACGAAGCCCCAGGGCGCCGTATCCTCCACGGACATCGGAGCCATCGACACCCGCAGGTTGCGGGACACCTTGACAGGTTTGGATGTCGACCGCTTGACGACCTCGCCCTTGCTCCCCTTCACTTCGATGGTGAAGCCCTCGTCGAAAGTCGTCGGAGGGAGGGCGAACCAGAACGCGACGGCCTCTTCCGGGGTGTCGCCCAGGACGACCGGGTCCTTGCACACCAGCGTGACCTCGGACTGGGCGTCCTCCGCCATCTTCACGGACGGCACGCCTTTCGGTTCCATCGCTACGAGGGCCTTTCCGGCGAGCGGCTCGCCCGCATTGCCCCGGAGGGTGATGGACGAAACGCCGAACAGATGGCCGTACAGTTTCAGGACGAGATAGCCGCAGCCGTTCCGGAACTGGAGCCGGTTGTCCTCCGTCACGGACACCATCGTGTTCGCCCCGAGGCCGAACGAGTCTTTCCGGAAGACCTGTTCCGCGGGATACTCGACCGACAGGATACCGTCATTGTCGATGGCGGTCGACTTCCGGTAGGGATAGACCGCATAGACCAGGTCCAGGTCGTTGCCCGTCACGAAAGCTCCGTAAGGGATCTGCTCGAACCAGCCGGCGTTGTCGCCGGTCTCGCCCGTGAAGCGGTATTCTTCGTTGAGCGTGTAATGGTCGAAGATGCTGACGCGGTCGTCGGCGTCCCAGAGGACGCGGAGTTTTTCGTCGGCAAAGACCTTGGTGGCATCCTCCTCGATGGTGGCATAGAAGGTCTTCAGATCGGGGGTTTCCGGCTGCGGGTCGGCAACGGGGGCCTTCTGGCAGGAGACGACGCCTGCCAGGACCGCCATGAGCGGGAATAAAGAAAGACGGCTGCGCATATGCTGAAATGACTGGTTTCTTTCCGAGGTTCGTCCCTTAAATCCGCGCCCTCCTCATTTCTTGCATGGGGCGTGGCTTTTTTTCAAAAGAAAGAGGGCCGCCCCCGCACGGGGCGGCCCAAATCATGGAATAGGCGGAGAAGCCTAGTACTTGGTCGGATACGGGAGGCTGCCGTTGCTGAAGAGCCAGTTGTCGTCCGGGCCGAAACCGGGCGTCTGCTCCAGCACGCCGTCGGAGAGTTCGATCTCCGCGTTGGACAGCATCCAGAAGCCGCGGGTCTTGGCGTAGCGTTCGACGATGCCGTTGCCCTTGATGTTGGTCCAGCCGCCGGGCACCACGTTGCCGAGGTACTCGATGAAGGCGCCCTCCTGGTTGTCGGAAATCACCTTGCCGGCCTGGTCGCGATACCATCTGCGGAGGTCCGTGAAGCGGACGCCCTCGAAGCACAGCTCATAGCGGCGCTCCTTCCGCAGGCGGTCGACCGAATAGCCGCTGTAAGGGGCGAGGCCGGCGCGGGCGCGGAGCTGGTTCATGCCGGTCGTGGTCTCCTCCAGCTCATCCAGCATCAGCAGGACGTCGGCGAAGCGGACGAAGATGGCGTCGTTGCGCATGCCGTACTGGTTGTGGTCGTCCACGGCATTGTTGTAGGAGTAGAAGAAGTTCTTGGTCAAGGCAGACTTGGTGGCGTCCGTATAGGACACGGAGACCATGTACTTCTTGTTGTGGAACATCGTCTTCTCCACCTCCTTGCCGTCATTTCCGGGGTGCTTGGCCAGTTCGACGTAACCGCCGGGCTCGTTCAGCCAGGGCATGCGCTCGGCCGCATTGTCCACGGCGAAGACGGATCCCCAGAGACGCTTGTCGGCCGGGCCGTAATCGGGATCGTGGAACCACTCCTCGACCATCTTGGAGTTCACGGTGCCGTTGGTATAGCCGATGCCGTACGGATAGGTCAGGGCGTTCGGGGCGGAAGCGGAGTTGCGCAGGCCGTAGTACTCGCCGATACGGTTGTAGCCGAGGCTGCGGTGCATCAGGCTGAAGTGGCAGGCCCAGACGGTCTCCTTGCTGCGGTTGCCCACCCAATGGAGATTCTCGTGGTTCGGATAGGTGTCGAAATCGGCGTCGTAGGCGATTCCGCTGCTGTACTCGTTGGTATAAGGCCAGATTTCGCGCGGATCCCGCTCCAGACCGAACTTGGAGTTGTCACGGACATCCTTGAGGTAGCCGATGATGTCGGACTTGCTGATGCCGAACATGTCGGACTTGGCGTAGAAGCCGGTGTAGAACAGCCAGACGCGGGCGAGGACGGCCTCGGCCGCATACTTCGTCGCGCGGCCGGCCATGCCGGCATCCGTGGTGTATCCATACTTCGCCGGCATCATCTGGATGGCCGTCTTCAAGTCTTCGGCAATCGCCTCGAAGCACTCTTCGGCGCTGGCGCGCGGAAGGATCTCCACGGCGGTGCTCTTCTTCAGCGGGAAGGTCTCGAACTTCTCGGCCAGCTCCCAGTAGAACCAGCCGCGCAGGAAATAGGCCTGGCCGATCAGGTAGTTCTTGTAATCGACCGAAGAGAAGAGGGCGTCATCCATCTCGGGAAGGACTTCCAGGGCATAGTTCGCCCGGAAGATGCCCTGATAGGACCGTTTCAGGTTGCTCTGGGACTCGTCCGCGCCCTTCTCCATGAAGCGGTCGGTCGACTGGGCGCCCGTATTGGACGTGGAGCCGCCGCCGAACATGTCGTCACTCGCGACCGAGTTGCGGAAGATCGCGACATTCTCGGCGCTCGTATACATCATCGGCATCGCGTTGTAGATCGACGTGACGACCTGCTCGGCATCCTGCTGCGTCTTGGGGAAATTCGAGGTGTCATAAGCCTGATAGTTCGTGGTGTCCAGCAGGGAATCCACTTTCTTGCAGGCGACCAGCGCGAGGGCGCAAGCGATGGAAACTAAAAATATCTTTTTCATATTCGTTCCTCCGTTTAGAATTTGATGCTGATTCCACCCATATAAACCTTCGGGGCGGGATAATAACCGATGTCGATACCGGAAGTCCAGCTGTAGCCTCCGCCGTAGCCGACTTCGGGATCCATACCGTCATACTTCGTGAAGGTGAAGAGGTTCTGCCCGGTGAAGAAGAGGCGCAGGGAAGCGACAGGAAGGAACTTGAGGACGCTCTTGAGGTCGTAGCCGACGGTGATGTTGCGGATCTTGAAATAGTCCGCGTCGAAGGCCCAGATGTCACCCA
>JAEEGH010017503.1_pt1 | contig 15266 bp, 11 predicted proteins | sample 9134181 | NCBI WGS metagenome assembly JAEEGH01 (sample SAMN16246544, study PRJNA631951) | gut metagenome | biome: gut microbiome; feature: rumen; material: DP-attached | host: Bos | place: Iran: Karaj | collected 2018-10 | reverse complement strand
GCCGACCACCTGGTGAAGGAGTTCTACGACAATCCCGACACCATGACCGAGAAGGAGCTCGAGCAGGCATTCGTCGATCACGACGTCAAATGCCTCACCTGCGGCGGAAAGCTCGGTCCCGTCGAGGACTTCAACCTCATGTTCAGGACCAACATCGGTCCCGGCACCTCCCGTGTCGGATACCTCAGGCCCGAGACCGCCCAGGGTATCTTCATGAACTTCCAGAACCTCTACAGGTACAACAGGGAGAAGCTCCCCCTGGGAGTAATGCAGACCGGCAGGAGCTACAGGAACGAGATCGCCCCCAGACAGGGCATGATCAGGATGAGGGAGTTCAACCAGATGGAGGTCGAGCTGTTCATCGACCCCGAGGACAAGACCTGGTCCAGGTTCCCCGAGATGGCGGACGAGGTCCTCACCCTGCTCCCCAACACCGGCTCCGAGACCGTCACCATGACCGTCCGCGAGGCCGTCGAGAAGAAGGTCATCGCCAACGAGGCGTTGGCATACTTCGTGGGCACCACCAAGCAGCTCCTGGTCAGGTGCGGCGTAGACCCAGCAAGGCTCAGGTTCAGGCAGCACATGCCCGACGAGATGGCCCACTACGCCAACGACTGCTGGGACGCGGAGGCGCTCCTCTCCATCGGGTGGACCGAGATCACCGGTGTGGCGGACCGCGGCGCCTGGGATCTCACCAGGCACGGACAGTTCTCCGGCACCGACCTCTCCCACTTCGTCAAGTACGACGAGCCCCGCGAGGTCGAGATGGACAAGGTCAAAGCCAACCACAAGGTCATCGGCCCCACCTTCAAGGGCAAGGCCAAGGCAGTTACCGACGCCATCGAGGCCAAGACCCCCGCCGACATCGTCGACGGCAAGCTCACCATCACCGTTGACGGCGAGGAGATGGTCCTCGACTCCGATAAGTTCAACGTCGTGAGGGTCAAGGAGAAGATCTCCGGCGAGAGGATCATCCCCAACGTCATCGAGCCCTCCTGCGGTCTCGACAGGATCTTCTACACCGTGCTGGAACATGCGTATTCCTACGACGAGAAGGAGGACTACACCGTCCTCAGGCTGACCCCCGAGGTCGCCCCCATCAAGGTCGGAGTGTTCCCCCTGATGGCCAAGGACGGGCTTGACACCGTCGCCAGGGATCTCTGCGAGGCGGTCCACACCCACCGCGCCGAGGCATACTACGACGACGCCGGACAGATTGGAAGGAGGTACGCCCGCATGGACGAGGCCGGTACCCCCTGGTGCATCACCGTCGACTATGACACCCTGGACGGGGACCTCAAGGGAACCGTCACCATCAGGGACAGGGACACCACCGAGCAGAAGAGGATCAGGATGGATGACGCACCCGCCATCATCGACGACCTCATCACCGGCAAGAGGAAGTTCTCTGACCTCTGAAAACCATTCCAGGGCCCCTCCGGGGGCCCGTTCTTTTCGTCAATTCGAATATGTGCGGAGCCTTATCGTCCTCCGCGCATCCCATCCCCAGAACATGTGGGAAGGTGCCGCGTGCCATCAAGTAGATAAAGTTAACGACAGAAAGCCATCCATCCCGTGACATTCATTGTCAATGACATCATTTTTTACGAAAATCGTAGCATTTTCCTCATTTTATGGTCTGTTCGGATTAATCTTTAAATTATGACCGTGCCGATATCATTGTCGGTGATTGAAAAAATGGCTATCAATGATCTTGAAGACCTTGAAAAGCTCACCGTTCTGAAGGCACAGATGGATTCCTTCTCCATCAAGGACCTCTGCGCCGGCCAGTTCCCCACCGTAGGCGAGGACGACACCGTTTCCGACGTCCTCGGCGCCATGCGCAAGTCCGGATTCCAGGAGATCCCTGTCGTGTCCGGAGGGAACTACGTCGGAATGGTGAAGTACTCTACCCTTCTCAGGAAGAAGAGTGCCATCCCCTCCACCAAGGTTAAGGCGGTCATGACCAACCTCCCTACCCTGACCTGCATCAGCGGAGTCACCGAGATCGCGGAGATAATGGTGAAGGAGAACTGCAGACAGCTGGCAGTGCTCGACGGTAAGAAAATCGTCGACGTGGTCACCAGGAACAAGATCGTAGGCATCGCCTCCAAGATGAAGGCACTGAAGGATTACAAGGTGTGGGAGATCATGACCTCCCCGGTCGTCACGGCCAAGGAGACCGAGATGCTGTCAGAGGCAATCGAGACCATGATCGACCTCGACATCAGGACCCTGCCCATCATCGACAGGCTCGGCAACCTCAGCGGAGTGCTGGGTATGAAGGAGGTCATCGAGAACAGCTGGAAGGCGGGAGAGAGGTCGGTAAGCACCCTCAACAAGAACCCCAGCAACCAGATCCCCGTATCCACCATCGCGGTCACCAACGTGCTGACCGTGGACTGGGAGGACTCCATCGCGCAGGTGGCCGCCATCATGGCGGACAAGAACATCTCCACCCTGCCGGTCATGGACGGCGACGAGATCGTCGGAGTCGTGACCGAGTTCGACATCGTGGAGCTCATCGCCAACTGCGTCGAGAGGGAGGGACTGTTCGTGCAGATCAGCGGACTCTCCGAGGAGGACCGCGTCTACGCCGACGCCATGTACTCCGACATCCAGAACGAGATGATGAAGATCACCAAGATCGTCAAGCCCGAGTCCCTCAACATCCATGTCGCCAGGTACAATGAGACCGGTGACAGGAAGAAGTACAGCCTCATCGGTAAGCTGTTCTACAACGGAAGGGTGCTCAACGCGAAGCAGATCGGCTGGGACCTCATCCAGGCCAACAAGGACCTTCTGAAGAAGTTCGAGGAGGCAATCAAGTCCGATAAGGACAGGATAAGCTCGACGAGAAGAAGAAAGTGAAATCCAAGGAGGGGCCAACCCCCTCCGATTAACCTGTCTGGCACTATCGTTTTTCTGTGTTCGGACGTCCTTGTTCATCCCCTCGCGGGAGTGCGTGCGCGCATGCGCAACCTATTTTATGTAAACCATTATACGAGCGTCGTTTAACATGGCATACGACTGCGCAGAAATAGAGAAACGCTGGGAGGACATGTGGAAGAAGGAGGCGGTCTACCGCTTCGACCCCAAGTCCGACAAGCCTGTCTTCAGCATCGACAACCCCCCTAGGTACACCTCCGGTCCCCTCCACCTCGGACACGCCACCGGATACTCCCTCATCGACTTCGCCGCCAGGTACCACAGGATGAAGGGATGCAACGTGTTCTTCCCCCTGTGTTTCGACGTCAACGGAACCCCCATCGAGGTCAAGGTCGAGAAGAAGCACGGCATCAACAAGCTCAACACCCCCAGGAAGAAGTACAGGGAGCTCTGCGAGGAGTACGCCAACGGTTTCATCGAGAAGATGACCCATGACTTCGAGATCCTCGGAGAGTCCATGGACCCCTCCATCTACTACCAGACCGACGCCCCCTACTACAGGAGCATCACCCAGCTGTCCTTCGTGAAGCTGTTCAACCGCGGACTCGTCTACAAGGCGAGCTACCCCATCAACTGGTGCCCCGGCTGTATGACCGCCCTCGCCGATGCCGAGGTCGAGTACAAGGACAACGTCAACAAGCTCAACTACCTCAAGTTCCAGATCGCCGGCACCGACGATTACATGATGATCGCCACCACCAGGCCCGAGCTGCTCTGCACCTGCAAGGTCGTCGCCGTCCACCCCGACGACAAGGAGAAGGCCCACTTGGTCGGCAAGGAGCTCATCACCCCCATCTACGGAAGGCACGTCAAGGTCATCTCCGACCCCAAGGTCGAGCTCGGCTACGGTACCGGCAACGTCATGATCTGTACCATCGGCGACAAGGCCGACCTCGAGTGGATCATGAAGTACCACCTCGAGCTGGAGAAGGGAATCGACGAGGCCGGCTGCATGACCGAGCTCGCCGGCAAGTACGCGGGAATGAAGGTCGCGGATGCGCGCGCGGCCATCATCGAGGACCTTAAGGCCATGGGAGTCCTCGACCACCAGGAGGACAACCCCCAGCAGGTCTCCATCTGCTGGAGGTGCCACTCCCCCATCGAGTTCCTGCAGGTCCCCCAGTGGTTCCTGAAGACCACCTCCTTCAAGGACGCCATCCTCAAGAGGGCCTCCGAGATCAACTGGTACCCCGAGTTCATGAAGGTCCGTCTCGAGGACTGGACCAACTCCCTCGGATGGGACTGGGTCCTCTCCAGGCAGAGGATCTTCGCCACCCCCGTCCCCATCTGGGAGTGCAAGAAGTGCGGCCACGCGGTCTGCGCCACCGAGCAGCAGGCCAGGAACTACGTGGACCCCACCGAGGACAAGGCCCCCGTCGACAAGTGCCCCGAGTGCGGCTGCACCGAGTTCGTCGGATGCACCGACGTGTTCGACACCTGGATGGACTCTTCGGGTTCATCGCTCTACAACACCTTCTGGGAGAGGGACCCCGAGCTCCACAAGAAGCTCTTCCCCATGTCCATGAGGCCCCAGTCCCACGACATCATCAGGACCTGGGCGTTCTACTCCATCCTCAGGGCGGAGCAGATCGAGGAATGCATCCCCTGGAAGGACATCATGATCCACGGATTCATCATGGCCCCCGACGGAACCCCCATGCACTCCTCCATCGGAAACGTCATCGACCCCATCCCCATCCTCGAGAAGTACGGCGCCGACGCGCTGAGGTACTTCGCCGCCAACTGCTCCCTCGGAATCGACCATGCCTTCCGCGAGAAGGATGTCGTCCGCGGAAAGAAGATCGCCATCAAGGTCTACAACCTCGGACAGTTCGTCTCCAGGTACTTCGAGAAGCTGACCGCGGCACCCGCCAGGCCCGCCGACCTGAGGACCGCCGACAAATGGATTATCGGCAAGCTCGCCGAGACCATCAAGAACACCGGCGACTGCCTCGACGTCTACCAGTTCGACAAGGCCATGAAGTACGTGGAGGAGTTCATCTGGCACGTCTTCGCCGACGACTACGTCGAGATGGTCAAGAAGAGGACCGACGATGCCGTCGTCTACACCCTCTACAAGGTGTTCCTCGACGCCGTCAAGCTGCTGGCGCCCTTCATGCCCCACATCACCGAGGAGGTTTACCAGTCCCACTTCGCAAAGTTCGACGGCTGCAAGTCCGTCCACCTGACCTCCTGGCCCGCGGCCGAGGAGATCGACGCCGAGGCCGTGAAGGCCGGCGACACCGCCGCCGAGTTCATCGCCCAGGTCCGTGCCTGGAAGGCCGAGAGGAAGATCAACCTGGCCGCCGAGATCTCCAGGCTGGAGATCATCGGAGGCGACAGCGCCATGTACAGGATGTCCGCCGAGGACATCCAGCAGGGAGTAAACGCCAGGGAGTTCGAGATCGCCGAGAAGGCAGACCTGGTCGAGAAGGTCGCCGAGGTCAAGCCCGTCTACGGAAAGCTCGGACCCGTCTTCAAGGACAGGGCCAAGTCCATCGTGGCAGCCCTCAAGGCAGCCTCCCCCGAGGACATTGCCTCCCAGATCGCGGGCGGAAAGGTCGTCCTGCAGGCCGACGGCGAGAGCGTGGAGCTCGGACCCGAGTTCTTCGAGGTCAGGAAGATCCTGTCCCTCGACGGCAGGGAGGTCTCCACCGTCCAGTGCGGCGACGCACTCCTCGTCATCGAGCAGTGAAACTCACTTCCCCGGGGTCGCCCCGGGGCCTATCTTTTCGGAACAGCACCTTGATGTGCCAGCATAAAAATTGTAGGGGGTTCTCACCCCCTGTTGGAATGGGTTTCAGAACTTCTTTCCGATCGCTTCGGCCTGGGCCATGAGGTCGGCGTTGCCGGCCGCGAACGTCTTGTTGTTGGCGGTGTTGAAGGCGATCTTTCCGATGCATTCGCACTTGAAGAAGTTGGTCATAACCCCCTCGATCTTGGTGGCGAGCGCGTCGGCTCCTCCGGAACCGGCGGCGACGACCACGGCGACCTTCTTGCCGGCGGGCATGTTGAGGCCGAAGGATCCGTCGAGGAATCCGAAGAACCTGTCCTCGAGGAGCCTGTACTGTCCGCAGGCCTCTCCGAAGTACACGGGGGTGGAGAGGATCATTCCGTCCGCCTCGCGGATGGCGTCGAGTACGGGGGTGAGGTCGTCCTTCTGGACGCAACGGCCCTTGGCCTTGCATCCGAAACAGGCCTGGCATCCCTTCCTGTTGGTCATGGGGTTGAGGTAGAACGTCTGGACGTCCTGCCCCTTGGCCTTGGCGGCCTCGGCGATCTTGTTCACAACTGCTTCGGTGTTCCCGTTCTTCTCGGGACTGGAGATGATGGCGACGATACTCATGCTATCGGTATCGGACCCATTCGTGGAGAATTAAAACTTTACCCGAAAATAGTTCGCTGCCCGCACCATACCTTTTTAACCGCTTTTATAATACGCGCATGCAAGAACGATACGATGTCTGCGGAAGTCGCAGGCTGTTGTTCAGATCAAGTGATTGAAATGATCTCCAAATTCACCAAACTCGGATTATCCGAGGACCTCGCAAAGGCATTGGACGAGATGGGATGGGAAGAGCCCTCCCCCATCCAGTGCGAAGCCATCCCCTTCGGACTCAACGGATACGACCTCATCGCACAGGCACAGACCGGTACCGGAAAGACCGGTGCGTTCGGATCCATCATCATCTCCAACACCCCCTCCGAGCAGCAGAAGCCCGCCGCCATCATCCTCGCCCCCACCAGGGAGCTGGCCGTTCAGGTCTCCGAGGAGCTCAACAAGATGGCCAGGTACACCGGCCACGTCTGCGTCGCCATCTACGGAGGAGCGCGCATCGAGAAGCAGGTCGAGGAGCTGGAGGCGGGATGCGACATCGTCGCCGGAACCCCCGGACGTGTCAGGGACATGATCGAGCGCGGATACCTCGACCTCACCACCATCCAGATCATCGTCATGGACGAGTCCGACCGTATGCTCGACATGGGATTCATCGACGACATCGAGTTCATCTTCAAGGCCTGCCCCGAGAAGCGCCAGATGCTGATGTTCTCCGCCACTATGCCCGAGGACATCAAGAGGCTCGCCTCCGACTACATGAAGAAGCCCAAGGAGATCAACGTCTCCAAGGACGACATCCCCCTCGACCTCATCGACGCCTACTACATCAGCGTCGGCAGGAGGAACAAGTCCTGGGCCCTCACCCGCATCCTCGACATCGACAAGCCCAAGGCGCTCATCTTCTGCCAGACCATCAAGATGGTCGACACCCTCGAGCAGAGGCTCAAGCAGTACAACTACAAGGTGGAGGCCATCCACGGAGACATGGCGCAGGGGAAGAGGGAGAAGGTCATGAACGACTTCAGGACCGGCAAGACCGACCTCCTCATCGCCACCGACGTCGCCGCCAGGGGTATCGACATCGACGACATCAACTACGTCATCAACTACGACATGCCCGAGCAGATCGACACCTACATCCACAGGATCGGAAGGACCGGCAGGGCCGGCAACAGGGGTACCGCGGTATCCTTCGTCACCTCCGAGGAGGAGTTCCTCATCCGCGAGTTCGAGCTCAGGACGGGTATCAAGATCGAGAGGAGGGATGTGCCAGAGGCCGAGGAGGGCACCCGCGACACCATCAGGAAGGTCGTGGATTACGACCAGCTCTCCGACCCCTTCGGAATGGTCACCTTCAGCATCAACCTCGGCAAGAAGGACGGCCTCGGCAAGGTCAAGCTCGCCGACCACATCAACAAGATCGGCCACATCATGGACGCCGCCATCGGGAAGATCAACCTCGGCGAGGAGGAGTCCACCGTCGAGGTCCACAGGGACTTCGGCAACCGCATGCTGATGGACGTGCCCAAGGTCAAGTTCAAGGGCAAGAAGGTCGTCGTCAAGGTAATCGAGAGGTGATCCCCTCCGGGGGACTCACCTCGCTATGTCCGCCAGGACGTAGTCCAAAACCTTTTCCAGATTCTTAAAATCGAATTCCAGCTGGAGCCCCACCTTCCCGCCGCTGACGTAGAATCTCTTGCATTCTTTGGCGGATTCGTGGATCACCGTCTTCAGCGATCTGCGCATACCCAGAGGGGAGCATCCGCCGTGTATGTAGCCGGTCAGGGGCTGCAGTTCCTTCTGCGGGATCATGGCCACCGATTTCTCCCCCACGCTGGCGGCGGCCTTCTTCAGGTCGAGCTCGCGGGTGGCGGGGAGCACGAACACGTAATACTTATCGGACTTCCCCTGGGTGACCAGGGTCTTGAAGACCTCCTCCGGGTCCTCGCCCATCTCCTCTGCCACGTCCATGGCGGCGATCTTGCCGGAGGCGCTGTAGTCGTGGACCGTGTAGTCCACCCCGGCGCGGTCGAGTATCCTCATGGGATTGGTCTTCTCCATGCTAGAGTATCCGACAACGGGGTATATCTGCTGTTCGCTCTCGGACATAACACGACTAGGAATGAAAAATCCCCATCCAAATATTGAAAAAGCAAGAACGGATTTTGACTGAAGTTAATATGAAATCCGTGGGATTCGACAGTAAGAAGTACACCGAACTGCAGACGAAAGCGATCCTCGACCGTATGGACAAGTTCGGCGGAAAGCTGTACCTCGAGGTCGGAGGCAAGATATTCGACGACATGCACGCATCGAGGATCCTCCCAGGATTCCTCCCCGACAACAAGATTCGCATGCTCTCCACCATGAAGGACAAGCTGGAGGCCATCGTCTGCGTCAACTGTCAGGATATCCAGAAGAGCAAGGAGAGGGGAGACCTCGGTATCACCTACGACATCGAATGTCTCCGCATGATCGAGCAGTACCAGAGCTGGGGCATCAAGACCGGCACCGTGGTCCTCACCATGTACGCGGGACAGCCCGAGGCCGACATCTTCAGGAAGGTCCTCGCCGAGAGGGGCATCAAGAGCTACCTCCACTACCCCATCCACGGATACCCCGAGAACATCGACCTCATCGTCAGCGAGAACGGGTACGGCAAGAACGAATACGTCGAGACCTCCGCCCCCGTCGTGCTCGTCACCGCCCCCGGACCCGGCAGCGGGAAGCTCGCGGTGTCCCTGTCCCAGGTGTACCAGGACAACATGAAGGGCATCCGCTCCGGATACGCCAAGTTCGAGACCTTCCCGGTCTGGAACCTCCCCCTGTACCACCCTGTCAACCTCGCCTACGAGGCGGCCACCGTCGACCTAGAGGACATCAACCTCATCGACCCCTTCCATCTCGCTGCCCACGGCATAACCGCCGTCAACTACAACCGCGACGTGGAGACCTTCCCCGTTCTGAAGGCGCTCTTCGAGAAGATGCTCGGCGAGAGCCCCTACCAGTCCCCCACCGACATGGGCGTCAACCACGTCGGATTCTGCATCTGCGACGAGGACGTCGTCAACGAGGCGTCCAAGAGGGAGATCGTGAGGAGGTACTACCGCACCCACGTGGAGAAGCTCTCCGGCAAGTTGGGCGACAAGGCCGTCAGCAGGATGGACACCGTTATGAAGCAGGCCAACGTCTCCCCCGACGACTTCCCCCTGTACAAGACCGTCAGGGACGCGGCCGCCGAGTACTCCAAGGTCATCGCGGGCATCGAGCTCGAGGACGGCACCATCGTCCTCGGCAAGCGCAGCACCGATCTCACCGCGGTGTCCGCCGCCATCCTCAACGCGCTGAAGTACATCGCCAAGATCCACAAGGAGAAGGACATCGTCCTTCCCGAGATCATCAAGCCCATCCAGGACATGAGGACCCAGATCCTCGGCTTCGAGAACACCATGCTCCGTGCCGACGAGATGATGCTGGCTCTATCGATCTCCGCCTCCAAGGACCTGCTCGCCAAGAAGGCCCTCGACCAGATCGGGGCCCTGAAGGGATGCGACATCCACTGCTCGGTCACCCAGTATCCCCAGGACATCTCCATCCTCAGGAAGCTCGGTCTCAACCTCACTTGCGAGCCCGTACTCCAGACCAAACTCATGTTCGGCCACTGAGACCCGCCGTGCGGCGGGTCCAGGACCCATCATAAGTTTTATATGGATTGAGTCAATCCTCGCAGTACCCACTGTGGCAGTAGTGTAGTTGGTTAGCACTTAACCTTGCCAAGGTTAGAACTCGGGTTCGAATCCCGGCTGCCGCACCTGGGTATTTTTTGAAAAATCGGAAATGGTTTGGAAGGGTTCCGGCCTTACTGGGATTTCTGCCTTGCCTTGGCCTCGTTGATCCTGTCGATGAGGCCGTTCTCGTTGGCTTTGGCGAACCAGAGCTGGGCCACGGAGCAGTTCTGCTTGACACCGTGCCCGCAGGAGTAGAGGATGCCGATGTTGTACATGGCGAAGGGCTCTCCCTGGTCGGCGGCCTTGTGCAGCCATATGAGGGCCTGCTCGAAGTCCTGGTGGACGATCTTGCCGGTCATGTAGCAGTTGCCCAGTTCGTATTGGGCGTTCACGTCGCCGGCCTTGGCCTTCTCGTAGGTCTCCCTGAGCTCCTCGGGGATGACGGGTTCCTTGGGGGCCTCCTCCTTCTTCGCGGGGGGTCTGACCGAAGCGGTCTCGATCCTGCATCCGCAGTTCATGCAGAACCCGAACTCCTTCTCGTCGTTCAGTTGGATCTGCTCGCGGCATTCCGGACAGTTTACGGTGATGAGTGACACGCATCCGCAACCGCATCACCGATAAAAAAGAGTGGCGCTGCAGGGTTGGATTGAGTATGTCTCATTGGATGATTATACATCCAACGCGGCTTTCGCCTTATTTGTCTTCCCTAAGCGGCGGAAGCCGTTTTCCGGACTGCAAATGCTATATAAAGTTAGCTACGAACCTGGTTTGTTATTAGAACTATAGATAAAAATGAAGAGATGGGGTGCAACACATCGTGTTTTCATAAAAACAGCAGCGGAGTATGATAACGTTGCTTTTAAATACAGTTGGATACAACCCAACAATCATTATATAGCATTAGCAGAATTTAAGGACTAATTGGATTGCAAAATCCGATTGGAGGAAAACAAAATGGCATTTGAAGCAGAAAGCAAAGCTCTCTACGATGCAATGGTAGCTGTCAAGCTCCCTGGCATCATCGATGCAGTCAACAAAGCAGACGCCGCCGGAATGGCCCCTACCGCCATCATCGACGCAATGTCCGCAGGAATGACCGAGGTCGGAGTTCTGTTCCAGAAGGGAAGGCTCTTCCTGCCCCACGTTCTTTCCGCAGCAGCAGGAATGAACAAGGCAATGGAGATCCTCGGCCCCAAGCTCGCAGCAGCAGGCGGATCCACCGAGAAGCTCGGAACCGCAGTCATGGGAACCGTTGAGGGAGATGTCCACGACATCGGAAAGTCCATCTGTTCCACCATGCTCCAGTGCGCCGGATTCGAGGTCCACGATCTCGGACGTGACGTACCTACTCAGAAATTCATCGATGAGATCAAGGGCGGCTGCAACTTCTGTGGAATGTCCGCTCTCATGACCACCACCATGACCGTCATGAAGACCATCATCGACATCACCAAGGAGCAGGGTCTCAGGGACAAAGTCACCATGATGGTCGGCGGAGCCCCCATCACCCAGGTCTACTGTGACAAGATCGGTGCAGACGTTTACGGAGAGACCGCAAACGAGACCACCGACAAGGCAAAGAAGATCGCACAGGACGCTTGATTGCTCGTAAGAGTCTTATTGAGAGGAATATAAATGGCTAAAATCTACACCAGGTCCGGAGACGGACGCAGGATCGAGATGAGCAAAGAGGAGATCTTTGCAGACATCCAGGCCGGAACCGCAGACGCAGCAGACATCGGAACCATCCCCGCCCTTACCGACGATCAGATGGAGCACCTTGTCGACATCATCACCTGCCAGGACCGTGTCGTCGGAGTCGCACCCGGTAAAGAGGTCGTCATGACCTACGATATCGGTCAGCTCGACTTCACCGGTGACAACGGAAACTCCGGAAACGGAGTCGACATGGGTAGGCTCGAGGCCGCTCTCCTCCACGAGAGGGCACTCGGAGCAGACACCTTCGAGCTTGCACACTCTGACTACTCTGTCAAGCCTGTCAAGCCCATCATCTCCATGGAGAAACAGACCATGGAGGAGATCCAGGATGTCATCGTTGCACCCTTCTTCTACGGAGCAATGCCCAACATGGGTCTCTACTACGCTCCCGACGGACCTTACCCCAACCCCGCAGACCTCATGAGGGAGTTCAAGATCGACGAGTCCATGGCCGCCTCCGAGGCAGCCGCTGAGCACGTCGCCAGGGATATCGAGTACGTCGCAACCCACCTCCAGGCAGCTGGATCCGATGGATTCAACTTCGACACCACTGGGTCTGCAGGAGATGCAGACTTCGTCGGAACCCTCAGGGGAGTCAAGCTCCTCAGGAAGGCATGCCCTGACGCATACATCAACGTCGGTGCAGCCGGAGAGTCCGTCATGGGTATCCACGGAATGATCGACTTCGAGGGAACCATCTGCGCAGGTCTCTACCCCCACCAGCAGGCAAAGGTCGTCGCTGAGGCAGGAGCCAACGTCTTCGGAGCCGTCTGCAACACCAACACCAGCAAATCCCTCGCATGGAACCTCGCCAGGTCCGTCACCTTCATCAAGGCAGCCGTCGAGCAGTCCCCCATCCCCGTCCACGTCGACATGGGTATGGGAGTCGGCGGAATCCCCATGAAGGAGACCCCTCCTGTAGACGCAGTCTCCAGGTGTAACAAGGCTATGGTCGAGATCGCCAAAGTCGATGGAGTATAGGTTGGAGTGGGAGATCCCGTCGGAATGGACATCCCCCACCTCATGACCTCCGGTATGCAGGGAATCAGGACCTCTGGTGACCTCGTTGCCCGTATGATGTACGCAAAGAACATGAAGCTCGGCAAGGCAAAGGAGTACGTTGCAAAGAAGCTCGGACTCGACACCGTCGAGATCGCCGATGAGTGCATCATGAGGGACCTCCGTGAGGAGCTCGGAATCGGAAGCTGCACTGGTATCCCCGGAGCACCCAGGGGTATCGCTGCCAAGATGAACATCGAGAAGCTGCTTGACATCAAGATCAACAGCTGCGAACTGTTCAGGCGCCAGCTCAAGAACTGATTCAAACACTTTCACAGGGGGGTTGCAGCCCCCCTACAACTTTTATTGGTGAATACCAATGAGCGAAGGAAACGAAACTAGTCAGCTCCAGCGTACGGTAAGCTGGAAAGACGGAATGTTCGTGGCACTCGGCGTTCCCCTGCTTATTCTTCCCGGTCTTTACGACGTCGGCTCAATGATCTGGGCCCTCTGTATCTTCACCTGGACCGTGGGAGTTCTTCAGGGATTCGTTCAGAACATCGCTTACGCAGAGATGGTCACCACATTCCCTCAGGCAACCGGTATCCCCGGCTGCGCACAGACTGTGTTCCAGTCTGATAACGTAGCCCCGGGTCAGATAGACAAAAGCAAATTCATAGGCGCATTCGCCTCCTGGTGTTATTGGTTCGCATGGACCCCCGTCGTTTACATCTTCTCGGGTCTCATCGTCGAATACATAACCGTCATGGGCGGATGGGAGCTCAGCGACATGCAGAACCTCGGTCTGAGCATGGCCGTAATCATCGTGGTCGTCCTGGGCATGTTCATCATGTCCTCCCGCGGTCTCGAGGGCGGCGGTAAGCTCGCGATGATCCTCGCTATCATCTCTCTCATCCCCATCATCATCATCCTTGTCGGAGACATCGGAGACTTCCACTTCTCCAACATCTCCAACGCCTGGCACTTCCCCGTCGTCGGATACTCTGACATGATGTCCATCGTGCTGGTCCTCGGATGCTTCGGACTCGGACAGTGGTCCTCCTGCGCATGGGAGACCGCCGCTATCTACGGTCCCGAGTACAAGGACCCCGGAAGGGACACCCCCAAGGCACTCTTCAGCTGCGGACTCATCTGTCTGGCACTGTACTTCCTCGTGCCCTTCCTCATGTACGGTGAGATTGGTCAGGGCGGTCTCGAGGCCGCTGGATACCACTCCCTCCACCCCATCGCCATCGCGGCGTTCGGAGACGTCGGAGGAATGATCGCGCTGATCGTCCTGATCATCGCCATGATCCTCATCATCCAGACCGGATACCTCGGATCCTCCAGGGCACTCCACTCCATGGCCATGGAAGGCAACCTTCCCGGCTGGTTCGGAAAGCTCAACGGACACGGCATGCCCGTCAACGCCATGCTCTTCGTATCGGTGTTCAACAGCATGCTGATGCTCATCCTCTGCGTACTGCCCATGGCAGGAATCGACACCTCGGTCATGACCGTCCTGTCCGCTTCCGCAATGGGATACGCCATCGCCAACTTCGTGGCACTCGCGGCATTCGTGAAGTCCAGGAGGGACCCCAAGTTCAAGGACCTCCCCAGGCCCTTCAAGGCCCCTGGATTCTACACCTATGTCGGCATGATCATGTGCTGCATGCAGGTCGTTCTCCTGGTATGTCTTGTGTACTGGAGCTACGTCGCATCCGGCAACTCCTACGTGCCCGCAGTCCTCGGAGTCGTCATCCTTCTGATGTTCATCCCCATCTGGGTATGGGTGCAGAAGAACGAGATGGCGAAGTCCGCCTGAAAACCATTCAAACCGGGGGCAACCCCGGTACGGGGCGGGTCTCCCGCCCCGATCCTTCTCCGTTTTTAATTAACGGTCCTTTGGCCGAAACCGACCCTTAACGTATATTGTTGCCGTTATTTCCCTGCGGACTACAATTTGTCTGCACAGCCGTTAAATAAGTTAACGGGGGTGGTTTTAATGAACGACATTTTCCCGGGGGAATCCTCCCCCGTGGAATCATGTCCGTCGGAGGGATAGGCATGTCCGCATTCATGTTCGGAAGGAAAGGAGGCGTCACGGTGTTCGCGGCAGCGGTCATCATAGCGCAGCTCCTAGCATCCGTGCCCTTCGCCTATTCGCAGGGGTCCTCGACCCTGACCGACAGCGATGCAACGCTGTCCGCCAACTACTATTCCATCGGCGCATACCTTTACAACTCCTACACCGGGGAGACCGCGGACTCCTTCGACTGCGCAGAGATGGATATCGGGACGGAATTCACGGATTCCACCGTGACCACGGTATCATCCGTCATCAATTACACCAAGACGGATTCAAGGAACATCGTGAACGGGACCTTCAGCCTGATGCCCGACGGATTGTATCTGCTATTCCTTACCAACGAGACCGGTACCCCGTGTCCGACATACAGTGTGACATTGTCGGCTAACATCACAAACTCTGCGGCGGCCACCGCTTTCGGAGCCTGTCTCACATTGTCCAT
>JAEEGH010017502.1_pt1 | contig 15267 bp, 4 predicted proteins | sample 9134181 | NCBI WGS metagenome assembly JAEEGH01 (sample SAMN16246544, study PRJNA631951) | gut metagenome | biome: gut microbiome; feature: rumen; material: DP-attached | host: Bos | place: Iran: Karaj | collected 2018-10 | reverse complement strand
GGCACATTGCCCTTGCCCACGCGCTCTATCACGCGCTCGGCGCACGGCGCCTCGGAAAGCTCCCACGCGAAGTAGTAGTCATGGTCGGGCCAGCCATGGCGGTCCACTCGGCCCGAGACGCGGCGGTCCTTCATCGGCGCAATCTCAGCGGTCTTCACTGGACGGTGCGCCCACGACGGATCGAACAGCAGATGCGCCGGAGCCTTCTGGTACGTGATGCGGTAGATGGCAACGTGCTCCGTGCACGTGGCCTCAACCTTCACGCCGCTCTCCAGCGTGACCGCGTAGTATCCAGGCGTCGCCTTCTCCGTGGCCTTGTCGAAACTCTGCCTGTGGCCGCTCTTCTGCGCCTTCTCGGCGTCGCCGGCGAACGGCATGAAGCCGACGTCGGTGAACTCGGAGCATCCCGTGCCGCTCAGGTGCGTCTGCGAGAAGCGCTCTATCGTCTTGTCGCCGTACTGGTATCCAGAGCAGCGTTCCCATCCGGCATGGCCCGTGTCGGGACCAGGCTGCACCATGCCGAACGGATACGCGGCGGCAGGCGAGGTGTGACCCGTCCCCTGCGTGCCGATGAACGGATCAGCCCAGTCGAGCACGTCGGCCCTGGCGCCGAACACCGCGGCAATCACCGCGCAGATCGCAACATTTCGCCTCTTCATGACCTTGCAGTCTCGTTAGCCTTTTGCGGACTTGCGGCTGAGGCGCTCGTAGGCGCGCTTGGCGCCGTAGGGCGCGCGCTCCGTGCGTTCGAGCATCGAGTTCGCCTCGGGATCGTTCACGAACTGCTCCTTCTTCCAGTCCCACTCGAGCTTGCGGCCGAGCTTCATGCCAATCCAGGAGAGGAGGCACGCCGTGCAGGAGCGGTGCGCCGTCTCGGCGGGCACCACGCTCGGCACGTTGGCCTTGATGGAGTCGATGAAGTTCTGGTGGTGGTGGCCGGGATTCTTGATGAGATTCGGGTAGAGCACCACCGAGGGCGTGCCGGCGATGAGCGAAGGGTCGCTCGCGTCGAGCGCCTTGAGCGGCTTGCCGCCGATCACGGGATCGCTCGCCGTCGCCTTCGCGGGGCCGCGGCTCACGAATATCCAGCCCTTCTCGCCCACGAACCTCACGCCGCACGGATACTTGTCCCACACGCGAACGGGCGTGCCGTCGGGATACGTGAGCGTGATGTCGTATTCGCCATGGACGTCCCAGAGTCCGCCCGTGTGGAACTTGCCCTTGCCCTCGATGTACTTGGCGCCGATTCCTTCCCAGCCCATTCCCCAATGCACGATGTCGAGGTGATGCGAGCCCCAGCCGGTGATCATGCCCGCGCCGAACTGCTCGCACCTGAGCCAGCCAGGACGCGAGTTGATCGCCTTCCTGAGGTCTGCGCCCTGGCTGTGGACGCGGTCTTCGGTGTAATAGACCTTCGGCGTGGAGCCGAGCCAGAAGTCGTAGTCGAGGCACTCGGGCACGGGCATCTCCTTCGTGGAGCCGCCGGCGGGATCGCCGGGCAGGCCCACCTCGATGAACTTGATCTTGCCGAGGCGACCTTCGCGCACAAACGCGCACCCCTTCTGGAAATGCTCCCACGAACGCTGCTGCGAGCCCAGAAGGAAGATGCGCCCCGTCTCCTTGATCGCGTCCGCGAAGAGGCGTCCCTCGCGGATCGTGAGCGAGGCTGGCTTCTGCATGTACACGTGCTTGCCGGCAAACGCGGCCTCGATTGCGATCTGGGCGTGCCAGTGGTCGGGAGTGGAGATCGAGACGGCGTCGATGTCGCTGCGCGAAATCAGGTCGTGGAAGTCGCGCTCGCCCTTCACGGAATCAACGGACTTCTCCTTGTAGTGGCGAGCGACCGCGCGGCGCATGTCCTCGAGACGGCGCGAGTCGAGGTCGCACGCCGCCACCACGCGCGAACCGCTCGCGCGCAGAAAACCGGGCGCGTCCATCGTGCGCCCGATGCGTCCGCATCCGATCTGCGCGATGTGGATTTTGCCGCTCGGCGCATCCTTGCCCAGCACGCTCGACGGAACGATCACAGGGAATGCCCCCGCCGCAATTGTCGCCTTCAAAAACTCTCTCCTCTTCATTGTCGTCTCCTTTTTGCTGCCTAGCGCTTAGTGCCTAGTGCGTAATGATCAACCTTAAAACCAGAAACTTCGAAACCCCGAAACTTCGAAACCTCGAAACCAGAAACTCAGAACACCTTCACCTCGTACTCCAGCTCCAGCTTCTCGCCGGGCTTGAGCGTGAGAGGCTTCTCGTACATGGGCACCGGGTTTGCGAACTCGTGCGAGGCCCAGGTGTAGATGCGTTCGGTGGGAATGGACTTTACGACGCGCAGCGTAACGCCGTGTCCCGTCGCGGGGTCGGTGTATGTGACGGACTTCATGCCCTCCGGACCGGCCACGTTGCGTTCGGGATTCGGCGTGCCGCCCTCTCCGCTCGCCTTGAAGCCGCGCGCAAGCGGCGCCAAGCGCAGCGAGAAGCCGCCGTAGCCCACCGGACGCCTGCAGTCGAACGTCACCTGCTCGCGCGCCGTGAACACGTGACGCGCGCTAATCGTGTAGCACCCCTTCTCGTCAGGCGCCGAGAATGCGATCTTGCGGTCCTCGTCGAGAAGCACCTTCCCGGGCTCGGCGCGCGGACCATACCACATCTTCAGCGACACGTCGCACGCGCCGCCCTTCGTGGCGATCGCCACGTCCTTCACAACGGTCATCCCGTCGGGGAAGAGGTTCTGCATCACTGGTCCGCGCGGCTCCCAGTAGTTGAGGCCGTTGATGAACTTCCAGCAGAACCAGAGGCCGAGGTGCCAGGGATGGTCCTTGGGACGCGCCATCGTTATGCAGCGTCCGTCGGGCAGCGAGAGCGGGTGCACGAACGGCTTCGCCTCGCGGTTCGCGATGTTGAACTTCCACACCGTCTTGCCGTCCTTCACGCACTCCGCGCCGTCGATGGTGCGGCGGGCGATGGCGGTTGCGGTGGCCTTCTGCACGCGGTCGGGACGCTCCCCCATGGCCCAGCGAGTCGCCTCGAGGAGGTGCATCTGCCACTCCATCTTGGCCCAGTCCTTGGGGTTGTGGCCAAGGGCCGTGTAGTAGATGCGCCCCTTGCCGTACGTCTTGCACCACTCGAGCACGTGACCGCCGATCTTGGGGCAGCCCCACTTGTCGGTCTTGCGGCTCTTGGGAAGAACGTCCTTCCAGTCGAGGATCAGGAGCGGACGCACCTTCTCGTCGGGATGGTTGAGGTATATCTCGTCGTCGGCCCACACGTAGTCGGCCGGAAGACACGCGATCGCGGGATGCGTGCGGTCGGCATGTGTGAAGGGAACGCTCTGGTGGGCCGCGTAGTGGCGTTCGAACGAACCGCCGAGGAAGTCGCGGAAGCGCTGCTTGCCGCGCTCGTTGGCGCTCGCGGAGTGCGTGGCCACGAGACCGCCGCCGTTCTCCACGAACTTGTAGAACGCCTCGCGCTGGGCGTCCGTGTCGAAGAGCTCGTGGTTCGTGGCGCAAAGAAGGATGCAGCGCACCTTCTTCATCGCCTCGCTCGTGAACACCGCGGGGTCGTCCGTCACGAGACAGCTGAGGCCGTTCGCGGTGAAGTAGCGGCGCACCTCCTCTGCGCCGACCTCAGTGGACTCGTGGTGAAACGCGCCTTTGGCCACCACTTCGCCTGTCTGCGGGTTGCGCACGTACTTCCAGCGCGTGTACACGATCACGTCGGCCGGCGCGAACGCCGCAGCGAGATTCATCGCCGCGGAACACGCGGCAAGCGCGATGAGCATTGTGAGTCTTCTGAAGAACGTTTTTTCTGCTTTCATTGACTGATCACCTTTCCTTGACCTCGGTTAGTATTATATACGCATTCCCTGAATATGTCAATTCCGCAGCAGAGCATCGTCTTTGGCTCGCCGTTGAACTGCAGATGCATGCAATCTACCGCAGGTAGATCATCGTTCCGCGCGGACGGAACACGACCACAAGCTCTCCATTCTCGACTAGCGGCTTTGCGATGAGATCCGCTGCGAACGCCGCGCCGCCGCACGTGGCCCTCGCCTCGAACCTCGCCGCGCTCGCCCTCGCAAGGCCTGCGCCGGACGTAAGCGCAAACGCCGCATTCGGCTCGACCACGGACCCTTCGGCGAAGGCGAGCTCCATCTCCACCTTGCCTTCCTCTGGCGGCGTTACAGCACATCTAGCGGACGCAACCGAACCGTCTGCCGCCACGGCAATGCGCACCTTGGCCCCCGCCTCTAGCGCGATCCCGCCTAGGGACGCGGCACCAGGATACTCGAGAAGTCCGCCGGACGCCACCGTCACCGGCCTTGCAAGCACACCGCCCTCGAACCTCAGCGTGCCAACCACCGTGACTGGCGAGGCTGATATCTCCACGCTCGGCTTCACTACGGCCGTCGCGTCCGCCTCGACGAAGGTCGTTCCCGTGTGCTCGAACGTCGTCTGAGGATTGAACACGAACATGCCGTGCCCGCCGATGTTGAAGCGCCCAGTTCCCCTGAGGCACGAGTTGTTGCGGGTGGATGCCGACGCATTGCATGTCGTCTGGATCGTGATTGGCGTGCCTTCGACGTTGTCGGTGGTCACAGTGGCGCCGACCGCCGCGTCGGTGAACTCGATTGTGACGGCCCTAAGAAGCTCCGTCATCGGATCGGTGAACCGACTGCCTATCGTGCAGCGGCCGGCAAGCAGATAGCGGTCCTTGCCGCCGGCCACGATCAGACCGTCCTTCGCCTTGTTGTGCGTGGTGATCCACACAATGGCGCCTTCGTCGAACTTCACCGGCACTGCGGCAGAGTAGGGATATATGCGCGACGTCAGGAACGAGCCCGGGCCGAGATAGCTCAGCGGCCCGGCGGACGCTCCACCGCCGTTGCTGTTCACAGTCACAGTGACTCCGCTTTCCGAACGGAGCGCAAGCGGCGAGCCGGAGTCCATCACCAGCCTTCCGCCGATCATAGGATTCACAAGCTCCAGCTCTCCGCCGCCCGACTTGTTAAGGTCCATGCCATTCGAGTAGCCACGCACCACCTGGCGCACCGTGGAGGAGTTCGTGATCGCGTTCATTCCCTGCCCCGCGCCCTGCAGGTCAACAAGGAACTGCCCAGCCCCCTCTTCGAAGACCATTGACGGAAACGCCGTCGAGCCTGTGTTGTTCACGTTCGTGAGGCCGCGCGTTCCGTCGAACACTAGCGACGCGCCTTCAAACGGCGAAGCTGCTGCAACCCAGTTGACGGCCTCGCTCCAGTTGCCAGTAGCGCCGCGCCCAAGCCACACGTTTCTGCTCGGCATCACCTGCGACCCGTCGATGACAAGACGCACCATTCCTTCGTCCGCAATCGTCTCGAAACGTCCCGTGCAGCCGCTTCCCGCCTCGTCCACGAACGAGAACGCAAAATCCGCGATCTTCGCCGCCTCGTCCGCGCCGTACCCCACGATGTCATACGTTCCGTTCGGAATCGCTGCCTTCATAACCACGCGCACAGGCGTCCCCTGCGGCATGTCAAGGTCGCAGCCCCTGAGATCGAGGAACGGCACGATGCATGCGCTCCCGCCGCCCGCTATGACTTCAATCGCCGATCCAGCGTCGCCGGAAATCCCGTTCGGCCTTATCGAGGTCACCGTCTCGCCGTCGCCGAACAGGACCTTCGTGCCTGCGCCAAGCGAAACCGACGGCATCTCCCCAAGCGCCCCCGCGAACTGGATCAAGCTCCCCTCGCCGCTAGCGGTGAAGACGCTTGTGGACGATCGGCTCATCACCTTGATCGTGCCGCCCTCCACGCGCGTGGGGCCTGTGTACGTCTGCTCCAACGACATCAACAGCGTTCCGGGACCAGTCTTCGTTATTCCACCGTCACCGGAAATGAACGCCGTTCCATCAGTGAGGGAGATCGTGCGTGCGGTCACGCCGTCTGCAGCGTCAAGCGTGCAGAACGTCACGCCGCCATCTCTCAGGACGATCTCGACCTCACGATACCTCTGTACCACGCCAGAGCTCACATCTCCTCCGCACGGCGCAACCGTGGTGCCGTCGAACGCCAGCTTGCCCCAACATCCGGAGTCCGAGGCTGAGCCATTGTACGGCGCATAGAGACACGGCCCCGTGATCTCCAGCCTGTTCACGGTGAAGTTGAGCGTGGAGAGCGTGCGCATGTGCATCTGCGGCACTCGAAGAACGCCGTCGCCCGCGATGTCGTACACGTCGTTTCCAAGTCGCGCCCCGGTGCCGCCCAGCACGTATCCCACAGTCAGCGTGTTGTCGCACTCGAGCGTGCCGTTCACCGTGAAGCCTGTCACGTTGTTGGTCACTGTGACGTATGGAATCGTCTGGGCATGCACAGTCAGGCCGGACGGAATCACGAGGTCTGGCGTGATCTCAAACGTCTGCGCCTCGAGCGTGGCCACGCCACTCGCAGAAAGCTCGCCGTCACATCTTGCCAGAGCGGTCATGACGCTCGCGCCGTCGGCAAAACGCGCCGTCGCGCCGTTGTCCACACTGAACGAGCCCAGCGCCCCCGCCGCGCCTGCCACTTCAAGCGCGCCGCTCTCCACGCGCACGGACCCGAGGGCGTTCTGCTCGCCGCCCAGAACGAGCGTTCCCGCGCCACGCTTCACAAGCCCTCCCTGCGGTTCGAGACGCGGCGCTATCACGGCCGTGCGCCCCGCAGGCACCGCGATCTCTCCCCCGCCAAGCGCGATGGCAGCCCCTGCCGCGCCGGAAAGGATGGACGCGCTTTCCGCGAAGCCGAGCGACGCCACCTGCACCGTCTCGCCGAGCGTCACCTCCGACCCCGTCTCGGTCGCGAACCTTGCCGCGGACCCGTCAACCCACGCCGCGCCGCTCCAACCGTCCGCATCTGCCCACGTTCCAGCGCCGCCCTTCCACACGCTCGCGCCCGCGCCGTAGAGCATGAGGCGGTTCCCTGCCGCTTCAACCGTTGCGCCGGCCGGCAGCCCCGTCACTGATATGCGGCCCGCGTCGAATCCTGTCAAGTCCTCGATCAGCACGCTTGTGCCGGAATAGCTCTCCGGCGCGGCCAGGGCGATCGTCAGCGCGCCCTGCTGGACGCATGTAGACGCGGCAAAAGTTCCCGCCGCCCCGCCCGTCACGTCAAGAACGAGCACCGCGCCGTCGGCAAACGTGAGCGTGCCGCCCACAGTCACGCGAGCTCGGCCCGGGGCGAACTCGGCACCGGAAGCAACCGTCACGCCGCCTGCGATTGTGCGTGTTCCTTCAAACGCAAGCGTGCCCGCCTCCACACTCACCGGCCCGGTGCACGGAAGATCCGCCTTCAATGTGAGCGTGCCCGCGCCGCGCTTCACGAGGCCGCCATCGCCGGAGGGCGAGAAGTTGCATCCAACGTTGTGGCCGTCGGTGTCGAAGACAAGTCCGCCCGCGCCAACGGCAATCGTCTCGCGCTGGCGGCATGGACGCGCAAGGAAGAAATCATCGGCGTCCGCCAATGGCTTGAAAGTTGTGCCGTTGAAGAGGATGTCGCGGTCGGTCAGGGGGAAAGTGTGGAACTTGCCGAGCAGGGCGGTGCCGCCGTTGAAGCGCAGCACCGCGACGCCCTCGCCGTAATTCTGCCCGCATTTAACGGATCCCACGATGAGCGAGCCAGAGGTGAACGTGCCGCCGTCCATCACAAGCTCGCCGTAGCTCTCGCATGGGTCGTCGCCCATTGAGTCCCACCTGCGGCCCATTATCGTGTTCGACGTGGTGAGCGCGCCGGCAACCATGTGCACGATTCCGGTCACGCCCACTTCGGGACGAGAACCTATGCAGAACGCAGGAAGCGTCTCGTCGTCAATCAGCACCTCAAGCTCGCCGCCGAGAATCGTCAGTCTGTTGCAGGTGCCCGAATCCGCAGCGCCCACGTATGAGGACATTGTTGTGCCTGCGAAGCGCAGCTTGCCGCAGTTCTCGCCAAGAACCACATGGCCTCCACTGTACACCCAGAACCGAGCGCCCTCTCCGCTCACCGCGGCGCCGTTGTCATAGACGAGAGTTGAGCCGGCGACCGTGCGGAGCTGATTCGAGTTCATCAGCACCGTGCCGTTAAGCAGCACGTTGGTGCCGGCGGAGTTGGCGATGTTGCCCGAGACGATCGTGCCGCCGCCAAGGCCGAACGTAGTGTCTGCGGAGTAGTTCACTCTCGCCACTCCCTCGGCAGGCTGGGAATAGACCACTCCTCCGCCCTGCAAAGTGAAAGTGGTGCCGTCAGCCGACGACGCGTTCGAGAAGGCAACCATGCCACCGCCCGTCTTGACAAGCGTCCTCGTCGAAGGTACATACTCCGGCTCGATGGCAACATCCGCGTCCGCGCGAAGGACGTTGTCTTCAGCGAGGTTCGTAAGCGTGCGCGATCCCGCAATCGTATAGGGCCCAAGGAATGAGAGGCTGCCCACGTTCACATCCTGGGAAAGCGTCACCGTTCCTCCGGCGGCGGGGAACGTTGCGCGCGAGAAGTCAATCCACTCGTCGTCGTTCCATCCGTCGGCATCGCTCCACGCGCCGTCGCCGCCCTTCCACACGAGGTCGAGATATTCGCCGATTGTTATGCGCACCTTGAGGTCGTTGCCGTCCATGAAGAGCTCGGCGGCTTTTCCGGGAATCAAGATCGTGAGCGTGAGATGCGCAAGCGCGTCAGCGCCCGCGTTCGCGAGCACGGTGTACTCGCCGTCCTGAAGCTTGGCCCCGCCCGCGAGCTTGAGGTTCACCGTTCCCGAGGAAGGCCATGCCACGCCGTTCACCGCCGAGAGAGCGCCCTTCGCCGTGGCGTTCAGGACGGGACTGAACGCCGAACCTGCCTCAAACGAGACCGAGCCCACTGAGCGTGTGGCGTCCACCACGGTCAGCGTGCCGCCGTTTTCGACCCTGAACGAGCCAGATGGAACATCAGCCTCGAGGCGCGCAGTGGCGCCGCCTTTGACCGTGGTCTCGCCTGTCTGGGCGAACGTCGCGCTGGAGCTGAACACGAACGTGCCAGACCCCGCGATGTTGAGACGCCCGGCGCCGTAGAACACTCCCGCGCCCGCCGTGGTGACGGTGATCGGCACGCCGGCCGCGCTCTCGGTGGAAATCGTCGCGCCGGTCGTCACGTCCGTGAACACGATGGCCGTGTCGCGCTGCAGAAGCGTCTGCATATTGTTGGCGCTCTTGATGGTGCAGTTGCCAAGCGCGGTGACGCCGGCCTGCTCGATGCTTTCGCCTGTTCTCCAGCCCGAGACGATCATGCCGTCGCCTGCGGTTCTGCCGGAGAGGATGGCAGTGGCTCCGCCGTCTATCACGTTGGTGCTTCCATAGTTCCGCGGGTAGCTGCGCATGTATGTGAACGTGCCTGGACCGATGAACGAGATGCCGCCGTCGCGCGCCTGTATGTCGGGCTGATCGGCAACCATGACCGTCTCTCCTGACTGCAGATGCAGCTCTAGCTGGCCTTCGAACGCCAGCGCACCGGGCACCGTGCCAAGTTTCCCCGCGTTGACGGCGAGCGTGCCCGCGCCATATTTTATGATGCGATCGTTTCCGACGGAGATCGGCGCGTTTATCGTCGCAGTGCATCCGGCCGCCACGTGGAACTCGCCTAAGGCTAGGTTCAGCGCGCCATCGCCGGCTATCGTCGCAGACTCGTCGAACGAAATACGGCGCACGAGCGGCGAAGGCGATGCGAGCGAGACGGCGGCGCCGGCCGTCGCAAAGCGAGCGCCCTTCCCCCCGGGAAACAGCTCGCCGCCGTTCCAGTTCGCGTCGCTCCACGAACCGGATGCGCCGCCGGTCCAGAGCGCCAAAGACGGCACGTCGTCTTCCGAGACGACTAGCACAAGCGCGTCGCCGTCGCGATCAAGACCGATGTTGTAGCCGCCTAGCGTGCTCGCATCCAGCGCAAAGGCCTCGATGCCGCATGTCTGCACGTTGTTGACGAGCGTGTAACGCCCCGCCGCAAGGCCTGTGCCTACGCGCGGGGAGACGATTACCTTCCCTCCGCCCTTGGGGAAATACACTCCCGTGCCGTTGTTCCAGTCCGCAATGCTCTTGGTGTCCAGCATCGGCGAGGCGGCGCCAACCGTCATGCGCAGAACGGAACCGTCTTCAAGCGTCATGCCGCCTGCAAGAGTCACCGTCACTGAACCCACGCCCACGTCGAAGACGCCGTTGCGCTTCACGGTGACGTGTCCCCTCGGCAGGTTCCTGACGTTGGTCACGGAATTCGTGGTGACCGTGAGCACGCCGCCGTTCTTCACCACAAACGGCCCCGCAGGCGGAGCTGCCGTGGCCACCACCACTTCCGTGCCGTCATCTACGGTCGTCGTTCCCGTATAGGCGAAGGTCGTCTTCGAATCGAAGCGAAAGATGCCTCCGCCAACAAGGTTGAGGTTTCCCGAGCCCTTCATTATGGCCACCTGCGAAGGATTGGTCTGAATGACGATCGGCGTGCCCGAACTGTTTCTTGTGGTGATGTTGGCACCGGCATCCGAATCATCTAGCACAAGCGTCACATAGCGCGCAAGACACGTCTCCGCAGAGAACATGCTGCCCACGGTGCAGTCGGCAAGATGCACTTCGCAGGACTGGTTGCCGGACACGATCAGTCCGTCCGTTCGAGCGTTGTGGGTAGTGAGCCACACTACTGCGCCCTGGTCAAAGGTGACGGTGTAAGCCGTGTTGTTGGGATAGACGCGTCCTGTGGAGAAGAAAGTGCCTGGACCGTGGACCGTATAGGAACAAGTGATAGGTCCCCGCCCGTCGAAGCTACCCGTCTGCTGGCCTCCGTTCAGGTTGATCACAATGTCGTCCGCCAATGCGCACGTGCTTGCCAGCGCCGCCAACAGCGCCGCGCCGATTATCTCATATTGCCTTCTCATTTCCCAATCCCTTCCTTCCTGGACACACGAACACTTCATCCTTGACCATGAAGACATCATGACAAACGCGGCAAAGAGTCCGTGAAGTCAACCAAGATTATTATACCAAATCTACACTCCCGTCTCACGCAGAAATAGTTTCTAATTTGGATCGCGCAAGGCGCACCCGATCCACCATGTTGCGCCAAGCAGGCACGTGACCGTATCCAGAATGTTCGGCGAACTGCTTGGCATGAGCCCCGTGCGCTACATAACAGGCGTGAAGATGAACGCCGCACGAAAGTAGAACACGCTTGCGCCTGTGGCGAGAGTTATGCTACACTTTTGCCATGGACACCTTGATTGGCCAAACACTATCTGTTGCTATTTGCGCTGCATGGGCAGGCATCTCTTCCGCGGCGGACGCAGGGCGGGTGAGGTTTGACTTCGAGAATGGCTCGCTCCAGGGATGGGAGGTCGTCGACGGGGCGTTCGAAAAGCTCGTCACCGACCGCGCGAATGAGTACAACACCGGGCGCCCTCAGGCGAAGAGCGGCACCTGGTTCCTTTCCACGCTGGAGTCGTATTCCGGCAAGCCCGAGGCCGGGCCGACGGGCGTGGTGGAAAGTCCGACCGTGCGCATTGACGGACGCGAGGTCGCGTTCTGGATCGGCGGCGGGAAGAGAGGCGTCCACTTCGCGCTCATCGACCGCGAGACGGGACGTGAAATCGCCCGCGCCACGGGCAGAAACGCGGAGCCCCTGCGCCGCGAGACGTGGCAGCTGCCCGAGTCGGCGGTAGGCCGCACGGCTTTTTTCCGCGTCACCGACGCCGCGACCGGCAGTTGGGGCTACATCGCGGTCGACGGCATCGAGTTTGACGGCGCGGTTGTCGCGCACGACTTCGACGCGCGCGGCTTCCTGCCGCCCGGCGCCGTGCAGAACGCGGAGAAGGCAATTCGCGAACTGGGCGAGATGGACGCGCAGTATCCCGCCGAGAAGTTCCTCGCCGCCCTGCGGGTTGTCGAGGAATGGAAAGGACGCGGCAAGGCGAAAATGTTCGACGAACTCTTGCTGCGCGCGCTCGTGCGCGAGAATCCGCTGCTCTTCTGCGAGATCATCTACACGACGCACGCGATGTGGCGTCCGGACCACCACAACACAGAAACCCTCTTCCAGTGCGGCGAAATCAACGAGACGAAGTACGTCACGCACGGCGCGATGCGCGCGCTCGACCCACGCACCGGCGAGCGCCGCGACATCGTGCCGGACGCACCCGGACGCACCGTGCGCGACCCGGAGGTGGACTGGGACGGGCGGCGCATCGTGTTCTCCATGCGCAACGGCCAGAAGGACGACTACCACATCTACACCGTCAACCCCGACGGTTCGGAGCTCGTGCAGCTCACGCGCGCCCCCGGCGTCTCGGACATCGACCCCACCTGGCTCCCCAACGGTGACATCGTCTTCGCCTCCACACGCGAACCGAAGTACTGCATGTGCAACCGCAACATCATGTGCAACCTCTTCAAGATGAAGCCGGACGGCGCGAACATCCACCAGATCGGCAAATCGACGCTCTTCGAGGGACACCCCGCCATCCTCCCCGACGGACGCATCCTCTACGACCGCTGGGAATACGTTGATCGTAACTACGGCGACGCGCAGGGACTCTGGACCTGCAACCCGGACGGCACGCGCCACGCGGTGTTCTGGGGCAACAACACCGTCTCGCCCGGCGGCGTGCTGAGCGCGCGCTCACTCTCCAGCCCGTCCCGCGCAATCGCCGTGTTGTGCGCGTGCCACGACCGTCCCTGGGGCGCGCTCGGCCTGATTGACCGTTCGCTCGGCGTCGACGGCAAGGATTCCGTGCTGCGCACCTGGCCCGCGTCGTTCCGCGAGGAGATCCGCACGGAAGCCGACGTTCCCGGCTCCTATCCCGTCAGCGGCGGGCATTTCGTGTTCGATACCCCGCGCACGATCCCCGTGAAGTACGCGGATCCGTTTCCCATCGACGACGCGCACTTCCTCTGCGTGCGTCAGACCGGTCACGGCGAAGAGACGGCCATCTACTACCTCGACCTCCACGGCAACGAGGTGCTCGTGGCGAAGGACGCGCCGGGATGCCATTCGCCCGTGCTGCTGCGTCCTTCGAAAAAGCCCGCCGTGCAGGCCGAGCAGCGCACCTACGACGCGCCGGACGCGCCGGGACGCTTCTACGTGCAAAACGTGTACGTGGGCACGCACATGAAAGGCGTGGCGAAGGGTTCGATCAAGGCGCTCCGCGTGGTGGAGAGTCCGGAGAAGCGCATCTACCTGCCGCAGCGCAGCTGGTTCAGCGACGTTGCGCCCGCGATGAACTGGCATTCGTTCGAGAACAAGCGGATTCTCGGCACGGTGCCGGTGGAGGAAGACGGCAGCGCCTACTTCGAGGTGCCGGGCAACACATACGTCTATTTCCAGGCACTAGACGCGGACGGACGGATGGTGCAGTCGATGCGCAGCGGCGCGTATCTGCAGCCGGGCGAACGCTATGGCTGCGTGGGTTGCCACGAAAGCAGGACGGGCGACGTCCCCAAGATGGAGAAAAAGCCGCTCGCGCTGTCACGCGCCCCCTCGAAGCTCGACGGGGCCTACAACCTGAAGGGGCTTGAAAAAGGCACACCCCCGCATCTCTACTCGTACCAGAGGGAGGTGCAGCCAATATTCGACAGGCGGTGCGTCTCGTGCCACGACTACGGGAAAAAGGCCAGCGAAAAGCTGAACCTCTCGGGCGACAGGGGCGCGTATTTCTGCACGAGCTATGTCGATCTCTGGGCGCTCGGCCACGTGAAGTGCATCGGGGCGGGGCCGTCATCCACCCAGCAGGCCTACTCGTGGGGTTCATGCGTTTCTCCGCTTGTGAAGAAACTCTACGGACACGGCACGAGCGGCATCACGGAGGAGGAGCGCGACCGCGTGATCACGTGGCTGGACATCAACGCGCCCTACTGGCCGTGCTATGAATTTGCCTTTCCCAACAGCTACGGCGGGCGCATGCCGATCACGCGCGCGGAACACGACGAACTTCAGAAGATCACAGGCGTGAGTATTCCAAGGTCGTTCAGTCCGCCGCGCCGTGAACAGCTGAACTTCGACCGCCCCGAACTCTCGCGCATCCTCGATGCGGTCAAGGGCAAGCCCGCATACGATACGGCTCTTGCGATCATCCGGAAAGGACAGGAGCGTCTAAAGGCAACGCCGCGCGCCGACATGGACGGGTTCGTGCCGTGCGCGGAAAACAAGGCGTTCGAGACACGCTACAGAAAACGGCAGGAATGCGAACGTCGGTCCTACGACGCCATCCGCGAAGGTCGAATGATCTACGACGACTAATGGCAAACCCCTGGGGGCCCTAGGTTCTACTCTTGTAGTAAGATTTATGCGAACAGCGCGTCAAGTGTGACTTCGCAATTGATTTCGTTACGGTACATTCCCGGTTCCGTGCCGTTTGCCGATACGAGCAGTGTGTGGATGGACTTCTTCGTACGCGTGACCGTTCGATAGGCGTCGCACTTGCGCTTCAAAAGAACATCCTATCGATGTTCTGGGCAAGGCTGGCATCCTTCCGCAGAAACGACCAGTAGTGTGGGACTCCGCCCAAGACCATATACGCCTCTAATTGCAAAATCCCCGCCGCAGGCCGCCCGGGCTCTCTCAGCCGGGTGTCTGTGCCACCTATGGCAGTCTCTTCAAGTAGCCTTCGACATTTCGATACGATATACCGGCATCGTGGTCGAAGTCTGGTCCGCGATAGAGGACGGTCCGTTCGACAATCTTGCCGAATGCCTTCTCCGTGCGCGACAGAAGTTGCGAATCGACAAGATGCCTGAACTGCTCGTCGACGCTTTCCGCCGAGTGCTTCACCTCGTATAGCCGGCAGGTCCCGGCCGAGAGGTCACGGACAACCATGTCGAACTCTCCGCTTTCAAACTGCAGCTTGAACACTTCCTTCCCGGAGAATATCTCCCGCGGACGCGGCGTGGCCGCGAGCGTCTCCATGAGCACGATGTCTTCCAGCATGCGCCCTCTGACATCGTCAAGGACGCGTCCTGTCACGTACTCCTGCTCCGCTGGCGATTCCACCCCGAACAAGGAATCTTTCATCATCGCGCGAACCAGCGCCTCGGCCTGGCAAAAGCGCATGCCGGGTTGCGAGAAAATGGCTCGCGAACCTTCCACCACCGAATCGCCACGAAGCATGCGGACCGGACAATCCACGACCAGATCGAGCTTCTTCAAATATGCCTTGATCGCTGCAGCGTGAGCTTCTGAGACGCGCACGCCAAGATCCGACGACTTAAATGTGCGCGTCAGGACACTAGCGAGAAACTCGTGGTTCATATCCTCTATCACGCGGTTGATGGCGTTCGTCA
>JAEEGH010017496.1_pt1 | contig 15269 bp, 12 predicted proteins | sample 9134181 | NCBI WGS metagenome assembly JAEEGH01 (sample SAMN16246544, study PRJNA631951) | gut metagenome | biome: gut microbiome; feature: rumen; material: DP-attached | host: Bos | place: Iran: Karaj | collected 2018-10 | reverse complement strand
TCTCCGAAGACCGAGCACGTGAACTTTTCGAGCCATTTCTGCTCGTCGCCGGGCTTTACGGCATCGGGATTCCACGCAAAATCCATTATGAAATCAATCGGCACTTCCTTGGGTTTGAGGTCGCCGACGTTGATAATCCAAATTCTATCGAGCCCCGTCTGATAGGCGAGGTTGAGTTGCTCGCGGAGTTTGGGAATTGTGGTTGTATTGACCCAACGGTCGTTCCAAGGTCCGCCGTTCATATCAATATGATAATACAGACCGATGCCGCCCTTGCGCTTGCGTTCAAAATCGCGACCGATGCGGCGGATGTAGCCCCAATTGTTGTCGCAGAGAAGCAGCGTAACATCGTCAGGCACAGTGAATCCTGCGTCATAATACCGCTGAACCTCCGTAAAAATCGCCCATAACTGCGGCACAGAATCCTCCCTGCCGTAGATGTCTTTCAGAATCGCCCTCTGACCTTTGATGACTTCGCCGAGGGTCTTGATATTGTCGGCGTCGTCGCCCTTGCCCATAGCCACGTCGCCGTCGCCGCGCATACCGATTGTTACGAGGTTGTCGTAATCCTTATTGCGGGTCATTCCATCGCGGAAAAATTGGTCGAGTTTTTCTTTATTGACCGAATAATCCCACGCGCCGATGCTGTCCTTGCGCGTTACGTATTCGCGGTGCGCACGCATCATAGGCTCGTGGTGGCTCGTGCCCATCACAATGCCGTATTCGTCGGCAAGGCGCGGACTTTCGGGGTCGTCCTCGTTGAAACGACTTCCCCACATCGCAGGCCATAAGTAGTTGGCTTTCAGGCGCAAAATAAGTTCAAACATCTTGCAATACATCTTGGAATTGATGCCGCCAAAATTGTTGGTAGCCCAGCCACCAAACGATGGCCACTCGTCGTTGATGAAGATGCCACGATACTTTACTTTTGGCGAGGGCTGAACGATTTTTCCACTGTTGTAAACTATTGTTTCGGAATGTTTTACAGGAACGTCAGCCCACCAATACCACGGCGAAACGCCTATTTGTTTTGAGATTTCGTAAATGCCATAGATTGTGCCGCGCTTGTCGCTTCCGGCGATTATTAGATTACCGTCAATTACCTCAATTTGGTACGCCTCCCACTGACCTTTGATTTTGGAAACGTCAAGTTTTTTGGCGTTGACAAGGCTGTCGATAAGGCGACTTTTGCCAACAGTGCCTACAATGATGCAACCAGAAGGCTGTGGCAAAGCGTCCTTCACTTCCGACGCCTTGCCCGACACCTTCTTCACGTCGTCACCGAGGTCGTTGGCGGCACGGACGACGCCTTTCCAATCATCGTAATCAATAATAATGTCGGCAGTATTGCCGTCTTTGGCGATTGTAAAATTACCGCCAGACTTGCCGCACGAAGCAAAAGTAAATAGTGCGGCGATAAAAATTAAAAGTCTTTTCATAATTATTTGTATATTTTATAAATTGCTTTGCAACTTATTTCCAAAACTTCCAAAAAAACGGAAGACCCTATGTTAGCGAGCCTTCCGCATCATCAATCCTGTTTGATTATCTATCTGCAGTGTTATATTTGAAAATCTTTATCCTACTTTTTTAAAGAAACAGTACGGAGCTACACTCCGTACTGTTATCCGCTACTAACTGGCTTTTCTTCAAACAAAAAGAATTCTTCAAAGAAAACTTTAACTTACCAAACAAAAAAAACTAACTGAATTAAATACATTGTTTTTTAACCAAAACTAAAAAATACATCTTATGAGATACAGTGCAAATTTACACTGCTCCCGCAAGAACGCCTTTATGAAAACGTTCCAAAATATTGTAAAACCGTAAAATGCAGAAGATTGAAACAAAATTGGTGGTGAAATGAAACAAAATCACCGCTTACTCCTCGGATTTCCCCTTGTATTTTTCCATATATTCGGACGGTGATATTCCAAAATGTTTCTTAAAGACGTTGGAAAAATAGCCCGGATCGCTGTATCCGATGCTGTCGGCGACCTGAGTGATGTTGATTGCGCCCTCGCGGAGCAGTTTTGCAGCCTGTTCCATGCGGAGGTTGCGGAGGAATTTGCCAGATGACAATCCCGTAATCTCCTTCATCTTGCGGTGGAGCTGCACGCGACTGATGCCAACTTCGGTGGTCAGGCTGTCAACATTGAAATCGGGGTCAGCCAAATGCGCATTGACCGCCTTCATAATCCTGTCCATAAGGATGTCGTCATTGCCCTTGACCTCGATGTCCTCCATACGCTCGTGCTGCGACGCCGCGCCGCTGAATTTCCCTTTCAAACGGCGGAAATTGTCTATCAGATTGTCAATCCTCACCGACAATTCCTCCATACTGAACGGCTTGGCGAGGTAAGCGTCCGCGCCAAATTTAAGACCTTCAAGCCTGTCTTCCGCCTCTGATTTGGACGATAGCAATATAACAGGCAATTGCGAAATGTTGGGATTGTCCTTTATGTTTTTCAGGAGCGAAATACCATCCATACAGGGCATTACGACATCGCTGACCACAAGGTCAAAGTCACCTTCAAGGAGTTTTTTGAGAGCCTGACGGCCGTCGGGACAATACTCAAAACGGTATTTGGCGCCGAGTTCGCCCATGATGTACGAAGCGAGATCGCTGTCATCGTCGGCAATGAGTATCCTAATCTGACCCGAACCCTGTTTGGCGGCATTGGAGACTGCATTTTCGTCACTTGCAACAATCTGGTCAGGCTTGAGATGCGCTTTGCCTTCGGGCACAGAAACCGTAAACCGCGCGCCCGTAGTACCGTCGTCGCGGTTGCCGGCTGTGATGGTGCCTCCGTGCAATTGTGCGATGCCAAGGCTGAGGTCGAGACCAATGCCAGTGCCTTGTATGCCATAATTTTCGGCATTGCGACCCTGATAAAAACGATTGAAAATCTTCTTCATTTCGTCCTTGGCGATGCCCTTGCCGCTGTCGGTGATTTCAATGCAGGAATTGCCGTCCTTGGAGAATACCCTGACGGTGATTTCGCCGCCGTCGGGCGTGTATTTCAGCGCGTTGGAAAGGATGTTGCTGACCACCTTGTCAAATTGCATCTTGTCTATCCACGCCTTGACGGGCGCATTGCCGGCTACCAAATTCAGGGCGATGCCACGTTTCTGCGCGGCAAAACGGAAAGCGTTGCAGATGCCATCGGCAAACGCCGACAAATCAGTCTCACGGCAACGGAGCTGGAGACGTTTCTTGTCGATACGGCGGCGGTCAAGTATTTGGTTTACAAGCAATAGCAGACGTTTGGCATTTTTCTCAATGACGTCAAGGTACGAGGTCTCCTTTTCGTCGCTGACGATGCTCTTGAGTTGTGCGAGCGGCTCCATAATGAGCGTGAGCGGCGAGCGGATGTCGTGGGTGGCGTTGATGAGAAATTTGACCTTCTCCTCGTAAAGTCGGGTCTGTGCCTTGCGCCGCAAAATCCTGAATATCAACAATCCCGATGCCAAAATCAGCAACGCATACACCGCAAACGCAGCCTTAGACCTGTACCACGGCGGACGCACCGACACGGTCACCACCTTTGACGCCGACACGCTGCCCTCCGACAATGCGCGGACTTCTATCTCGTAACTGCCGCTCTGGAGCTGCGTGAGGTTGACAACGTTGTTGCCGGCGGAATTTTTGATCCAGCCATTGCCATTGATGCGATATTCATAGACCACATTGTCGGGACTGTTGAAGTCCAAAAGTGAAAATTCGAGGGCGATATTGTTGTCAAGGTACGACACCTCAAATTCGCTGCACTCGACGACTACGCTGTCCATCACGCGCCTGCCGTCCGAGAGCGTCTTGCGGTTAGCCTCCTTGCCCGCAATGATGAAGCCAGTGAGCTTCACCTCGGGCATCTGCTTGTGAGTGCCGACCACCTCCGCCGGATTGAACACTGTAAGTCCCTCGCTACCTGCAAAATATATCAACGAATCGGTGCAAAGTCCCACGCTGGAGGTGTACTCACGGTCAAAAAGTCCATTGCCGCCAAAATGACCGATGTATTTCTTATCAGCCGCGTCATACTGCCAAATGCCCGACGGCGTGCTGCACCACAGCGAACCATCCTTTTCGGCGGCGATGTAGCCGATAATCTTGCCGTCAAAACCGCCCTTAGCCTCATCGAATGCAGTATCGATGGTGTCGCCCTCGCGGTAAACGCGGATTCCCTGGTCGGTGCCGATGAGCATCGTGCCATCAACGCCCTGACACAGCGAATAACACATCCTCGTATCGCACAAAACTGAGAATCCATACGGCTCAAAACTTTTTTCCTTCGGGTCATAGCACGACACACCCGACGATGTTGACATCCAGATATTGCCTTTTTGATCGGGCAGCATCGCGAGAATCCAATTGTTCCAAAGATGACCCTTGACATCGGGGGCGTGGTCGGTGGCGATGAAATTCTTTTTAGCACCAGTTTCGGGATTAAAAATGCAAAAGCCCCTCGAAAACAGCGAGATATAGAGGTTTCCCAAATTGTCTTCGGTGATGCAATTGATGTGGTCGCAGTCGAAGGACGCTTTTTTCAACGCCTTGGCTGTCAATGGATTGTATTCGTAGAGAGTATTGCCCGCGCCTAACCAGTAGCGGTGCTTGCTGTCGCGGAAGATGGATTCGGCGGGCAGCGGCGAGGCGGGGTGCGCGACGATGTGCCCATTGCTATCAAAACCAAAAATGCCGCCTCCAAGCACCGTGCACCATACAATGCCGTCGTCGCCCTTGCAAATGGACGTGATGCTGGAATTGACATTATACCCCTGTCCCGAAATGGTCCACGACGAAAACTGCGGGCGATTTTTGGGCAGGACGACAACACCCTTGCCCTCGCAACCAATCCAAAGGTTTCCGTAGAGGTCCTCGTCGAGGCTGCGTATCTTGGCGGTATTGATGTCGAGGGCGTGAACACGACATTCCACACGGCTGATTTGCAGGGTGTTTTTGTCAAGGACGAAAAGTCCTTCGCCACGTGTGCCGATATAAATGTCGCCGTCGCGGGTGGCGCAGGCGCAGGACGCCACAATCTCTTTGCCAAGGGTGGAAAAGTCGTGGATTTTGACCAGTGCGCCGTCCTTGATGACGTAGATTCCATACATTCCCACGATGACTATCTGACCGTCTATCTCGGCAAGTTTTACGACAATCTCCTGTCTTATAAAGAATTGGCGGACGGTGTCATTGTCCTTGACAGTGAGCTCCTCGCCGTAGCCGCACTTCCAAAAACGTCCACGGCTGTCTTCCATCATCTGATTGAAAAACCAATTGCCGCCAAACGTCGTGTAGCCGTCGGGCACTTTGACGATGCTGTCGCCGTCGAGCCTGAAAAGTCCGCGACCCGACGACCCGAAAAGCATTTCGCCTTTTTGGGTTTCAATCATTGAAATGATGCGTGGCGACACTTCACCGGGCAATTGATATACTTGAAAATTGTCGTCTGCATAATTATATCGCATCAATCCAAGCCTTGTGCCCACCCAAAGGCGTCCCTTGCTGTCGCTAAAAAGTCTTACTACGATATTGCTGGTGATGGAGGTGGAATCGTCGGTGCTGCTAAAATATGACGTGAACTTGTAACCGTCGTAGCGGTTGAGTCCATTTTCGGTGGCAATCCACACGTAGCCGTACCTGTCCTGCAGGATGTCGTTGACGTGGCTCGACGAAAATTTTGACGACGGTATATAGTACCCCGTCTGCGCCACGCACACCGCCGCACAGATAATCAGGAGTATCGTCAAAAGGCACCGCCTCATAATTTTTGTTCGATAAGTTTTAGAAAATTTCCAATGGCAAAATTAAGAAAAAAAAATTAGAGTAATGATATGATTTTATAAAAAAAAGGGCTGCCACAATATGCTTTTTGGTCATATTGGACAGCCACCTTTTATCATTGTGGATTAGGAGAATGTGACATCCTACTCCTTGTTGCCCCAGAAGAGTTTGATGTTGTTGTCGGCGAGCTTGGTGTCGTCGGGTGTGTACACCTGAACCTTGACGCCGTAAGTCTCCATAATCTTCTTCTCGAACTCGTCGATGGTCCACTCGGGGTTGATGGAGATTTCGCCCGACCTGTCGGCATTGTCATCCTGACGAACAGCGCAGATGAGGTCGTCGTCGTCCACGAAATGGTTTTGCGTGTTGTAAACGCGGAGGCAGAATCCATAGGTCTCCTTGAAGTTCTCGCGAACGGTCTTCACTTTCATGCGGCCATCCACCTTGAGCGACTTGCCCGAGATGATCTTCAGGTTGTTGTCAGCGAGGGCGGTGTCGTCCTGGGTGTAGACCTGAACCTTGATGCCGAATGTAGCCATAAATGCCTTCTCGAATTCGTCAACAGTCCACTCGGGGTCGATATCGAACGCGCCCGACTTGTCGGCTTCTGCGTCCTGACGTACATTGGCGAGCAAGAGTTCCTCGTCAACGAAGTGATTCTGAGTGTTGTACACGCGGAGTGCGTATCCAAAAGTCTTCTTGAAATCGGCCTTCAAGGTCTTCACCTTCATGCGGCCATCTACTTTAAGTCCTTCCATTTTTTGATGATTAGATTATAATTCAGTTGTATTGTATTTTTTTCGAGTGCCAATTTATAAATGATTTTTGAGATTTGCAAAATTATTTTCAAAAATTTTTGGGATATTTTTATCGCTCAAATGCATTTCAGGGCGTCAGATTTCATTATTCATAAAAAAATTATCGTTTTTCGATAAAAAAGTTACGAAAAAATTTGGTGGATTAAAAAAGGCAACATATCTTTGCACCGAAAATAATTATCGTTTAACAATAAAAAAATATATCAATTATGAATCATAAACTCAGAATCTACTGTTGGATGTTCACCCTTGTGTTCCTTGTGTACATGTTCGGCAACTCGTTCTCATTTGGAGGCGCACACACATCAACGTCGGCTACATATCCTGACGAAGCAATCAGATTTGAGGAAAATCCCGCCGAATTCTACACCATCGACTCTCATGGCAACGTCATCAACACAGATAATATGTGGTCAATTGATGTATTCGTCAAGCCCAAACCATCCCCTAACAAGCTGTCGCTGCTATCCACAGCCAACGGACAGACCTACGACATCCAATTGCACAAAGTAAAACTCCAAATCCCTGAATCAAAATCACCTATCAACCTAACATCAATTTCCATTGCAATAGCATTAGTAGCAATTGCAGTGTTCTTCTGGCTGTTGACAATGGTGATCTCCGTAGTCAGACGCATCCGCAACGGTGAAGTATTTGTCAGCGACGTTGCCAAATACCTCGAAAAAATCGGTTTTCTCCTGTCTGGAATATACGTTGCTCAACTGATTGTAGGATACACCTTTATAAAATATCTCCAGCAAAAGATTTGCCTGGCGAATTACTACATTGTATATGAAAATGACGTCAACATTATGTACCTTCTCACCGGACTTGCCCTCTTGGTAATATCACAAGTAATCCTGATGGGCAAGGAATTGAAGGAGGAGCAAGATTTAACAATCTAACAATCACTGCATTATGAGCATAATAGTAAATGTGGACGTGATGATGGCACGGCGCAAGATGTCGTCACAGGAACTTGCCGAGCGAATCGGCATCACACAAGCCAATCTCTCAATCCTCAAAACCGGCAAGGCAAAGGCGATACGCTTCTCGACGTTGGAGGCGATTTGCAAGGCGTTGGACTGCCAGCCGGGAGATATTCTGGAATACCGCAACGACTAAAAAAAAGTGGCAGCGCGGACGATGCACTGCCACCTTATTAATAATAACGCATAAGTCACCGTGGTTTTACACCCACGGCTATTTTATATCACCCCTTCGGGGGTTGGTTTCCAAGGATTATTACTTCGAGAAATCCCTCTTGTCCAATACGTGCTTTGCCTTGCCCATCGAACGCTCGATGCCGTAGGGCTCAAGGACGCGGATGTTGGGTTTGATGCCCACCATGCTAACGATCTGGCTGAAGAGCGGCTTCACGTACTCCATCTGTTTCTTCGGGTCGGGAGTGTAAAGTTCGGCGCGGAGCTCAATGTCGAGGTCAAAGGTGTCCTCGTTGTTCTTGCGGTCCACGGTGATGAAGTAGTAGGGCTGGAACGCCGGGAACTCGGTCAGGCACGCCTCAATCTGCGAGGGGAACACATTGACGCCACGGATGATGAGCATATCGTCGGAGCGTCCGAGAATCCTGTCCATCCTTACGGCGGTGCGTCCGCACTTGCACTTGTCGTAGATAAGGCGCGTGAGGTCGCGTGTGCGGTAACGGATTATCGGCATAGCCTCCTTGCAGAGCGATGTGAACACGAGTTCGCCAAATTCGCCGGGAGCGACGGGCTGCAAGGTCTCGGGATTGATGATCTCCGGGAAAAACATATCTTCCCACAAGTGAGTGCCATCCTGGTATTCACACTCGCCGCCCACGCCGGGTCCGCACATTTCGGTGAGGCCGTAGATGTCGTAAGCCTTGATGTGGAGTTTTTCTTCGAGTTCCTTCCTCATGCCCTCGGTCCACGGCTCTGCGCCGAAGAAACCGCATTTGAGTTTCATATTGTCGATGCTCACCTGGTCGCTTGCGTGGATGGCCTCGGCGAGCCTCATGCCGTATGAAGGTGTGCAGCACAGCACCGTAGTGCCAAAGTCCTGCATGAGCATAATCTGTTTTTCGGTCTTGCCTGCGGAGGTCGGGAGCTGCACTGCGCCGAGCTTTGCCGCGCCGTCGTGTGCGCCGAGTCCGCCCGTAAAGAGGCCGTAGCCGTATGAATTTTGAACGATGTCGCCAGCCTTGACGCCGCCCGCAGACATAACGCGAGCCACGCCTTCCGCCCACATGTCGATGTCGTTTTTGGTATAAGTGTCAACCACAGGCTTGCCCGTAGTGCCGCTCGAAGCGTGGATTCTTACTACCTGATCCTGCGGAACCACCTGCAAACCAAACGGATACTCATCCCTGAGGTCGTGTTTGGTAGTGAAAGGGAGTTTTGCAATGTCGTCGATGCTCTTGATGTCGTCGGGGGTGATTCCGAGTTCGTCAAATTTCTTTTTGTAGAACGGTGATTTTTCATAACAAGTCTTCACCGTAGCCCTGAGTCTTTCGCTTTGGAGGGCGCGCATATCCTCGCGGGACATGCATTCGTATTTAGCGTTGTATATCATTATTTTGATGTTGAAATTGTTTTCGATCATTATTGCAATGCGTCAAAACCAAAGGTGTCCTTCTTGCGATAACCCTGGCCTGTGGCGATGGCTATTATTACATTGTCCTGATTGCGGATTTCGACGTCGCAGTATGGAATTTTTGGATGGTTGAAACGCTCCTTGGCTGTGGCGACAAGGCGGTCGCCCTTCTTGGCGGACTGAAGGTACGAAATGCTGTTTTGTATTCCAAAAGTCAATTGTCCGTGGCTGTTCATCACAGCGGCGATGGCGAGGTCGGCAAGGGTGAAGAGCGCCCCGCCCTGACACACTCCGCCGCCGTTGAGGTGTCGCTCCTCCACGGTCATCTCCGCCTTCGCAACGCCCTCAGACACTTCTGTAAGGGACATTCCCGACGATGCGGCATACCTGTCGTTGGTATTGAGTATTTCCTTTAAAGTCATAGTAAATATTTATTCATTGCAGGGCGTAAAATTAAACATTTTTTTCCTAACCACAAAATTTTAAATATATATGGGTAAAAAAGACGGCTAATTTGCAGGATTGTAATTGCCAATGCTAAATGGTCAAGCTTTTTTAGTTGTTTTTTCGTCAAAATGTTGCCAAAAAGGTTAATACGTATCAACCATTTTTGGTATTTTTTGAAAATAAAGTGTTGTATTTTTTGGTAACAGAAAAATTTATCATAATTTTACCACCCAAAAAGGTGGTAACGTTACCACTTTTTAAGGTGGTATTATATGAAAACAAACGAAAAGTTACAAAAAGCATTCGAAAAATGGCAGTCAATACAGCCACTTTCCGAAACAGACCAAAAAAGGCTGAGCCGTAAGTTTACTGTTGATTTCAATTACAACAGCAACCATATCGAGGGCAATACGCTCACATACGGTCAGACAGAGCTGTTGCTCCTCTTTGGCAAGGTAATCGGCGAGGCGGACGCAAAGGATGTCATTGATATGACAGCAAGCAACGTCAGCCTGAAAATGATGTCGGACGAAATATTGACAAAAAAACCTCTGACACAAAACTTCATCCGCACTCTCCACAAGACTTTGCTGCGCGAAGACTACACCGTCTATAAAAACCTACCCGGCGGCCTGACAACGAGTTACGTGATTCACGCTGGGCAATATAAGACACGTCCTAATAGCGTAATTACACGCTATGGCGACCGTTTTGAATACGCTTCGCCACAAGAGACGCCTGCCTTGATGAGCGACCTCGTGGATTGGTACAACAAGGAGGAGCAAACTGGCGAAATGTCGGCGGTGGACTTGGCAATTTTGTTTCATTACCGCTATATCCGCATACACCCTTTTGAGGATGGCAACGGCAGGATTGCGCGGCTCTTGGTCAATTACATTTTGGCGCGGCACGGTTACCCGATGATAGTAGTACGCAGTCGCAAAAAACAAGCATATCTCGAAGCCCTTCACAAGGCAGACATGAAAGTTGGCACTGCACCATCAGACGGAGCAAACGCGACACTCGCCCAAATCCGCCCGTTCCAAAAGTATATGACCGACCTCATCATTTCAGAGATTGAGGGCGACACACTTTTTGCAACAGAAAAAACAGAGGATGTATGGTGGTACGACGGCGAAAGGATTCAATTCCGCACACATAATTACAGCAAAGTCCTCCGAGAATTACAAGTAGAGCCCGAATCAACGTATGCCACACTCCAAGAAATCACCGGCATCAATATTTCGGCACTTCAAAAGTTGATGCAGTCATTGGCGGACAAAGGCTACATTGAGAAAAGCGACAAGCACGGATGGCGCGTCTTCATCACGCCCTCAATGCAATAATATCTCCTCCAGCGATCTCTTTGGCACGCAATGCACGCCGTCCTCGTCGCGGTAATACTTCACGCTGCCGTCCTCTTGCATCTCCACAAGGCGAAACCTCTCCGCCGACTTGCCAATAGCCAATACTGCGAGCGGCGCGGAGTCGAGATGGAGCGCGTCGGCAATCGCCTTGCCGTCAAAAGCACAGATAATGATGCCGTTGAGACCTATCTCGACGGCTTTCAGGAGCATCGACTGCAACGAAATGCCAAGATCTACATACACATACTTCTCAGGCTCGATGGCACTGCATACTATTATAAAAGAGAGCGGCTCCGTGCCAGGGAAAGGCAAATGCAATTCTGGCAACGCGCCGCCGAGTTTGATGTTTTGGTTGACAACAGAAACCTCGTCCGCAGCCGTCACAAGCCTGTAACGCAACACCTGTTGATTCCGCGCCGATGGGATTTTGGTATTGACGGCAACGATTTTGCGCAGCACGTCCTCTCCAACGCGCACAGAATGGTCGTAGCCACGGCAACTGCGATTTTTCAACAGGAGCGAATCGAAGGTCTGCCCTACCCTCTTGACGGTCTTCTTGCTGCCAAAGACCTCTTCGTATCGTTTTTCAAGATAATTGTCTGCCATAATCAAGTATAATATTATTAAATTGATAATCGCTGGAATAGGGCACACAGCCCCCTGCAAAGATAATGAAATTTTTTTTCAAAAAAAACACTCAAAAGTGTTTCATTAGTCTTAAAATAGTGATATATTCGCAGACAAATTGAACGAACATACTAAAAATCTTAATCATCTGATAATCAAAATGATAGATCGCGACGATTTTGTCCCCGACGAAGAATGGGCGAGGTTTCGGGAGATAAGCAAGGATTTTCCGACACCTAATATATTCGTCAACCTCGATACAATCGAGGCGGAATACAAGCAATTGATGAAGACGTTTCCATACGGCAACATTTATTACGCCGTCAAGGCCAACCCCGGCATACCCGTCATAAGGCTGCTGAAGGAGTTAGGCTCCAACTTTGACATAGCGTCACGGTATGAGCTCGACGACGTGCTTTCACAGGGCATCTCGCCCGACCGTCTTTCGTATGGCAACACCATCAAGAAGGCGGACGACGTGGAATATTTCTACAAAAAAGGCGTCAGGATGTTTGTTACCGACTCCAAGGACGACCTCAAGAACATCGCCGACAGGGCGTCCGGGTCCAAGGTTTTCGTAAGGATACTTATCGAAAATTCTTCCACCGCCGACTGGCCGCTGTCAAGGAAGTTCGGCTGTCATCCCGACATGGCGTACAATCTCCTCGTTACCGCCAAGGAGCGCGGACTGGAGCCGTATGGCATCAGTTTTCACGTGGGAAGCCAGCAGAGGGACATCGGACAGTGGGACGACGCTATCTCCAAGACCAAATACCTCTTTGAATCGCTCGAAGAGGAGGAAGGCATCAAACTCAAAATGATTAATATGGGCGGCGGATTCCCGGCTCGTTACATTCAGCCCTGCAACGACCTCTCCGACTACGCCTCCGAAATCACCCGCTATCTCCACGACGACTTCGACGAGATACCGCGCATCGTCTTCGAACCGGGTCGCTCGCTCGTTGGCAACGCCGGCATATTGACCTCGGAGGTGGTATTGATTTCGCGCAAAAACAACACCTCGCTCTCTCGTTGGGTATATCTCGATTGCGGTCTCTTCAACGGACTTATAGAAACCCTCGGCGAGGCCATCAAGTACCCCGTGCTCACCGACAAGGACGGCGGCAAATGCGGCGAAGTAATCCTCGCGGGTCCCACCTGCGACAGCGCCGACATCATGTACGAAAACACCAAGTACAAGCTCCCCATCGACCTCAAAATCGGCGACAAGGTGTACTGGCTCACCACAGGCGCGTACACAAGCACGTATGCGGCGGTCAAATTCAACGGTTTCCCGCCAATCAAGACATATTATTATAACAAAAATGCCATCTACGACGTAGATGGCAATGTGGTGAAGGAATTTTAAATAAAGAATTTTTTGTCGCTTCGCGAGAAATCTTACAAATTTATTTCAAATCATACAAATACAATATTTGAAAGATTTGATTAAGATTTGTAAGATTTCTGTCCGTAAGGACACTCATTCCTTATTTTTTAATCATATTCACAATCTTTTTGGCGTCGGAATCACCTTCCGACGCTTCGTTTTTAAGGTCTTTCAATATCTTGTCGCCGCCGTCGGGATTGTTGACAGCCTTTATGAAATAATCCTTCGCCTTGGCTGCGTCCTCGGCAACGCCCTTGCCTTTGAGGTAACATTTGCCGACCGCGAGTTGTGCGTCGGCGTTGCCTTGCGCGGCACTCTTCTCAAACCACTGGAACGCGGCGTTGGCGTCTTTGGTGCAGCCCTCACCTTTTTTATAACATCTGCCGAGCTGGTACTGCGCCTTGTCGTTGCCCTGCTGAGCCGCCTTGCTGTACCATTCAAAAGCCAATGCGTCGTCCTCCTTGACGCCGTCGCCCTTGTCGTAGGCGCGACCGAGCTGGTACTGCGACTTTGCGTGACCCTGTTCGGCGGCGAGTTTGTAATACTTGACGGCGGTCTTGTCGCTCTTGGCAACACCGTAGCCCTTCTCGTAGGCGCGACCGAGCTGGTATTGAGCCTTGGCAAAACCCATGTCCGCCGCCTTCTGGTAGTTGGTGACCGCTGTGGCGTAGTCCTTGGCGTCGTCAGCCTCCTTGCCGGTCTTGTAATACTGCTCGGCAGTCTGTGCCGATGCCGTTGCAGCCATCATCACAATGGCAATCAACAATGTAGAAACAATCTTTTTCATATCTTGTAGGATTAGATTTAATAATTGGGACAAAAGTAAATCATTTCCAGAAATTAAAATCATAAAAAAACACAAAAAAACGGGCATAAAAAAACGTCCCGGTGTTTGGGGGGAACCGGGACGCCAAAATAATCATCGGATAAAATTGATAACAGCTCTTTTATGGATAAGAACTTGAACCACAAACATTAAAACAATTAGTATAAACACATCATCAAAAAACAAATTCTATCATTAGGGTAGCAAGTATGCTTTAGGATTATCAATCTTTTTCATTGCTTTTCATCTTAAAGACACGCAACTCCGCCCATACCCTATGCAAATAAATGTTAAAAATTCAACCGACCTCCAAGGGGGCTGATAATTATTTGTCAATTTTTCTTTTTACATTCCAACTATTGTTATTACCTTTGCACTGTGGAAATAATTGCAATTATAATATGACGAACATAGAATTTACAAGTGAACATCTCTCTGAGATAGCTGTAGCCGGCATCCAGGAGAAAAAAGGCGAAAAAATCACCAAACTCGACATGCGCGGCATCGACGGCAGCGTGTGCGACTTCTTCGTAATATGCCAGGCGGACAACCCAAGGCAGGTGCTCGCCATCGCTGACAGCGTGGAGGATTTCGTATTTGAAAATACAAAACAGTGGCCCTACCACCGTGAGGGCAAGGAAAACGCCGAAGGGGTGCTCCTCGACTACGTGGATGTGGAGGTGCACGTATTCCTGGACGAAAGGAGGGACTTCTACAAGCTCGAAAAGCTGTGGGCAGACGCACCGCGCACCGACTATCCCGACCCCGACTCGATTAAGTAGGACGGCGGCAATTTCCCCCTGCATATCATCACCTTCATAAAAAAGCGTAACTCATACCAACTGAAATGAATAACAAAAACGCCCAAAAGAACAACATCATATTTTGGATATTCGGCATTGTGCTGCTCCTGATAGGCGTGGTGCAATTCTCCGACTTCAAGGGCTCGCCCAAGACCATCGACTGGCCCGAGCTCAAGACGATGCTCAAAAACCACGAGGTGGAGCGCATTGTGGTCATCAACAAGGAGCGCGCCAACGTAATCCTCACCCAGGAGGCGTACAGCAAGCAGAAGTACGCCAAGCTCAAGGAACTGAAAATCCCGGTGCAGGGACCGCACTTCTATTATAATGTGCCGTCCATCGAGACCTTCCAGACGATGCTCACCGAAGCGCAGAAGGACATGCCGGAAGACGAGCAGATATTTTTTGAGAGCGACACTCAAAACAATTACGTCTATGAAATCATAAGCTGGATACTGCCATTGGTGCTGTTTTTTGGCATTTGGATATTCATCTTCAAGCGCATGGGCGGCGGTGGCGGCATATTCAATGTCGGCAAGTCGAAGGCAAAGATGTTTGACAAGGACACCACGACCAAGAAGGTGACATTCAACGATGTAGCAGGACTCAAGGAAGCCAAGCAGGAGGTT
>JAEEGH010017492.1_pt1 | contig 15270 bp, 14 predicted proteins | sample 9134181 | NCBI WGS metagenome assembly JAEEGH01 (sample SAMN16246544, study PRJNA631951) | gut metagenome | biome: gut microbiome; feature: rumen; material: DP-attached | host: Bos | place: Iran: Karaj | collected 2018-10 | reverse complement strand
CAGTTGTTGTGCTGACGACTCATGGCCAAGGGCTATCGTGGCCGCTATCGCCATAGTGACTAAAACAAAACGTTTCATTGTTGTTCTTCCTTTTGTTGTGTGTTTTTCTTTTTCGGGGTGCGTTTGGCACGTTTGAGGGCTTCGGACAGAATCCATTCTATCTGCCCGTTGGTGCTGCGGAACTCGTCCGCAGCCCACTTTTCGATAGCCTCGTATACCTCGGCATCAACCCTCAGTGCAAAACTCTTTTTCATTTTTTCTTCTTAAATGGTTTCTGGTCAACGAACCAGATGATGGCAGTAAAAATCGCAGCAGCAATAAGATCGTGAACAAGTATCCAATGGGTGTATCCGCCTTCGATAAGCATATCCAGCAAGAAAAGGCCCACGAAATCCCATAATGCTAACAAGGCATAAAACTTCCAAGTGCGTTTGTGCGTGTTGTCCATGTTGTTAAAACGTTGTGTGGCAAGAGTGGCACCGTTTGTTCTTCGGTCGTTCTCCGCTCGTTCTTCGCTTTCAAAGCGAAGAACGAGCGAAGAACGAGTGGAGAACGAGCGGAGAAATGACGACGCATCTGTGTGTTTTCTTGCAGTTAGACTTAATTGTACAGCGTACCTGTATTGATCACTGGGCTTGCGCTTTCATCGGCGCAGAGCACCACCAAAAGGTTGCTCACCATTGCGGCTTTGCGCTCCTCGTCAAGTTCCACAATCCCGTCGGCGGAGAGTTTTTTCAGTGCCAAATCGACCATACTGACGGCTCCCTCCACAATCTTCTCGCGGGCGGAGATGATGGCGTCGGCCTGCTGGCGGCGCAGCATCACGCTGGCAATCTCGGCGGCGTAGGCCAGGTAGTTGATGCGTGCTTCCACCACTTCGATACCGGCGATGTCCAGACGGCTGCGGAGCTCTTTCTCCAGGCGGTCGTTGATTTCCTCGCCGCCGCTGCGCAGGGTCAGCTCCTCGCTGTGGTGGTCGATGTTGTCGTAGGCATACATGCCGGCCACCTTGCGCAGGGCGGCATCGCTCTGCACGTTGACGAAGTTGTCATAGCCGTTGTTGTGGGTGGTCTTGTTCCCGTCCTTGTCCACGGTTGTGGTGTTGCCAACCTCGATATCGAAACAGGCCTTGTAAGTGTTCTTTATCTTCCACACCAGCACCAGACCAATCATGATGGGGTTGCCGTTCTTGTCGTTCACCTTGATGGGCGCCACATCCATGTTGCGAGCCCTCAGCGACAGTTTACGGGTGCTATAGAATGGGTTCACCCAGAAGAAACCGTTGTCGGTAACCGTGCCGCGGTACTTGCCGAAGAATATCAGCACACGGGCAATGTTCGGCTGGATAGTCATGAACCCTATAAGATGCAGCACCCACAATACGCAGCCCACACTGCAAACCGTTGCACCGAGTCCGTCGTGCCCTTTTCCCACCATCAACACAGTAATAAAAATGGTTGCCGCAAGCAAGGCAAAGTTAATGCATAAGTGCAGAAAACCATTGTTCCAGGCTTTCATTGGACGATTGAATTCTTTTGTCTCCATAGTTTCTATTTGTTAATGTTTAACAATATGTTATTTTTCGATTGTCATTATTTAAAGTGATATTGTTTTGATATCACTTTGCAAAAGTACAAACTTTTTTTCATTCACACAAAATATTTTTTTCGTATCTTTGCAAATTATTTACCAACTGACAGAATATAAAGATGAAACGCAGGTTGATTTTTTTCTTTATGGCAGGTGTGATGGTCGCTGCAGGAGCACGTGCACAGGGTGTCCTGCACGATTCTGTAGATGTATTGCATTACCACCTGACACTTGACATGGGGCATAATGCTGATAAGCAACTACAAGGAATTGCCGATATAACATTTGTAAAGACACGCGAATGCGGCAGCGTCACCTTTGACCTGATTGCCGACAGTATCCATCCGGTATCTCTCGATGGCGTTGTTACCCGTGGCTTCAATTTTAACCGCGATGACGGGATTGTCCAGATATATGTTGGTGGCATGGTTGGCGATACACACGTTGTTTCCATTCCCTATTTCACCAGCGGTCATGTGGAGTCATACGGTTTCGGGGGCATGCATATGGACAATGGTATTTATTATAACTTGGGTGCCGCTTTCAGGGAATATCCCCATAACTATGGGCGTTGTTTCTACCCTTGTCGTGACAACTTCCATGACAAGGCCACCTACACCTATGTCGTCACTTCCAAGCCGGGATGGAGGTCGTTGTGCAGCGGCATGCTGCAGTCCAGCACAACCAACAGCGACGGCAGCCTTACCGAAGAGTGGCGGCTTAGCCAGCCCATCCCAACCTACATCTCTTCTGTATCCTCGGCTCCATGGAATGTCAGAGAGACCTCCTTCGCCGGAGAGCATCAAACTTATCCCGCAACCCTTGGTTTTATAAATCACGACAGTGCCAATGTTGTTGCTCATTTTGAAATGCTGAACAGCGTGGTGCCCATGTTCGAGAGATGCTTCGGCCCCTATAGATGGGAGCGGATAGGGTATATCTCCACCCCCATGGGCTCCATGGAACATGCGCAGAACATTGCCTTGGTCTCCACCTGCATGAGTGCCACTGATTACCCCGCTTGCGACATGACTACATGCCACGAGCTTGGACATGCCTGGTTTGGCAACCTCGTCACCTGCTCCACAGCGGGCGATATGTGGATTAACGAGGGTGGTGCTTCGTTTTGTGAAGAGGTGGCTGCCGAGGCCATTAACGGCCGTGCCAAAGCCGATGCCTACTATCAGGACAAGCTGAGCGATGTCTTGCGCGCTACTCATTTCAGCGATGGCGGCTATCTGTCACTTTCCAATATGCCACTAAGCACTACGTATGGCTCCACCAGTTATGACAAGGGTGCCGTGGTGTGGCACTCGCTCCGTGGCATCATGGGCGACTCCCTTTTTTATAGTTGCATGCGCCGCCTGTTCGACAGGTGTGCCTTTGGCAACATTGACGCTGCCAGACTGCGCGACAGCCTGAGCCTGTACAGCGGAATAGATCTCACGGGATTCTTCGACTTCCATGTTTTCACCCCCGGTTTTGTGGATTATTCTCTTGATTGCCTTGCTGTGGAGGGCAACAATGCCACCCTCACGCTTCGCCAACTGTTGCGCGGAACGGATCATTATGCTCATGGCAACCGTGTGCCGGTTACCTTCTTTTCCAGCGATTTTCAGCAGTCTGACCAGTGGATGATATTCGACGACAGCATTGCCACGCAGACATTCTCCTTGCCTTTTGTCGCCTCTTTTGCAATAGTCGATTATCATCATCTTCTTTCCGATGCCTGTACCGACGGCAGTGTGACGCTGAAGCGAAAAGGGCGTGTTGACGTACCTCATGCCTATTGCAGGGTATCTGTCGGCAATCCTCTGGAAGAGGATGAGTGGCTGCATGTTAGTCATCATTATGTACGTCCTTCGAGCGACACAGTTCCCGGCATTGTCCGTCTCTCCAATCGCTATTGGGAGGTACATGCCCGCAACTGGCTTGATAACGTCAAGCTCCAATTGCTATACAACCAGGGGACAAACGGTTCCACGGGTGCCGCATATATTGACGATGGATTCTACAACAACCCAGCCACCCTCGACTCGCTGTGTGTGGTCTATCGTCCCAATGCACGGCAGCCTTGGCAGGTGCTGTCGCGCAATCGTTTATCATCCAGTACTTTTTCTACCGGCTATTTCGTCGCCCCTTTGTTTCCTTATGGACAATACGCCCTTGCGGTGATTGACAGCAATTATGTCGGTCTGCCATCCGAGCCCTCCTCTTCCGAAGGCTCCCAGACACCCAGATTGCAGCTTTTCCCCAATCCCAACCACGCCGGATTTCAGGTGGATTTGGGCGGATATGACAAAAAATTCAATCTTTCTATTTATGATATGAAAGGAAATAAAGTGTTGGAGAAAAGGGACTTGTCGGACTACTGCACCGTGCAGCATGCACTGCCTGCAGGAACTTATGTCGTGCTAATCAAAAATAATTTCTTATCTTTGCAATCGCAAATTATAGTACAATGAAAAACATAAAAGCATTATTACTGATAGTTATGCTGATGGCCGCTGGTGCGGTGTCGGCTCAGTACACACAGGAAAAACCCAACGTAGAGTACATGTTTAAAATTGAGGCAGGCTACCTGCACAAAGTAGCCAATTACGGCAAGCCTCAGGCAGATGCCGCCTCTACCAACATTGAAGGGAGCGGTTTCCGTTTCAATCTCCATGAGGAGGCAATGGGTCTTAACATCATCAACGGTATCAACATCAGCCAGGACTTTTTCCTCGGCGGCGGTGTGGGCTATGCCTTCTGCGCACCCATGCGCCCTGTTCGGTTTGACAAGAGCAGCCACATGGCAGTGGCTTTCATTGATATGGATTTCCGTCCTGTTGGCGACACCTGGGCCCCGATGGTAGGCGCCCGTGTGGGTGGCAGTTTCCTGATGAACCCCAACAACTATGGCAACACCATCAGCCCTTACCTCGAGGTGTATGCCGGTCTCAACTGGTTCTACGACCATGCCCTGCAGCAGATGGACAAGAACTACCACAGCCTCTTCGCCGAGGTGGGTGTTGTCATGGTTCAGCAAACCGTTTTCATCCCCATCCGTGTAGGCTGGCGCTGGTAGATGAATTGTTCCGATACAATTCTTAATTCTTAACACAGTAAAATGCAGTCAACCCGTCAGAACAAAATATCCCGTCTGATTCAGCAGGATTTGGGCGATATCTTCCTTCGTGAGATGAAACCGGTGTTGGGCAACTCCCTTATCACGGTGACGGGGGTGCGCATCTCTCCCGACCTCTCCATTGCCCGCGTGCATGTCAGTATCATGCCTATCGGCGAAATACCAGCCTATGCAGGCCATCCTGCCGAGCAGGCAACCAAACAGGGTATTATCGATGCCATCCTCACCCATAGCTCCGACATACGCCGCCGTTTGGGATTGCGCGAGGGCAAACAGCTTCGCATTATTCCCCAGCTTGATTATTATCTCGACGATTCTTTGGACTATGCTGAACGCATCGATGCCCTTCTGAAAAGTTGAAAATGAACAAACACACACATCGTCTCTTCGGCCACCCCTCTCAAAAGGGAATGGCTGACGCGACGGATAACTCCCGGTTTTCAGCTTTCAATTACCAGTTTACGATGGCCCGTCGCTACTTCTTCTCGCGCAAGCAGAAGACGGTCATCAACATCATTTCCTGGATATCTCTCATAGGCATTGCCGTCAGTACGGGGGCACTTATCGTGGTGCTGGGCGTTTACAACGGCATAGGCAACCTCACACAGACGCTTTTCAACTCTTTCGACCCGCCGCTCCTGGTGCAGCCTGCCGAGGGCAAGACATTCCACACCTCCGATATCGACTATTCCACGCTCTGTTCTCTCGACGGAGTCACTGCCGTGTCGCAGATTGCCGAAGAGAATGCGTGGGTGACCTACCGCCACAATGAGGCTATCGTGTCGTTGCGCGGAGTGGATTCGCAATATCCTAAGATAACCGGTCTGGACACGCTGCTTTACGAAGGCGTTTATGTGCTGAAATCAGAGTATGGGGGATATGGAAACGATTCCGACTCGTTGTCACAGCCTGGCATTAACGCATACACCTATTTCCTCCTCTTCGGTGCCGAGGTGTACTATAACCTGGGCATCCGCGAGGCTTCCAACCTTCCCGTGGCAGTGCACATCCCCAAGCGTGGCGTGGCAATGGGCCTCACGATGGAGGAGGCCTTCAATACCGGCTATGCCATGCCCGGAGGCAATTTCTACATACAGCAGGATATTGACAACATGTATGTGGTGGCCGACATATCTTTTGTGCGTCAGCTGATGGACTATGCCGATGACGAGTGCACTTCGCTGGCCATCGCTCTTCAGCCCCGTGCCAAGGTTCAGAAAGTGAAAAAAGAGGTGGCGCAGCTACTTGGGGACGGTTTTACAGTCAAAGACCGCATGGAACAGCAGCCCATTTACTACAAGGTGTTCCGCAGCGAAAGGTTGGGCATTTATCTGATACTGGCTCTTATTGTGCTAATCTCCACCCTCAACCTCATTGCCTCTCTCTCGCTTTTGGTGCTCGACAAGCAGCGCGACATTGCTATCCTGCGCAGCATGGGCATGCAGCGGCAGCAGGTGCGCCGTATCTTCCGCTTGGAGGGGGTGATGATTTCCGCCATGGGCGTTGTGGCGGGGCTGCTTGTGGGGTTTGTCATCTGTTTCCTGCAGCAGCGTTTCGGTATAGTAAAGATGGGCAGCAACTTCGTTGTCTCCGCATTCCCTGTGGCCATGCGCGGCATCGATTTCCTCTTCACATTCCTGCTTGTAATGGGTCTCAGCTCCCTGGCAGTCCTTTTCGCAGTCCGCAGGTCGAAAATCTGAGCGGCGACGGCGTGCCTCAGGGGCGAGGACTTACAAAGGTGACGGCGTGGCGCAGGTTCTCCACGCGGTAGCGGTTGCTGTGCAGCATCTCGCCGTCAATGACCAGCCAGAAGGGGTCGGGGCTTGCCATTTCCACAGTGTTAGCCTGTCGGTAGAGCATCAGCTTCTTGACATCAGGCCGGTTGATATGGGTGCCGTGGCTGTAGTCGTCAATCAGCGAAGCGAATTTGAAGAGCGACATGCGCTTGAAGAGGTTCACCTCCACAAGGCCGTCATCATTCTTCGAGAGGGGTGCACACATGTAGTTGCCCCCGTTGTAGCGGCCGTTGCCCAGGGTGCATAGCAGCATGTAGCCGTCGAAGAATGGCTCGCCGTCCACAGTCATGCGCACATAGTTGCTGCGTGATGTGAAGATGCTCTTGATGATGCCGGTGGTGTAGGAGTGCTTGCCGCCGATAATGGGCTTGCGGCGCACGTCGTTGCCCACCTTGCACACCATGGCGTCGAAGCCGAAGTTGCACACGTTGATGCTGTAGCGGTTGTTCACTTTCATTACATCGACGGGGTGGGGTGTGCCGTTCACAAGCCGTTCCAAGTCGTTGAAGTCCTCCAGCGTGGCGTAGTACTTGATATAGTCGTTGCCGCTGCCCGAGGCATACACGGTCACTTGTACGTTGTCGTGGCCGATAATCCCGCTCACCACCTCGTTCAGTGTGCCGTCGCCGCCACAGGCGTAGAAGCGTGCTTCCTGGCTGGGGTGTTCGTTGCACCAGAGGCTTGTCCAGCGCGTGGCGTCGCCGGCACTCTGTGTAACGTATATTTGATAGTCGAATGATGGGTGTGCCAAGGCGTGAGCCTAGACTTTCTGGGTAATCTCGGTGGTGGAGTCTTCCTTTCCCGCACAGGGGTTTATGACAAATATGTGCTTCATAAATCGGGTGCAAAATTACTAATTTTTTCTCTTATATTGTTTTTTTCTCTGTTGTATGGAAAAAAACAAGTATTTTTGCAATCGCGATAATTATAAAAACCTAATACGATGTACAGAATCGAAACACACCCCATTTTGGACATCCCGCAGAGCGAGATTGTTGAATTTCTTTATGACGGACAGAAGGTGCAGGGCCGCAAGGGCTACACCATTGCCGCTGCTCTCCACCAGGCCGGGTTCCCCGTGCACAGCCACAGCATCGATGGCCGCAACCGCAGTCTTAACTGCGGCATCGGCAAGTGCGGCGCCTGTGAAATGATTGTCGACGGGCAGATGCGACGCATTTGCATCACCCTTGTCGATGGAGTGAAAGAGGTGCGCCATGTGGACAGCGGTGTCCATGTCCTCCCCGAGGCCAAGGAGCCCCAGCAGCGCGAGGTGAAAATCTACAAGACCCAGGTAGCAATCATCGGTGCCGGCCCCGCAGGACTGGCTTGCCGCGAGCAGCTGAACACCTTCGGCATCACCAACCTCGTCATCGACAATAACAGCCGCATCGGTGGCCAGTTCAACATGCAAACCCACCAGTTCTTCTTCTTTGAGAAGGAGAAGAAGTTCGGCGGCATGCGTGGTTTCGATATTGCCAAGACCCTTGCGGGCGACAACCCCGAGGGCATACTGCTCAACAGCACCGTGTGGGACATCCTCGAAGGCGGCCGTGTGGCTGTGAAGAACATCGTCACTGGCGAAGTGTCGTATGTGGATGCCGAACACCTTGTGGTGGCCACGGGTGCCGTGCCTTTCATGCCCGCCTTCGAGAACGACGATGTGCCGGGTGTTTACACAGCCGCAGTGTTCCAGAAGATGATGAACCAGGAGCACACACTCCTCGGCAAGCGTGTCCTCACCGTGGGTGCCGGCAACATTGGCTACCTCACCTCCTACCAGGGCATGCAGGCGGGTGCCACCATCAAGGCCATTATCGAGGCGATGCCCCGTGAGGGCGGTTTCCCCGTGCAGGCCAACCGTGTGCGCCGGCTGGGTATCCCCATCATGACGGGTTACACCCTGGTGCGTGCCATCCCCAACGCCGACTATACCGGCATCACCGGAGCCGTTATCGCCAAGTGCGAGAACTTCAAGGCCATCCCCGGCACGGAACAGATTATCGACGACATCGACATCATCAATATCTGCACAGGACTTATCCCCGACAACCAGTTGCTGGTGAAAGGCCGCGAGGTATTCGGTTTCAACACCTATGGGGCATGCGATGCCATCCGCATCGGCGAAGGTACCAGTGCGGTGCTCCGTGGCCGTCAGGTGGCCTACGAGGTGGCTCAGGCTATCGGCATCCGCTTCAACTACGACGAGTATCTGGACATCTCGCGCCAGTATATCGATTCGCAGCAGCATCCTGTCCGCATACTGGAGAAACCGGCACTGCCCACGCCAGAACGTATGGCCGTGAAGCCTTTTGTGCAGCTGGACTGCCTCTATGGCTTTGCCTGCAACCCCTGCAGCTTCTCCTGCCCGCAAGGAGCCATCACCAAACCCACCACAAGTAGCACTCCATCGGTGGACTACGACAAGTGCATTGGCTGTATGCAGTGCGTCACCTCGTGTCCCGGTCTGGCCATCTTTGGCTACGACCAGCAGAAGAACATCTGCTTCCTGCCTATCGAATACGAGGTGAAGGAAGGCGCCGAGGTGTTCTTGGTGGACAACAACGGACAGAAGGTTGGCGAGGGTGTGATTGAGAAGATAGTGAAGAAACCTAACAAGACCAATCTGGCACGTGTGAAGGTGGTGCAGAACTCGGGTGCAATTACCGACGTCAAAGGTTTTATCGTCAAGGAGAATTATCCCGAGCCACTGGCATTGAAACCCCTCCGTCCCGTTGAAAGCGAGACCTACGTGTGCCATTGCGAGGACATCAAACTCGACCGCGTGTTGCGTGTGATTGGCAACCGCAAGACCATCTCGGTCGACGAGTTGAAACATATCACTCGTCTCGGCATGGGTCCCTGCCGTGGCAAACGCTGTATCCCCCGTGCCCGCCAGATACTCCGCTCCTATGGCATAGAGTTGGTGGGTGACGCCACGCCCCGTGCGCCCCTGTCGAACCAGGTGACCCTCTCCGACCTCTACACCCCCGGCACCACCGAGGCCTTTGTATATCCCCAGTCCAACGGAGTGAAGAAGGAACAGGTGGAGGTGCTGATAGCCGGTGGCGGCATTGCAGGCAGCGCCCTGTTCCGCTACTTCGCCGAGGCAGGCAAGAAGCCGGTGATGATCAACTACAGCCGCGGAGCCTCTTGGCGTTGCATCGGCGGCGGACGTCCGGCGTTCTCCAATCCCGACATTGCCGACATTGCCGTCCACAACCATGAAATCTTCAAGAAGATGCAGGCGGAGCATAACATCAACTACCGCACTACGCATTATGTCAATCTGGTTCACGACGACGCCACATACCGCTCGCTGGATGCCTCCCGCGCTTGGAGCGATGCCTACATGGTGGAGCGCAAAGACTTCAAGAAAGAGATTTCGCCCCTGTGGGACGACAGCCGCGACACCTACAGCCACGCCCTCATCACCCGCGACTGCTGGCAGGCAACACCGGGTAGAGTGATTGACTACATCCGCTGGATAGGTGTGCAGCAAGGTGGCACCTACTACGAGGACTGCGAGTTGCTGCATGTGCAGCGCGTAGGAGGTCACTATGTCGCATTGGTGCGCAACCACGAGGGACGGTATATTGAGTATACTTGCGACCATTTTGTCAATGCCATGGGATGGGGTGCCGAGAAATTCATCGACCAGCTCGACCTCGACACCGGTCTCTATCCCGTCAAGCACCAGGCTTTCATCACCCGCCGTCTGCCCATGATGGGACCCAACGGTGGCCCGCTAGACATGGTTATCGACCGTCGCCACTACAAAGGCTTCAGTGCCGTCTATGGACAGCAGTGGGGACATACTGGCCAGATTATCGGCTGCGCCAGCCCCGACACCGATGCCTACGAAGCTCGTCAGAACATCAAGTACAACAGCAAGGAGTTCCTTGAGATAGTCTCCGAAGTCTTTGCCGAATGGATACCCAACCTTCGTGAAGTCGGATTCCTTGCCGTCTGGGCAGGACGCTACACCGAGCCGCGCTACATCATCGACCCCGAAGTGGGCCTCTGCACGGGTCTCCGTGGCCACGGCTTCATGCTTGGACAGTATCTTGCCAAACTGTATGTCGACAAGTATCTGGGTCGCGAAGTGCCCTCCTATATGGAGGATTTGAAGATCGGCGGAAAAGGCCTTTCCGAGAACGCCTTCAAGTAACAGGCCGCATATCACAAAAAACAGATGCCGGACACGCTTGTGCCCGGCATCCTTTTTTGCTCCTGTGTCCGCCAGCCTTGTCGCCAGTGGCGGGTTCACTGCGTTATGGGATATTCAGAAACTTGTGCGTCTGGAGCGACAGTCTCCATTCGGGGTGAGCCTTGATATACTCCACGGTCTGTTGCACGATGGACTTGTTGCGGTCGGCATTCCCTGTGTCGCAGGGCTGAAGGAAGCGGTGACGGACCTCAATGTTGCTGTATGTGTCGGGTTCATGCTCTCCGTCATACACCACTTTTATCTCGTCTGCACGACGGAGCACCACTTTGGCTTGTGGGCCAAGGAAGAGGTCTTTGGGCGAGAGGGTGACCCAGTCCACATTGTCCGGCAGCTGGCGGGTGCCATTGGTCTCCACGGCCACCTTCTTCCCAATGCGGTGCAGTGACTCCACCAACGAAGCCGTAAGTTGCAGCGACGGCTCGCCTCCGGTTACCACCACCCACGTCGACGGACAGGCAGCCACTTGTTCTACAATCTGCGCCTCGCTCATCTCTGTGCCGCTCTCGTGGAGGGTGTCGCAGAAAGGGCAGTGGAGATTGCATCCCGAAAGACGGATGAAGATGGCGGCAGTCCCCGTGTGGTAGCCTTCGCCCTGAAGCGAATAGAACAGCTCATTCACCCGCATGGTCAGTCTTTTCTTTTATCATCCGAGGAGGTGCTCCGCTCGTAGATGGCCAGGTTGCCTGTGCTCTCCTGCACGTCGACACGGTAGCAGAAAGGTACCCGTTCGCAGCACCAGCGTGCCAGGTTTTCGGCGGTAGGGTTGTTAGGCAGTACGTTGTTCAGCACTTGGTGGTCCAGGGGGTCGGCGATGAGTCGCTTAATCTCGGAGAAGTCGATAATCATGCCGTTGCGGTCCAGTTCCTCCGACTTGCAGTAGACCGTGATGGTCCAGTTGTGGCCGTGCAGCGAGGTGCATTTGCTCGGGTAGTCCAGTTCAAGCTGGTGGGCACCCGAAATCTCTATGGTTTTCTTGATATAGTACATTCTTAATTCGTTAATGTGTTAATTCGTTAATTCGTAAATCTGATTCACACATTTACGCATTCTCACATTCAACACTTCATAATTTGGATTGATATGTGGTGGGGTCGGGGATACCGGCCTCGGCGAAGGCTTCCTGCCTTTCGCGGCAGGTGCCGCAAGTGCCGCAATGCTGTTCTTTGCCTTTGTAGCACGAGTAGGTGGTGGCGTAGTCGATGCCCATAGCCGTGCCGCGCTTTACGATGTCGGCCTTAGTCAGGTCGGTGTAAGGGGCTTCGAGCGTCACCCCCTCGTAGGTACCGGCCTGCATGGCGGCATTCATGGCTTTGATGAAGGCGGGACGGCAGTCGGGATAGATGGCGTGGTCGCCCCCGTGGTTGGCGATAAACACATGTGGCAGGCCGCGGCTCTCGGCAATGCCACAGGCCACGGAGAGCATGATGCCGTTGCGGAAAGGCACCACGGTGGAGTGCATATTCCCGTCGTCGTAGTCGCCGTCGGGAATGGCGTCGGCACCGGCGGTGAGGGACGACAGGATGTTGCCCTTGAAGAAAGAGAGGTCTACAACCAGATGCTCGATGCCTAACTGGTCACAGTGATGGCGTGCGCAGGCTATCTCGCGCTGGGCGTGATTGCTGCCATAGTCGAACGTAATGGCTAGCGCAATACGCTGCTGCTCCTCATAGAGCAACGTGGTGGAGTCGAGACCACCGGAATAGATGATGGCGGAGTCCTTGACGGAGGATGTGGTTTGTTGCATGTTTTCTTGTTTTGTTAAAGGGGGTTTCCTCTGTTTTTGGGCAGAGGACTGCACAAGGCAATTCAAGAATACCCCTGATTTATTAATAATTACCTGCTGGAATCACCCGCAGAAGCGATTGCAAAAATACGAAAAATATTTCACCTGTCAAGAAAATAGACATGTATTCTTCATTAATTAGAGTCCCAGAAGGTCGGCAAAGTGGTCTATCAAGTGGGTGGGCTGTGCAGTGAGGAGCCGTTCGCGGCTTTGGTTGCCGTAGGTGACGCCACAGGTGTGGCACCCTGCGGCTTTCCCCATCAGCAAGTCGTAGACGGTATCGCCTACTACGAGAGTCTGGTCAGCCTTAATACCAAGGGCAGAGAGGGCTTTCAGGGCGAGGTCGGGTGCGGGTTTGGGATGCAGGTTTTCGTCTTCGCCGTAGGCATGGCAAAGCGGGATATAGTCCGCTACCCCCAGACTTGTCATCAGCGGGTCGAGCGACATGTGATGGCGGGAGGAGACGATGGCCATCACCGTCCCGTTGTCCCGAAGGAAAGCAAGGGCCTCGAGCACGCCGGGGAAGAGGGTGATGTGGTCGAGTGCCAAAGAGGGGAAGATGTCGCGGTAGATGGCGGCAGCCTCATCCACGCGGCTGTCGGGAACGGCTGTGGCAGTGCGAAAGCATTCGGTAAGGGGTAGCCCGATGGTCTTGGCCACGGCTTCAGGGTCGGCCATGGGCAGCGACATGTGCTGTAGCGTACCCTGCACAGTGCGGATGATGCCTTCGCGGGTGTCGGCAAGGGTGCCGTCGAAATCGAAGAGTATGTTTTTATAGTGCATATCTACATAACGCCGATTTGCCTGCTTAATTGTGTTTGGGGACATATGATACGTTTTGTACCTGGAAAACACACTATCTGGTTTTTTTTTCGTACTTTTGCAAAGTGAAATATATCAGTTATTATGGACAGTAAGGTATTGTTACGTCATTTTGAGCAGCGTTTCGGCTGTGAAGGAGGTGCCTGTTATGCGGCTCCCGGACGCATTAATCTTATAGGGGAGCATACCGATTACAACGGCGGCTATGTCTTCCCCGGTGCCGTAGAGCAGTGTTTGATGGCTTGGATTCGCCCCAATGGGACAGACAGCGTGAGACTGTATGCAGTGGATTTAGGCATGGAGTGTGAATTTTCTATTGATGACCCTCAGGGTCCCCAGACGGTGCACTTCCGTTATGTCTACGGGGTGGTGCGCGAGATGATGGCCCGAGGCGTGAAGGTAGGAGGGTTCGATGCTGTGTACGGAGGGGATGTCCCTTTGGGTGCGGGCATGAGCTCTTCGGCAGCGCTTGAGAGTTGTTTTGCCTTCGCTTTGAATGAATTGTACGGAGGAGGCCTCGACCGCATGGAGCTGGCTCGTGTAGGTCAGCAGACCGAACACAAGTATGTGGGGACCAAGTGTGGCATCATGGACCAGTTCATATCGTTGCATGGCCGCGAGGGCAGTCTGGTACGTCTTGACTGCCGCAGTGGCGAGTATGAGTATTTCCCTTGGCAGCCCGAAGGCTACAGTCTGGTGGTAGTGAACAGCTGCGTACGGCACGAGTTGGTCGGCTCGCCTTATAACGACCGTCGCGAGAGTTGTGAGCGGGTGGCGGCACAGGCAGGGGTGGAGACCCTGCGCAACTGCTCATGGGAGCAGTTGGAGGCGTTGAAGCCCCGGTTGAGTGACGAGGATTACCGGAGGGCGCGTTATGTGCTGGGCGAGGAGAACCGGGTGCTTGCCGTGTGCGAGGCTTTGAAGAGGGGTGACTATGAGGAGGTGGGCAGACAGATGTATCTCACCCACGAAGGATTGAGCAAAGACTACGAGGTGAGCTGTGCAGAGTTGGACTTCTTGGTCGAAGAGGCCCGCCGTTGCGGTGTCACTGGTGCCCGCATCATGGGCGGAGGCTTCGGGGGATGTACCATCAATTTGGTGTGTGACGACCGCCGTGAGGCTTTTCTGTCGACCGTGCAGAAGAGCTACAAGGCTCGCTTCGGTGTGGAGTGCAAGGTCATCCCGGTAGTGATTGGCAATGGGGCAAGGAGAGTGAAATAATCGAATAATTCGGAGCAATCAGCGTGCTCCAAGAACTCAGAAAAGATAAAACCATGAAACATATCCTGCATTATTGTATTTTGGGCGTGCTGTTGTGCTGCGTGGGTTTTCATTCCCATGCCAAGGAGCAGCAGTTTACATTAAAGTCGCCCGACGGTAAACTGGTAAGCCATATTGTCGCTACCGCTGAGAATGAAATCACCTACGACATCGTATACAACGGGGTGACGATTATGTTGCCGTCGCACTTGGGTCTGAACCGAGAATACGGCAAGTCCGTCACAGGTGCCATGCAGGTGACCAAATCATCCACCTGCGTTATCGACGAGACGGTCGCATCGCCTTTCACCCGTCAGGCAACCATGCGCAACCATTGCAACCAGTTGACATTACAGATAGGGAAAGACCTCAATCTCATTTTCCGTGCCTACAACGAGGGCATTGCTTACCGCTACCAGATTGTGAAGCCTTGCAATGTGCGCTTCGAGAAGGTGGAGTACAATTTTGCAGGCGACTATAATGCCACGGTGCCCTATGTGATTAATTTCGACGAGAACAACCACGATATCCAGTTCTCCTCGTCGTTTGAGAACCTCTACACCACCTTGCCGCTCTCCAAGATGGACACGCGGAGGCTTTGCTTCCTACCCCTGCTGATACATGCTTCACATGGAGTGAAGGTGTGCCTCACAGAGTC
>JAEEGH010017491.1_pt1 | contig 15271 bp, 13 predicted proteins | sample 9134181 | NCBI WGS metagenome assembly JAEEGH01 (sample SAMN16246544, study PRJNA631951) | gut metagenome | biome: gut microbiome; feature: rumen; material: DP-attached | host: Bos | place: Iran: Karaj | collected 2018-10 | reverse complement strand
ACGGGAACCCTTCACCGTGACGCGGAATAAATCACCTTCTACGCTCATATACTGGTCATTTAAAATTGAGTCACACTATTTGGAAACCGGGCGGATTGCCAGGCCTGGTCCACATACATCATTGGAGGCATCTCCGTCACTTCAGTATAGATTTCATAATCTGTTTGGTAATACTCCTGGCGACAGAGTTGGCGAGGGTATTGGTCGCTTTCCCTGTGGCTTTTGGTTTCGATACCGGTTTGCGTTTTTCGATGTTCGGCTTGGTTGGTTTCGTTTTCGCGGCGGAATCAGAAGCCCTTGCGAGTTCGACCGTCGCGCCTGCGCCCTCCAGGATGGCGCCGATCTTCATCGCCGCCTTTGCGGAAATGCCTTCCTTTACGACTGACGGCAGTTTCTGGAGGATGTTGAACGCAGTGTCTTCATCAATGCCATCGATGCTGGAAAGGACGGTCATCATCTTGATGACGGAGCCCGAGTATGAAACAAGCTTCAGGGTGATATCCCCCTTGTCGCCCTTGTCCTGTGGCTTCGCCTTCTCTTTCTTCACTTCCACTTCCTCCACCTCATCCACTTCATCCTCGGCATCATCGTTTTCATCTCCACCCAGACTTCCAAGGAGCCGGTCCAGGTCGAACTCGCTTATCAGCAAACCGCACACGTACCGGGGATTCTTGAATATCCGACCATTGCTCTCGCATGTGAGGACAACGATCTGGTCATCATAGGCGCCGTCCGGCTCAAAGAACCAGGCCATGACGGGACCGAGGTAACCCTCCGCCTTGATTTCAAACGCGGCCTTGAACCGGAATGCCGTGCAATAATCATTTGAAATCGCCTTGTAAAGCTCGTCTCCGGCCCAAATTTGGACATCATCCGCTTTCTTCTTCGCCTTTTCAATGGAAAAGCCTGACTCGCCGAACACGTAATTTGCCAATTTCCCCAATTCATCCATCAGGGATTTGTTCGACTTGATAGCCGCACCATTGAGGATATCTTCGAATAAAATGAGTTTTTGTGACATATGTGAAGGTATTTAATATTTCTTGACCTCCTCCTCGCATGGGCAGCCTTCGAAGGCATTCTTGGCAATAACCTTAAGGGGATTATTCTTAAAAACCACATCTGTGAGAGACGTGCATCCTGCGAATGCGCGATCCCGGATCAAAAGGCTGCCGCTACTTGAAATCACGGCGCTGGCAAGGCTTTTACAGCCACTGAATGCCTCCGATTCTATGAGCCTGACCTTCAAAGGGATATCTATGCTGGAAAGATTAGTACAACCCCCGAATGCGAGATTGCGAATCTCCCGAACGGAATCCGGGATGGTAACGCTGATGAGTTTGGAACAGTTCAAGAAAGCTTCTTCCTTGATGTACATTGTCCCGGCGGGAATATCCGCATGGCCGTTCTCATCGATGAGGTACGGAAAGTCTTCTCCATCGGCGCCCTTCTTACTGAATTGAATGAATTCATCCAATGTCATAAGGCGCTCAAGCCCCTCCAGGAAGCTGTCCCAACCGTCATCTTCGAAGGCGCCGTTGTCCGTGTAGTAGTCCTCAAGGTTGACGACGACGCCGTCTTTTGTGAACGAGTGCATCTGCTGGATGTCATCCTCGATGCCCTCTTCGCCATCAAAGAGCATAATGCCGTCAAAGAGTACTTTGCCGGGCACAATCTCTTTTGGCAGTTCCCGGACCACAAGGGCCGGAGACCCGCTGATATTGGAAAAGAAAATCTTGTCCTCGATGGCTTCGTAGATACGCTGCGTAAATAATTCCCCTGATATCATATTTCATTTCGTTTTCGCGTCCTTGAGAAGTTTGCCTACTCTGGGAATTGCCATTAACCTTTATGATTATCCTCCCATTCTTTTCTTTCGGCCATCATTTCCGCTATAACAAATGCAGGGTCTTTATATGGATCTTCAAATGTCTCGTCCGTCAGTTCCACCGAGATAATATTCTGAAGCGGATATCTGGGACCCTTGAAGCCCTCGGGAGGAAGGTCATATACAGCCCATCCCTCGACTGAATTCTCCAGTTTATAAGGAGCAATGACCAGGGTCCGAGGTTCCGCCTCGGGAGACTCCCGGTACGTGATTTTTACCTTGCGGCACGCACTCTTTGCATCCCAAATAAAGCTTAACCACTCACGGCCTCGGTGGAACCTGGGATCGGTGGTGTACATCTCGGGGCCGTCCGGTCCGTCATAAATCTTCATGCCAGGGATATCCTGGACCTTTGCGAGTTTCTTTTTTGCCATAACCTATTTCGGATAATACGGAAGCCCGTCGGGAATGTCTTTCACTTCATCAGGGGCCTTCAGTGAGTGCCAATCGTTGTTGGCAGAATGTCCGGACTCCATCCAATCAACCAATTCATCCAATGCCTTCTTCTGGGAATCCGCATTGATCCGGTCTCTTTCAACATGGTATCTTACACCTCCGCCCATTGTGCTGCTTTCAGTATATCTTTCAATCAGACTTTGGCCGATGTAACGCTTGCTGCCATTGACAAGAACCTCGAAATAGTATTCCTCAAAGATGACACTGACGGAATCTTCCATTTCCCATACGGGATTCCATGCACTTAGGTTTCCGGGATGCTCACGCGCTCCGAGAAGCGTGATTTTCACTTCATCTCCGGGACGGATCCTGCTCTGGAAGCCCTTCATCCCAGAGTAGCTGAATGTAAGGGGCTCTATCTCTATGGGAGCCTGAGCCTTCGTCAGTTCTTCTTCCTCCTCTGCCGTGCAAATCACCTTGACATCCTTACCCAGTCCTGTCTTGTCGAGCAGCCAGACATTCTTGATACGGACTTCCTTCAATGAGGGACATCTGCAGAACACATCTTCACCTATATATCCGACTGGGTCCGGAATAGTGATGCTCATTAAACTGGAGCAGCCGGCAAATGCATATTCACTGATAACTTCAACAGAATCTGGGATGACAACCGATGTCAGGCTGGAACAGTTGCAGAATGCTTTCCGGCCTATCCTCTTGACAGAATTACCGATTTGAACCTCGACAATACTGGTGCAGCCCTGGAAAGCGCCGTCGCAGCCGTGCCCGATAGTCTTCAGGCCATTTCCAAGTATGACCTTTTTCAGCCCCGTACAATCCCGGAAGGCCTCATTGCTGATGGTCTTCACTGAGTCCGGAATGACCAGGTCGGTAAGGCCCGTGCATCCTTCGAAAGCACTCCACTCGATGTCTGTTACCGAATTCGGGATGGTGATTCCTGTGAGTCCCGTACAATCCTTGAATGCGTATTTATCAATTACGGTCACGGAGTCCGGAATCCTGATTTCGAAAAGGTGTTCATATCCTCGGAAGGCTTCTTCCCCTATCACACTGACAGAATCCGGGATAAAGCTGTTCTCACAACCGAACATGAATTTGTTGTCCGCGGTGCTGATGATGGCGTTACAGTCGCCACGGCTGTCATATTTCGGATTGGTATCACTGACGGCGATATGCGACAACGAAGTGCATCCTGTGAAGAAATGGCCTTCAATCTCTTCGACGGATTCGGGAATAATAAGATCGGTAAGGCCTGCACAATCTCTGAAGGCATCCTTTGAAATCTTGACCACCGAATTGGGAATCGAGACTCGCTTCAGCCCGGTACAGCCGCGGAAGGCACCTCGGCCTATCATCTTCACTGAATCAGGTAGGGTTACCTCGGAAAGAGCCGAACAATTCTCGAAAGCGCAATCTTCAATTGAAGTCACGGAGTCCGGGATAACGATACGCTCGAGTGCGGTGCAGCACTTGAACGCATAGTAAGGGATCACGGATATTGATTTGGGAAGCCGGATTTCTGCAAGGGAAGTACAGTGTTCAAAAGCAGAATGACCGATCTTTTTTACAGAGTCGGGAATGGTGAGCGACCTCAGTCCCCTACAGGATTCGAAAGCCGCGACGTCAATCATATTAACCGATTCCGGGATACTGATCTCCTTGAGTGCCGTGCATCCGTCGAAAGCGCAGGAACCGATAACAGTGACCGATTCCGGAATCTTTATACCGGCAAGATTTTTACAGCCAATAAACACCCCGCCGATCACGGTGAGCGAGTTCGGGAGGGTGACATCGGCAAGATTCACACATTGTCCGAATGCGCCGTCTCCGATTTTGGTTACGGAATCCGGAATTACTATGCTTATCAGGGCTTCGCAATTGTAAAAAGCACTGTTTCCTATCTCTTTGACCGAATGGGGGATGCTCATGCCGGCTAGATTCGTATTGCCATAGAAAGCGGCATCGCCGATCTCCGTTACTGTGTCGGGGATGATCGTTGAGCAACATCCCAGGACCAGGCAGTTGCTCTTTGTCTCAATGACCGCATTGCAGTCGTTGCGGCTGTCAAACTCCTGGTTCTCAGGGCTGACCTTGATGATCCGGAGATTGACGCACTTGTGGAAAGCGAGTTCCTCAAGATAGTGGAGAGACTTCGGGAGAAATATTTCGGTGAGCGACGTGCATCCGATAAAGGCATTTTTCTCAATAGTATACAGTGTGTCGGGAAGAACGACATGCCTTAGACTTGTACAGCCGCCAAAGGTATGCTCTTCAATACGCTGAACGGAATCGGGAATGACAATGTCGGGAAGGGATGTACAGCCGTCAAACGCCCTTCGTTTTATCGTGGTCACACTGTCGGGGATGACGACACGGCTCAGGTTACGGCAATACGCGAATGCCATGTCCCCTATCGTAGTGACCGATTCGGGCAGAAGAAGCACTCCGAGGTTTTTATCATGATAAAAGGCTTCTTCCCTGACTTTTTTCGTCTTGCCGGACCAGCGAACCACATACGGCGCCTCCGCCTTGCCTTCGTATTTCTTCACAGCCTTGGCGAGCTCCTTGCTGTTTGCCGCAAGGAAGACTGGCCTGCCTTCATACATTTCTACTGATTCTACCATATGTGGCTAGTCTTTAAGAAGTTTCTTCAGTTTGATCCTCTCGGCCATAAAATCGGGGTACTTGTCCGGAGCGAAGTCATGCAGATGCGCATAGATTTTCATCAGGATGTCGAAAGACAGCTGCATCCCCTGCTGTTTTATCCAGGGCCTCTCTTTGAAGAAATCTATGGCATCGTAAAAATACTCCCTGCAGCTTTCGATGGTCTTGACATCCTTGGCTTCGATTGCCTTTTCCAATTTCCTGCCAACTGCCCTGTACTGGTCCAGGAACTTATCCTGCTCCTTGATTACACGCTGCCTGAAGTCTTCCTTTTCTTCAGGGGTCAGCGGGGCATCCGTGTATATTCTTCCACCGACCTTGGCGTGATCCTTTATCTTAGTGTATGTTACCTGCCCTTCATTCCCTTGCCAGATGAAGTTGCCGCCGACAATCTTTGGGGCACATTCAATGTCATAAGAAGACAGTTTATTCTCGGAACAGTCAAAGTCACCTCCCACTTCCTTCGGCCCGAACAGCAAAGTCCTTAAATCACAGCCGCGGCAGATGAACGAACCGGAAACTTTCCCGAACTCATGTCTGAACTTTCCCCTGGGGGCGTCCTTCTTCGTAAGGGTTATATCGTCATTGACATTGACGGCGAGGCCGATGGTGCCGACCGTGATGGAGTAGTCTTTCACCCCGTGCTGCTTCATGAACTTGGCGATGGCTTCTGACTCCGAGTCGATCATTTGCTCGATATCCTTCTTGCTGAACAGGCTCTTTTGCATCTTGTTCAGGATGTCGTCACTGACTTCGTGGTATCTCTCACCCACGTCATACCTGCCAGTCAGTTTCAAGGAATCGGCATACTCGACGAAGAGCTCCATCAGATAAGGGCCGTACTGTTCGAGATTCTTGGCATAGACGGCGTTATATTTTTTCGAACCGGGCGTGTAACTCGCAAGATGGCGATATGCATCGCCGGCTTTGCCAGGAGCGACATACTTGTCGATCTCTGCATCGAGAAGGGAGTGAATATGCTTAATCACATCATACTCCTTTCCCGGCGTCCATTTCTTGTCGAAGTAGGCCTTTATCTTTGCCATTGTAGCCTGAACGCTTTCTTTTACAGCATCAGAAGTGTAATCTTTTGTTCTTTTCATGTTGGTATTTGCTTTTATTCTACCAATAATACTGGCATTTCTTATTATCGTTACCCGGTTATGTATAAGAAATCTCAGTTTTGGTCCTGAAAATACCTGCAGATGCAGTCATCCACCAGAGTTTCAACGCACTCCCCGGGGTAAAGTTTCTCGTCCAGTTCGCTGCGAACGTCAATTACATTGCCCGAAGCGAAGTGCAGCTCAACCACGTCTTCCTCTGAATCGCGGTCAGTGATATAGAAGTCTACGGCGTTACCGTCAAAGAAGAAATTAATCCCTTCAAAGGTGTCACAGCCGATAAGATTCACCGGATGGGGTCTGGTAAGAATCTCCGGATTCTGTTTTGCCGCAATCATGCAGTCTGCAAGACTATCGGGAATACTTTCGCCTTGGTCGGTAGAGACATAGACGCTGACTTCTTCCCCGGACTTAAAATAAATGTCCACGATTTCTTCGTGGGCTTTGTTTCCATAGATCATAAATGACTCCACCCTGAATCCGTCCAGGGTTATCGGCTTGCCGTCCGTGGTTTTCCCGAAGATGTAATTGACGTTATCCATTGCTTACCGAATGATGGCTATGTCGGTTTTAGTGTTAGATTAGTGAAAATAGTGATATTTGGAAACAAACTTTCGATAGTTATTCGTCCTCAAATAATAATCTCAGACAAAGGACCTTCATTCCGCTCGGGATCTTTGCCGCCTCGATTAGTTCGTTGTATACCGTATGGAGGTAAGAATACTTGGGGTCGTCTCGAAGGTGTTTCAAGACAGAGATCGGCATCTGAAAACTGTTAATGTCTTCAAGACGTACATTTTTATCATCTAAACCCTTGATATGGCGCCAAGGATAATCAAGTGCAAATTCCTCGTCGTACGGTTCAAGAATCAATGACCGATCGTCATTAAAAGAATAATTCTCCAGGAGAAACTTCCCGTCATCGTCATATTCATCCTCTGTTGGCCAAGCATATAAGAATGTTCGCTTTAAAAGATTGATCTTATCCAGTCCAACGACCTCTTCCGACCACTTGCCTTCCGAAGTCCAAACTCTGATTCGTGACATATTATTATATGGTTTTGATGTTTAATAGTTAGATTACTTTCCGATATTGTCCTTTAGCTACAAACACAATAAAGCCCTTATCCCTCAGGACCTGCAACTGTTGACGAATCTTATCCTTTATGTGGCTGTTCCCTGGGTGCTTCTTTTCCAAGAGTGGAATATAATCATATACATCGGTTAAGGCAAACTCCTTTGTGGGGATGCTCTCTACGCATTTTAGGACGTCAAGAAGCCAACCTCTTTTCGTCAGACTAACAGCCTTGAGCGGTAATGTCATCTTATACTTCGTCAGAACGTCTATCTTGTTTTGTTCAATCCCGTCCTTGACGATATATATTCGCCCGCTATCCGGGATGTCCGCCAAGAGAATGTGACTGCCGATCCATCCTGCACGCCTGGCTGTAGGCTTCAAAGGGTTCCTCTTCTTCACCACGGACATAGTAAAGAAATGCTTTGGAATGAAAAGCAGATTCCTTACCATACCATCAGTATAGGTCATCACCAGCAGATTAGGATTCTGATCCGAGGTGAGGCGCTCTTTCATTTTCTCATATGCACCACCTTCAACCGTTCGCGGCAGGAGGGACGTTTTTCTCCTGATACTCTTCTGCTCAAAATCGGAGTGACAATGGGGGCAATAGAAATCTGCCACGGGCTTATTGGCGGTATAATGCTCAATCAATGGTGCGCCACAAACAGGACAATATAGATTGGCTTCTGTCCAGCCTTCCGTAATAACCCTCGACTTCTGTGAATTGCTACTGTAACCTAATCCCAGTTTTTCGTCCAAATGTAAATCCATAACATTGATGTTTAGTCAATCTTCCACCTTACCGCTCTCAGGATCTCGACCATCGCCCATGTATCCTGCTGGCAATAGATTTTGAGCGCTTCGCGGCGCGCAGCTTTGTCGGCAAGGCCGAGGACCGGCACCGGGGTGTCGTAGTTGAGATATGTGATGTATGCTTCCACTCCGTTGCCTACGTCCAGAGTGCTATACGTGAGCGACGGCACAAGTACCGGCAGGGTCTTCTTGATGGAGTAACTGCCGGAAAGATCCGGGTGATAGTAGTTGATGACCTTGGCTCTCACTTCACCAAAAGCATCCTTATAGAAGTTCTCTTTCGTCTTCAGAAGGTCAATTAGATCTGCAGACTTGTCGCAGATGGCAAGCAGTTTGTCGCTGTACTCTGGAAACACTTTGGCAAGTTCTTTCAGACGTCCGATCTCGAAACCGGTATTCTGGGCAAGCATCGTTCCCTTGAGCGTTCCGTCCTCATTGAATTCAAAATGGTCGATGATAGCCTTTACAAGTTCCTCGCGCTCGTCGTCATCGCAATTCTCATTGAGGAAGATGAAGTTATCCTTATACTTGTCACAAACACCCGGGGCCCTCTCGATATGAAGAGAGAATTCAAAGACGGACTGCCGGTATGGGGTTTCTTTGCGGAAGCGGGGCAGAGGGCAGGGGAAGGTCTCGAAGTCAAAGTGGTAGATGGGATACTCCAACTGGTCGAACCAGTACTGCATCTTCTCTGTGTCCACATGCTCCTTACCCGTAGCGCAACATTTCCGCTGAATCCTCTGGCTCTCGCTCTTCAACCAATTTTCATCCACATCCAGAAGCGTCTGTTTGCCGGCCTCGATCAATTCATACTTACCAACGATGCCCTTATCGGTAAAACTCTTATGAGAATACAGATATTTATTGGCCGAGTTATAATCGGGCACGTTCCTAAGCGTCTGGAAGCAGTATTTCCAGAACACGCACTGAGTGTTCTCGCCCCAAGCGCACCACTTGCCGATTTCTGTCTTGACGTTAGGATCGTGCGGAGAGGAAATGTAGTCTTCCAGCTGTTTGATCTCATCCTCGATTATGGGCTGGTAGTCTGCCGTAGTTTCACTCATATCCAGAAAAGCGATAATATCCTGGCCATCGATTTCATTATATACGCAATTTCCTTTTGCATCGCGCGTGCCGTCGTACTCATACTCACTATTGAGAACGGCGAGGTAGTAGTTTACCCGATGCTTGTCCTGGGCCTTTTCTAGCGCGTGGTCTATCACGAATCTCTGGAAAGCCAGGTCGTGCGGGTATTTTCCCACATCGCTGTAACGGTCAAGCAGTTTTTGTTTATCCTTGTTTTTTAAATATTTGCTGTTTGTCGTGGCTTTCACCTCAATTATGTTGATCTCATCCTCGTTCTCGTTGTAGATATCCACGTAGCAGCGATACTCATGGCCATTTTGCTCATACTTGAAGAGCTTCTGCTTATGCACATCTTTCGAATTGGCCTGGAAGAAGCCGTGGAAATGCCTTTTGGCAACCTTGAGTGCCTCATCCTCAACCTGGTTGTAGTAAGGAAGCAGGGCCTCGAGCTCTGCGCTGGGAGAAGCGTCGAATTCTTCTTCCTCTTCACTTGCTGAGCCCGAAGATTTGGCTCCATCCCGCATCTCTTCCAGCATTTCTGCGCGACGCTCACGTTCTTCATCTATATCGTCTTTCCCTGTCGGATTGTACTTCAGGTCCATGGGGAAATACATCGGGCAGCGTGTCCAGTTGATGAATCTAGATTTAGAGATGTACATATGATCAGTATTTGTTTTTTCAAAAATAACGATTTATAACGAGTTAATCAAATCGGCCTTCGTCACGAACAACTGTTCCTTCTTGAAAGAATCATGGATCAGCTTCCCGTCCACGGAGACGGAATACGTCTCATTTTCGCTAACCGAATCATTATAGGAGTAGAACTTAGTGTACCATAATCTACTGACAGTAGCGCAGACCGCGCAGTCATTGTGCATCAGCCAAACCTGATCGCCGATCTTGTAATCAAAAACCTTTTCCATATTAAAGCGATTCTAAAAGTTCTTTCTTGGTCCTGAAGAGCTTATTCTCCGGCATCTTCGAATCATAATGAAGATGATAAAAGATCTCGGGTTCACCACTTGCATCATCAACACTGATGCCGACACCGGTGACCTTCAGATTCATAACCCTGTTGTTCGAGATGAAGAAAACCGTATCTCCATAATCATACTTAGTCTTTACTACCATCATGACTGTTTGCTGTTTGATTCTACTTATTATACTGGATTATACTGCTATCGTTACCTTTTCATATCACAATCTTTTTCGGAATATAGATACTTGATGCATCGGAACCCACGTTTTCCACGGAATCCGGTATCCGCACCGACTCCTCCCGTCCGCATTCGGCAAAGGCATGCGAGCCGATGCTTTTTACGGAAGATGGGATCGTCAGGCCTTCCAGGTTATGGCATCCGCAGAAGGAATAATGGCCGATCGACGTCACCGTGTCCGGCAACGTGAAGTTGCTTAGGATGGGACAGTTATAGAAGGTGCCGTCGGCTATATGCCCGACAGCGCGGGGGATGTTGACCGACCAAAGGTTGATGCAGTGGGCGAAGGCCCCCTTGCCGATGCTGGAGATGCTGTCCGGAAGGGTTATCATCCGGAGGGCGGGGCAATGCGAGAAGGCATCATCCCCGATCTCCACCAGGTGCCCGTCTTCCGGGAAGGTCAGCTTCCTCAAAGAGAGGCAGCCGAAGAAGGCCCGGCTGCCGATACTCCTGACGGATGCGGGTATGTGGATGGCGGCCAGCGCCTCGCACCACTGGAAGGCAGAATCGGCGATGGTTTCCACGGTGTCGGGGATTACCGAGGACTTGCACCCGAAGATGAGCGTTTTTCCATCCTTCGTGAGGCAACAGTTTGCTTCGGACTTATATGCGGGATTGTCTTCGGATACGTGTATGGTCTCTATCTCGGGGCACCCGAGAAACGCCCCGGGCTCGATTGCTGTGACGCCGGAGGGTATTTCCACGGAGGTCAGTTCCCAGCAATCGTAGATTGCCTCCCTGTGAATTGTCTTCACCGACGCGGGGATCCTGATCTCCTTCAGCTTGTCGCAATGCGAGAATGTGCGGCTGTGCAGCTCCGTAACTCCGTTCATAAGCAATTAAAATCTCTTTCTACTTATGATACACACATTCTCCCCTATCGTTACCCGCCTTGCCAAAAAAATCGTAAATTTGTAATCACTAACCAGTTCGAGATGAGTATGCCGAAACCACTTACGCTTCAAGACCTGAATGCGGCGATGTCTTCCCGCAAAGATGAGCTGCTGGAGCCCTTCATTAACCGGGCGATCGGGATTTATTGCATCATCCGCAAAAAACCCGTAGGCCCGCGCCCGGAGAAAATGTCCGATTATTCGGGCGAGTATGGCGAAGCATACTACATTGCTTTCAATGCTGTTTATGAGGTGTGGACAAGAATAGGCGCCACATTCAATCCCGCGATTGGCAGTTTTGATGATTATTTTAACAAGTTAGTCCATAACGAAATATGCGATATCCTGGAGAGCGGAGGACGGACGGACCAGCTATCCCAGCCTTCGCAAGCAAAGGTCAAGGGTGACATCTACAAAAAATCCATCAAGGTAGATGTCGACAATTATTGGGGAGATGACGGTTCGGAACCGGACAATACGGATTCGGACAAAGAGGAGAAGATCAGGGTATTCATGTCCGATGCGCTGGCAGCCCTGATTACCTTTGTCGACACCCTTCCGGAAAAGGAACGGAACGTGTTCCTGGCATCATCGTTCGGCCGGACATTCAGCTCCCAGCCGGATAAATATGGAAGGAACTACGCAGAAGAATTGGCAAAGCAGTACAATACTACTGCCGCATACATCCGCAAGCTGGCGGCCCAGGTGAAGGATAAGGTCCTTGCCCAAGTGCAGGCCCAGGGCTTCGACAAGCGGGCATTCACGTCAATCCAGATGATTCAGGCCAAGCCATTCTATATCAGGGAATACGAAGAGATAGTCGAGGCTACCGAGAAACTCACTCCTTTCGAACAGTTCCTGCTACTGAAGCATATCGAGGATATGAAATAATAAATAAACAGAAAACCCCCGGCCTTTTCAGGTCGGGGGTTTTGTGTCGTTGCCTATGCGGCAGAGAGGATGTCGATAAGGGCCTCACGGAGGACCTTACGACCCCTGTTGTAGAGCATTCCAACGGCGTTGGGGGTGATGCCAAGCATCTTAGCCACCTCACGGCGCTTGTTTCCGTCGGCCATCAGATTGACCACCTCCTGCATCCTGCAGGGGAGGTTGTCGATGGCCCCCTCGATTTCCTCGAGGTGGGAAACAGTCTCGACCTCGAGGTCGGGACGGAAGTCATCGCTCCTGTAGAGCTCCACCTCCGAAGGGGTATATTCGTCTCCGTCGTCGTCTGTGCAGACGTAAGGGACGAACATGCCACGCTCCTTGAGCTTCTTCTTATAGGCATCGCACGCGAGATTGAACACGATGCGGTATGCCCAGGCCCCGAACTTACCCTTTGAAGGGTCGTACTTGCCGAGGCTCTCAAAGACCTTGATGTATGCATCGTTGCGGAAGTCTTCGAAGTCTTCACGAGTGAAGACCTTCCAGTCCTTGCGTTCGATGAGGTCAACAATGTAGTTGGTCACATCGTAGAGTACAACATTGGAGGGGATGGTGGTGCCGCAAAAGGCACTCGGAGTCTTGTGAGTCTTTTTCATAGTTATTGTTGTTTTTGGTTGTTTTCGAGATTATATGTGCGGCCAACTAGCCGCACGAAACTAAAAACGGAAAAACTACTGCGACAACAATAACTTTATCTATTTCAAAGAACTACACTCGACACGAGGCTGAAAAAATTGAACAAAAATCGTGCCGTCACCGGGGGATTCTTGTCCAATTTCTGCAAAAATATGGAATTATTTCGAAATATCCAAATTTATTTGCTATCTTTGGGTAAAATAATAACCATTGCCACGACCACGATATGTTCAAGAATCTGAATGACGTTGTAATCTCGACCGACTTTTTTGGTGAAAACAAAGAGCTCAAAGGGCTTCTATCTCACAAGATTAACATAGTGTTTGGAGAGAATGGCAGCGGAAAATCCACCATAGCCGAAGCATTCCGTCAGTATTCTCAAGGAAATGATGACTATATCTCTTTCCCCGGAGCCAGCATCGACGAAGACGACCGGAAACGCATCTTCGTATTCGACGAGCAGTTCGTGAGACATAATTTGGAGATGTCGGAGAAAAAGGGATTAGGCACGATCGTGACTATAGGTGATGCCGTCAGCATATCTCAGGAGGAATTCGATCTCAAAAAGAAGATTCAAGACGAAGAAGATAAACTGAAAGAAGCACAGTCTAAAGCTTCCACCGCAAAAACAACGGCAGACAAACTATACAGAGATCTTGATACAAGTTTCAGGAAAGACAACGGCTATGCCGGCCTTGGCAAACAGATTAATGAGCAAGCCAACAAATTGAGAGTCAACGTTGACGATCTGGTTCCAAAACTCTCTAAGTTAACTACCGCAGGGTTAGACAAGATAGAACTCAGGAAAGAGATCGAACTTGGCATCATAAATCTCCAGTCCACAAAAAATCATCCAAGTATCAGTTGGGAGCCATCCCTTTCGGGCAACTCGAGTGTGGTTCCGGCAAGCGAACGTGCGAAAGAACTGCTTGCAAAGAAGATCGAAAAGCCGGAAGTTTCCGAGAGAGAAGAAAGGCTTTTGGCTCTGGGCGAGTTCTACCGCCAACAGACCCAAACCGAAATCATAGATAAAGAAGCCAAGATCTGCCCTCTTTGCCACCAGGCCATTACAGCTGAGCACAGGCACGATCTGAAAGATCTTATCGCAAAAGTTGAGGAAAATCTAAAAGCAGCTGCATCCGGATACGAGGCTGCACTTGAAGAATGTATCAATAATCTTTCCCCGGAGCAATTCTCAATACCGGAGGATGTAAAATCCATCTTTCCTGCTGAGGCCACTAAAGCCGAACTGGCTTTCAATAATTTCAAGACTGAAGCAGAATCTCTGATCGGTAAGGTCAAAGTCAGGCAAAACAATATCTTGGCAGAACCTTCGGTCCTGAACATTGTGTTGCTGAACGACTATTACACAGAGCTCTCGAAAAGCATCAATGCGCTCAAAACCAAAATCGGCAAGTACAATAAAGACGTCAAGGAAAGAGAGGCGAAGAAGACCGATCTGGTCGAGAAAAACGAGAAACTAGCTTATTTGGAAAACGAGAACGACATAGTCGCTTATCTTAACAGCAGAGCCGAAGAAAAAGCCGGCAACGATGAAGCAGACACTCTGGAAAGTGGTTTAAAAACACTACGAAAAAACTTGGTGGATGTTCAGGCCAAAAGCAGCAACACCAACGATGCCCGAGTCTTCATCAATGAATGCCTGGACTTCATATTCTGCACCAAAGGCCGCCTGGAGCTTGTGCCTGAAGGTGAAGAAGAAAAAGGGGTTTATACTCTTAAATCCAATGGCCGCCCCGTCAGGCTGGACAAGATTTCGGTTGGCGAAAGAAATGCCATAGCGCTCGCCTACTTCTTTGCTTCCACGTTCACGGGGAAAAGAAAAAACGATCGCTATAACACCTCTTCACTATACATCATCGACGACCCTATAAGCAGTTTCGACCGCGGCAACCGCGTAGGAATGCTTTCATTCATAAACGACCAGTTCACAAGCATCGTGGATGAGAGAAAGAGAGCGGATAATAAAATACTGGTCCTGAGCCACGATATTCAGACAGTGAACGACCTGTCGGTCATTAAAGACAACCTCTCGAAACTCAATAACCTTAATGAACAAGGCTGTCTTGAATTAAAGGATAAAGCAATCAAGAATCTCTTATTCAGCAAAGAGAGCAACTATCATCAACTTTTGATGGAAGTTTTCGATTTCGCCGCCGAGAGCGAAACTGCTCCCGACAAGATATCCGGTATTGGTAACAAGATGAGGCAGGTGATGGAATCGTTCTTCAAATTCAATTACAACATGCCCTTCGAGATGGCTCTGCACAACAAAGCATTTCTTGAACAGGTTCCGAATAATCAAAAGAACTACTTCAACCGCTTTGTAGCCAAATTACTGTTCAATACCACTAGTCATGGTGGTGCAAACGTCGATGCCTTGGGAGACTTTCAGCCCGTTTACACTGCCGACGATTTACACGTGGCTGCTCGGACTATTTTGGTCTTCATAGATTACCTGAATCCTCTGCACCTGAAGATGACCATAAACC
>JAEEGH010017490.1_pt1 | contig 15272 bp, 11 predicted proteins | sample 9134181 | NCBI WGS metagenome assembly JAEEGH01 (sample SAMN16246544, study PRJNA631951) | gut metagenome | biome: gut microbiome; feature: rumen; material: DP-attached | host: Bos | place: Iran: Karaj | collected 2018-10 | reverse complement strand
GTCTCCAGGGAGAAGTCGCTCATAACTCCGAGGATATTGGGGTCGCAAGGCTCAGCCTGGATTATCATGTATTTATTGTCATCAAAAAACTCATATCCGAGGATAGCCTTACCGGTTATCTTCAGCTCTTTTAAAGAGATATTGGAGTTGCTCATTCTGACAATAAGGCTCTTATCAACGATAAGCTCATCCATCATATCTCTGTCCAGAGGATGGGATACTTCGGAAAGTTTGTTGGTATCTGTGTATAAGCCATAGTATAGGGCAGTGGAGAGCTTTTTATTTGTGCTTATCAGCTCTTTTGCCTTTTCACCTTCTGCACATATCATGTCCCAGACAACGGTGGATGCGCTGCCGATATTGCTGCGAACTTCAGAAAGCTCGGGCAGATCAACGGTCTTCTGGTGATGGTCTATAATGGCGATATTCTGCGCCTTGGACGTGGTCACATTTCTCTGGCCGTACTGGCAGTCAACGGTTATCAGAAGCTCAGGTTCTTCGTCGTAGTCAGGGACATACTCTACGGGAATCTTAAGCTCTTTTAACATGATCATAAGATTGCTCTTCTGAATCTTGTTTCGTCCTCTGTAGATAAAACGCACATCCTTGCCGGCGGCCTTAAAATATGTATAAAGTCCAAAGCCTGAAGCAAGGGCATCCGCGTCAGGGTTGTCATGGCACTGGATCACGATATTTTCAAATTTCTGAAGGTCTTGTAGTTTCATAATTTTTCCCTTTTTCATAGTTTTTTAGGCGTATAAATTCTAACATAGTAGGCTGTACTTTGCTAGTTATCAGGATAACGTCAGCAACCATCTACATTGTAGTGAACAAAAGCGTTTTTGACGGTATTTTGAATTGTAAAAAAGTTACAAGAATAAATAAATATTGTGAAATTAAATTGCGCGATACTAATTTTATCCTGCTAACAAGAAAAGTAGCATAAACACTGGATTTATTGGAAACTCTATACATAAATGTGGTTTTCAATTGCCTTCAAGCCCAGTAAACATGCGCGTCCTGTGCATTTTCACAAAAATATCCCCCAAAAGACTGCTTAAATTGTATCTATTCGTGTGAAAATATAAAAAAATTGTGAACAAATCATTTAAAAATCATAAAATTTAAAAAAATTAAGTAAAAAACAACAAAAAATCGCCCTTGAGATTGTGCAAATTACATGATAGATTTTAAATGTTTATAGTTTGGCATTTATTTAACAAACGTGAAAAGGATATTCAAATGAAAAAGTGGACATTGGCAACAGCAACAGGCATTGCGATCGCAGGAATTGTTTGTTTTGCTGCTGCAGATAAAGTGATCAATGACAATGAAGAGAACCGGATCAGTATTACTGCTGATGAACAGCATGTTGAGGCTATGAAAAACGGTGCTGATCCCCAAACAGGAAGCGTATCACTGCCTGATGACTTCATTGTAGATAACAGTTTTGAAAGTCACCTGCCACTGGTGATCATTGATGTGGGTGATCAGGAAATAAAAATGAATAAAGAGATTGTTGATGCCGGTGATGAAGAGAACCAGATAATCACGAACAAGGCAGAGGATCCTTTTGTAAACGGAACAATCTCCATTATTGACAATGAAACCTATGACAATAAGCCGGGAGATGAGCCATCTACCACATCAAGCATGAAGATAAGGCTAAGAGGAAGCAGTTCCCAGAAATTTGCCAAAAAGCAGTATGCAATAAAGATGCTTGATGAAAACGGAGAGAGTTCAAAGGTCGACGTCCTGGGAATGGGAGAAAACAATGACTGGATCCTTAATATTTCCATGCTGGATCAGAGTCTTGTAAGAAATTATGTCGCCTATAAGTTTGGAAGTGCACTGTTTCCGGGAACACCTGATTGTAAATACTGTGAAGTCCTTATGAAAACGGGAGAAGATCAGTTTGAATACCAGGGCGTTTACCTGATGATGGAAAAGATTGAGGAAGGCTCTGAGAGAGTTGACATAGCTGACTACACGCCGGGAGATAAGCTGGTCAGTTACCTCCTTTGCAGAGACAGAATTGACCCTTCGGTTCCTCAGCTTTCAACTTATGCAAGTGAAAACAATCTTGCTTACGGAAGGCTGACAGTTCTTTATCCGGATGATGATGTCCTTGATGATTATGCCTTTAATACCATTCAGGATGAGATTGACAAGGTGGAGAGAGCGCTGTATTCGGATGATCTTCAGACGTACGAGACCTGGTCACAGTATCTGGATATAGATTCCTTTGTAGATTATTACCTGTTCAACAGTATATTCAGAAACTACGATGCGGGTAATAATTCCACATACATGTACAAGAATGCAGGCGGAAAGCTCTGCATGGGACCTGTGTGGGACTATGACAATGCATGCAACAACGATTACAACGCGATTCAGATTCCGGACTTCGATTATTTTTATTCCCAGGCATGGTTCGACAGACTGGTGCTCTCGGAAACCTATGTAAAAGCTCTGCAGAACAGATATAAGGAATTGTCCGGGGGAATCTTTTCAGCAGATTACATTTCAGATTACACGGAGAATGTAGCAAAGTTTCTTGGAAATGCAGCAGAGAGAGACTGGGTAAGATGGGGAGAAAAATACGGAGTCAACGGAGCCTACTATAAATCCTATGGCCTTAAGGACTCCCAGGGATTTGTGGTTGACAGAAGATCAGAAACTTTTACCGAGGAGGTTGACAGGTTCAGAAATTACTTCTTCCTTTCCGAGGAGTATCTGGCGGATAACTTAAAAGACCTTGAGAAAAATACTATTTACACAGCTGAGAATACAGGTGCGTATTTCACAATTTTATTTATTGCCTGTCTGTTTAGTGCGATTGTGCTTGTTGGCAGGAGAAAGATGTTTCGGTAGGTGAATATATGGTTTTTACTAGTTTAGTCTTTTTGTGTTATTTTTTGCCAATTACATTACTGGGGTATTTCCTTTTGGGATTTTCACTTCCGCTGCAGAATGTATGGCTTCTTGCCACATCACTGGTGTTCTATGCCTGGGGTGAACCTGTATACATCTTTTTGATGCTGGGATCCATTGTAGTGAACTGGATAATAGGACAGGTGGTCTGCAAGTACAGGGACAGCAACAGGAAAAAAGCCAAGGCTTTCCTTGTGATCGGAATAGTCGTGAATGTTATCTCCCTTGTTATTTTTAAATACCTGGGATTCATCATTTCAAATATCAATTTCTTTTTGGGAAGTGATGTCATACCCGATCCCGGAATTTCACTCCCGATCGGTATTTCCTTCTACACATTCCAGGCTATGTCCTACGTTATAGATGTCTACAGAGGAGATGCCGAGAGCCAGAAGAATCCGCTGTTCATGGGACTTTATATAGCGTTCTTCCCGCAGATGATCGCCGGACCTATCGTCAGGTACAACACCATCGCTGAGAGCATAAGAAATCGAAAAGTAACTTTTGATGATGTTGCAATAGGACTTAACCGCTTTGCCATCGGAATGGCCAAGAAGATCATCATTGCCAACAATCTGGCTGTTGTGGTTGATATGGTTTTTGAGCTCATTAAGACCGGCAGAAATCTGTATGAGACACCTGCACTTATGGCATGGATTGCAGCTATCGGATACATGCTTCAGATCTACTATGACTTCAGTGCTTATTCGGATATGGCCATTGGCCTTGGAAGAGTCTTCGGATTTAAGTTTGAGGAGAACTTCAATTATCCAAACGTATCAAAGTCAGTCGGAGAGTTCTGGAGAAAGTGGCATATATCTCTTGGTACCTGGTTTAAGGAATACGTTTATTTCCCTCTTGGTGGTTCCAGAGTTGAGAACCAGGACCTTATGGTCAAGAACACTTTGATCGTATGGCTCCTTACCGGTATATGGCACGGAGCTTCCTGGACCTTTGTGATCTGGGGCCTGTACAATTTCTTTTTCATCATTCTCGAGAGAATGTTCGGGTTTGAAAAATGGAAGATTCCTTCATGGGTTAAGCTTATCTATTCTCAGCTGGTATTCCTCTTTGGATGGGTACTGTTCAGGTCAGAGAACATCTACCAGCTTAGAGAGTGCGTAATGGATATGTTCATGATGAATGACAATGCATTTGTAAATGACACTACGATCTGGCTCCTAAAGGAATACGGAATGATATATGTCCTTGCCATTGTGTTCTCCGCACCGGTTTATCCGCTTGCCATGAAGAAGCTTGGAGAGGTGCAGGGAGTATTCTCCAAGGCTTTATCAAAGACAGGATATGTACTCATATTGAGCGCAGGAGTTTTGATTTCAGTGATCGCCATGGTAAGAGGCGGATATAACCCGTTTATTTACTTCAATTTCTGATTGAAGAGACAAAGGAGAAATGCAGGAAATGCTGGAAAAAAAGATTTTTTCGATCGTTTTCCTTGTTGGACTGTTTACATTTTCAGTCCTGTCTGTAAATAGGACGTTTCCGGTTTTGGCAAATGATCCCAAGCTGGCAGTGGAAAATGATGCGACATATGAAGAGGCGGCCACAAAGACCATCGGTCAGATCGAGACTGATATCAGTGAGAACATATACGGAAGATATGCACTGATTGAAGCTTATGGTGAAATTAACCGCGTGATCGGAAAGAAAGAGATAAACGGCTTTGATTACGCTCTTGATAAAAACGATGCATATGAACCGGTAAACTTCTGGTCTGATGCAAAGGATATCTCATTTAGGACCTTTGCTCAGCAGATGGTGCTCTTTAGGGACGAGGTTGAAAAGGAAGGGGGCCATTTTACCTTTCTGCTTTTCCCTCACAAGATGAACAGCGCATGGACCGAAGGGTATGACGGTATTCCATACAACGACTTTAACGAGCAGGCCGATAATCTGCTTCACTGGCTGGATTTCTACGGAGTCAATTACATAGACTTCAGAGAAACAATGAAGGCTTCAGGACTGTCTTATAAAGAGATGTTTTACAAGACTGACCATCACTGGACAGGATATGCAGGGTTCATTGCTTTTAAGGAATTGATCGGATACATGAACGATGAATATGAAGCAGGTCTCGATCCCGAATACTTTTACAGGGACGAATCCAATTATAGCTTTGAGTGGATGGATAAGTGTTTTCTTGGAAGTGCCGGAAGATCGGTCGGAACAAGCTATGCGAATATTGAGCTGGAAGACTTCCAGGTGATGAAGCCACTCTTTCAGACAAACTACGAGTATGAATCATATTCAAAGGGAAGCAGCAATTCTTTGTACTGTGATGATTATCTGGTTTATAAAAACGCATATAACTCTGACATGTATGCATATTACATGAACGGTGTCGAAGTGCGTGATGAGATCATCAACAAAGATAATCAGGATGCTCCCACGGTGGCATTTATCAGAGACTCCTTTGCATCACCGATCATTATAGATATGGCACCTATGTTCAGCAAGATTACCTGCTCATGGGGCAAATACACATCTGACAGATATGTTAAAGATGATGTTTTGGGAAATGATTACGACTATGTTTTTGTAGCATATTATCCCGAGGATCTTTACTCGGAGTTCTTTAAGTTCTTTGAGACAGACGTTGAGGACTACAAGCTTGAGTATGCTAAAGAGCAGGGATATGTGGAGGAAGACGGCGATGATTGATGTATTTCGAGAAGAAAAGAAATATGTATGTAACCTTCTTGAAGCTACCTACATAAAAAATACTCTGACCGGAGTTTTGTCGGGAGATCCTTTTCAGGGATATAATCCATATCTTGTGAGGTCCTTGTATTTCGATTCGTACAGGGATACTGATTACAAAGAAAAAGAAGATGGCCTAAGTGAGAGAAAGAAAGTAAGGCTCAGGGTTTACTCACCTGATGCCAAGAAGGCAAAGCTTGAGCTTAAGCAAAAGAGCGGATGCATGCAGAGAAAGCAGTCCCTTACTATCACCAGGGAACATGCCATGGAGCTTATTGCAGGTAACACGGAAGTGCTCCGTGAATATCCGGATGCCTTTGCAGAGCACATGTACAATCTCATGAAGACTGAAATGTATATGCCAAAGACTGTTGTTGAGTACGACAGAGTTGCATTCACTGCCCCTATCAACAATATCAGACTTACCATAGACAGCGGTGTAAGAGCAAATGAAGGGTACTTCAATATTTTTGATAAAGAGCTGAGCCTGTATCCTGTTATGGATCCGGCCAAAGTGATACTTGAGGTTAAGTACAACAAATTCCTCCTTTCATACATCAAGGATGCACTCAGATGTGTGGACAAGATCGAGGCATCTGCCAGCAAATACGTTATGGCAAGAGGAATAGGACAGGGAGGTGAATAAAAGTGAATGACCTTTATAACATGATCCTGGTGGTTGTGGCATCAGGGTTTATGGGAACCATGATCGGTGTGTTTTATAAGTTCACTCATTCAAGAGCTGTGTATGCTTCAAGAATGATCCATGCACTTGTGATCTACGCGATACTTACATCGATGATGCTCTACTTAAGGATCAGCGTAAGCGCAGCTTCGGTCATCGGTGCTGCTGCGATAGTAAGATTCAGAAGTCCTGTCAAGGATCACAGGGACCTTGTGTATATCCTTTGGGCTGTAATTGCAGGATTCTGCAGCGCTACTCACAAGTTCGAGATCATCGGAGTTGCCAGCGTGTTCATTGTTCTTATCCTGGTGGCCTTTAAGGCAAACAAGAGAAATGATCGCGTTCTTTTGGCGGTTAAAGGCGATGGCAGGAAAGAAGATGAGATCATAGCAATGGTTTCGGAGATTGCAGATTCTACCAAGATCAGAATGCTTGAGAATAATTCAATCCCGGAAGTGGGAACAGAACTTATCTATGAGATGAGAGATGATGAGAATTCCTTTAATCTTGCTCAGAAGATAAAAGACATACTCTACAGTTCGGACCCCGATGTATCTGAAGTCATGGTTTCATATCAGGAGGACGAGATGTCAATCTGATTGACGTTTCGATAGGTGCGAGGATTATGAAAAAACAAGACGCTAAGAAAAAACTGGTGATTACGGTGGCGGTCATTTTATTGACTGTTTACACCATTTGGAGAATTTTCTTTACCCTGCCGCTTCAGTATGGCATTGTGTCGCTTGCATGCGGCGTGATAATGCTTATCTGCGAGATCATGGCAGGAATTGAAACAGTAAGTCATTTAATTACTACTTACAACATAACGGAGCCTGAACTTCCCGTAATTCCGGATGACATGTATCCGGATGTAGATGTGTTTATCGCAACACACAACGAGCCACTGGATGTTCTTTATAAAACCGCAAACGGCTGCAAGCATATGAAATATCCAAACAAGGATAAGGTTCATATCTGGTTCTGCGATGACGGTAACAGAGAAAGCGTTGCACAACTTGCTAAAAAGATGGGAGTGGGATATCAGGGACTTGCCAACAATAAGCTGGCCAAGGCAGGTAACCTCAACAATGCGCTTAGCAAGACATCAGGCAAGCTCATCGCAACATTCGATGCGGATATGATCCCTACCAGGAATTTCCTGATAAAGACAGTTCCGTACTTCTACCTTCCGGTAATGAAAAAGCTGCCTGACGGAACCTGGGTAAAAAGAAGTGAGGATGAGATAGACCCTGATTTCAAGATCGGATTTGTCCAGACTCCCCAGAGCTTTTACAATCCGGATCTGTTCCAGTTTAATCTCTACGCTGAAGACAGGATCCCCAATGAACAGGATTACTTCTTCAGGGAGATAAATGTATCAAGAAACGGATCCAATTCACCGATCTACGCCGGAAGTAACACGCTGATCTCAAGAGAAGCACTTGAAGGTGTCGGCGGAATTGCTACAGGAACCATTACTGAGGACTTTGAGACAGGACTTCATATACAGGAAGCAGGATATACCTGCTATGCGACCTCTGATGTTTATGCTCATGGACTTGCTCCGGACACTGTGGATTCGCTTATAAAGCAGAGAGAAAGATGGGGAAGAGGATGTATCTTTTCACTCCACAGAGCTCATGTATTCAGAGACAAGAAGATACCTTTCAAATCAAGATTCAGCTATTTCGCATGTGAGCTTTACTGGTGGTCATACCTCAGAAGATTTGTATTCATGCTGGCTCCGATCCTGTTCATGATATTCAACGTTCCGGTTATCATATGTAATCCGGTGCAGATGCTTATCTTCTGGCTGCCAAGTTACATTGCATCCTTTATGGCCATGAGGGTTTCATCGAGTGATATCAGAAACTCAAGATGGAGCAACATTGTTGATACCGTGCTGTTCCCTTACCTTATCGTACCGCTCCTCATGGAAGCCTTCGGATTCAGGAAAAGAGATTTCCATGTAACCGAGAAAAAGAGAGCAGTTAACAATAACTCGGATGCTGTTTTGGCAATTCCGCATATCATACTTGCTCTGCTTTCGGTAGTTGCGATACTGCGAGGCTTTGGACAGGTAATTGAGTATGAGTCCTTCGGACCGCTCATTGTTTTATTCTGGCTGTGCCTTAATCTCTATGCACTGGTTCTTGCCTGTTTCTTCATGTTTGGCAGATCAAACAGCAGACTTACGGAGAGATATATCGTAGAGATTCCCGCAAAGCTCAGCGAAGGTGAGCATGTACTGTACTGCCACACCAAAGATGTCTCTGAGGGAGGTCTTTCACTGGTCTTTGACAAAGCGGTGGATATACCTGTCAGCGGTATTTATGACATCCATCTAAAGACACATCATTACAGCGCGACAGTAAAAGCCAAGCTTGTGTACTTTGTTCAGGATGGAAATGAGTTTAAGTATGCATTCACTATTGTCGAGTTAAATGAGCCTGATATGGGAGAATACTATCAGATTGTTTATGACAGAAATCCTTCATTGCCTGAGAAGATAGAAAAGAATGATTCTGCTTTCTACGATGTAAAGGCAAATATTGAAAAGAGAAAGAATATCAACAGGACAAAGAGACAGAAGAGAAGAAATATCAGAATTCCTGTTGAGGATTATCTTGAATCCGAGCAGGGAGACGTCTATGTAGAGAACTACAACTTCAGATATCTGCTGATCGATCCTGCAAAGACACCGGATATCAAGCTAAGAAATACACTTAAAATCTATCCTGTAAAAGGTGATAAGCATAATTTCATGGATGGCGAATACATAAGATCGCTCCGTGAGGGATACAGGCTTTACTTTATTAAAAACCATGCTGAGCTGGCATTTAACCCTGCTGTTTCGGATGTGGTATACGGATGGATGGAAAAAAATGATCTTGTTTTAGAAGGAGACGCTTAATAATGAAAGAACAACTTATCGATGTTTTAAATGCAAATTCAACAACACTTTCCATGTCACAGATTCTTATAAACTTCGCTGTGGCTCTGGTAATCGGACTACTAATCTTTATTTCATACAGAACAAGCCACACAAGAGTGGTTTACAGTGCAAGATTTAATGTTTCACTTCTTATGCTGGCTATGGTAACAACACTTGTAATGAGCGTAATCGGTAACAACGTAGCACTTTCACTTGGTATGGTCGGTGCGCTCTCAATCGTAAGATTCAGAACAGCTGTTAAGGATCCAAGAGATACAGCTTACATCTTCTGGTGCATTTCAGTCGGAATCTGCTGTGGTGTATCTGAGTACAGAGTAGCAGTAGCTGGCAGTGCAGTTATCTTCGTTCTTCTTGTTGTATTTGGTCTTGTTCAGGACAACAACAGATATCTCCTTGTAGTTCGCGGAGACAGAGAGCACGAGAAAGAAGTATTTGATGCCGTTGCTGATTACTACAGCAAGAAGGCAGCAGTTAAGGTAAACAACTCAACTGCTTCAACCTCTGAGATCATCTTTGAAATCAGCCAGAAGCTCGTTGACATGGCTGCCAAGAAGGAAGAGTCTATCTCAGACGTACTCCTTAAGATCAGCGGAACAGAGAGTGTAAACTTAGTAGTTCAAAATGATGAGATGAGATAATGAAAAAGCTTAATTTGCTTTTGGTTTCACTTATGGCACTTGTCGTAGGGATCGCAGTTATTTACCATGTGAATCTTAAGATAAATCCGCCTGAGGATGAGACCATAAAGATAAGGCGCGATCAACAGCATATTACTGCGATGGCAGAGGGAGCAAACCCCTATACGGGAAGTAAATACGTACCGGCAGATGGCGCTATTGGCAAAGATTTTGAAAGCCACCTCCCGCTTGTAGTCATTGACCTTGAGGGAAAAGAGATACCTCTTACCAAGGTGACAACTGAGGATCAGGAGGTTATCTATACCGGAGAAGATCCTTATATTACCGGTACAATTTCGATAATCGACAACGGGAATCATGTAAACAGCCTTGCAGATGGTGCTGATTTTTCCAGCAGCATGAAGATCAAGTACAGGGGTAATTTTTCCCTTAACTTTGACAAAAAGCAGTACGGTATAAAGCTGATCGATGAAAACGGCGAGAATGCAAAGCTTTCGGTTCTTGGAATGGAAGCCAATAATGACTGGATACTTAATGTCTCACAGCTTGATGAGTCCCTCATAAGAAACTATTTGGCCTATAACATCGGAAGTGCTCTCTTTGAGGGAACTCCCGAATGCAAGTACTGCGAAGTGATCCTTAAAGACGGTGATGAGTACAATTACCAGGGCCTTTACATGATGCTTGAAAAGGTTGAAAAGGGCGAGGGACGAGTAGAACTCAGTGGATATGATCCCGGCGAGAAGATCGTTGACTATCTGCTTTGCAGGGACAGAGAGGACTCAGAAGAAATACAGATCTCCACATACGGAGATCAGATGGGCCTGACCTCGGGACGCCTTAGCGTTGTTTACCCCGATGCAGAAGCTATTGATGATTATTCTTTTAACTATATACAGGATCAGATAGATAACATCGACAGGGTTTTATACTCCGATGATGACGCTGTCTTTTCCTCCTGGCCTGAATATATCGATATTACATCCTTTGCTGATTACTTCATTTTCAATGAGCTGATGAGCAATTACGACGCCGGACATAACTCGACCTATATGTACAAAAAAGGTGTTGGAAAGCTTTGCATGGGACCTGTATGGGACTATGACGGTTCAATGGATAATGCCTTTGATGTAAGTAATCCCGAGTATCTGGCTTTCTATGAAAGCCCCTGGTTTGACAGGCTGGTTACTTCAAGGCAATTCATGACCTATTCGGTGGCAAGATATAAGGAACTGACGAAAAAGAACAATATTCTTTCAGATGAGTTCATCACAGGATATATCGATGACGTCAGCAAGTTCCTTGGAAATGCTGCGCTCAGGGACAGAAGCAGATGGCAGGAAGCTTACGATGGCAATCTTGTTCATGATGCCAAGGACAGTGACGGCAACCTGATCCCCAGGGACTCTGACACCTGGATCAGCGAAGTGATAAGGCTTAAGAGCTATTTTGTTGTAAAAGAGCTTTATATGGGCGCAGACCTTGATAAGCTCCTTGCAGAGAGCACCGACAAAGGGCATGTCGGTACCTATCTTGCAGTAATGATGATAGCAGTATTCATATGCTCTGTGGTTTTGATAAGACGTAAAGACTTGTTCGTATAAAGTCGGAAACGAGAAGAAGTTACAATATGGTTTTTTCAAGTTTGGTTTTTTTACTTTATTTCTTTCCAATTGCATTAGCGGGCTATTTTGCACTTAGCTTTAGCACCAGGCTTCAGAATGTATGGCTCTTTGTGGTGAGTATAGCATTCTATGCCTGGGGCGAACCCTCCTTTGTGGGCATACTTCTCATATCGATATTCGTCAACTGGATATTTGGTCTGCTCACAGGTGCGGCACTTAAAAAGGGCAAAGATAAAGCAAAAGCAGTGGTAGCCCTGGACGTGATCTTTAATCTGTCTATTCTTTTTGTTTTCAAGTACCTGAATTTCTTCATAGACAATATCAATCTAATCGTGGGAAAAGAGCTTGTTCAAAAGCCTGAGATAGTCCTTCCGATAGGTATCTCATTCTTTACCTTCCAGGCACTTTCCTATGTTGTGGACGTCTACAGAGGTGATGCAAAGGTTCAGAAGAACCTCCTTGACATGGGGCTTTACATTGCTTTCTTCCCTCAGCTTGTAGCCGGCCCCATTGTCCGCTACAACACGATCGAGAAATACATATATGAGCGCAAGTTTGATATCACCAATGTGATCAACGGAACCACCAGATTCGCAGTTGGAGTCATAAAGAAAGTACTTCTTGCCAATAATTTTGCGGTTCTTTCAGATACTGTCTTTAACCTGATGCAGATCGGAACAAAGTACGATACATCGGTGCTTATGGCATGGCTTGGACTTATTGGATATTATTTCCAGTTGTTCTTTGACTTCTCTGCATATTCAGATATGGCGATAGGACTTGGTAAGATATTCGGATTTGAATTCGAGGAGAACTTTAATTATCCGTATATATCACAGTCTGTAGGTGAAGTGTGGAGAAGATGGCATATTTCGCTGGGAACCTGGTTCAAGGAGTATGTATATTTCCCGCTCGGAGGTTCAAGGGTTGCTAACGAAGACTTCATGGTCAGAAACACCTTTATCGTTTGGCTCCTTACGGGACTTTGGCATGGAGCATCCTGGACTTATGTGCTCTGGGGACTCTATCAGTTTGTGTTCATCATGGGCGAGAGACTTGTAAATTATGACAAGATGCACATCAATAAATACGTCAGGATATTTCTTGCGCAGTTCGTATTTATTATGGGACTTATGATCTTTAGGTGTGACAGCCTGTATCTTTTAAGGGAGTGCTTTAGAAATCTGTTTATGTTAAACGGAAACAGCCTCGCAAACAGTCATTCAGTATGGATACTTAAGGAGTACTGGATGCTTTATGTGGCAGGAGCACTGGTGGCTACACCTCTTGTTGAGAACTTGTGGAAAAAGCTCTTTTCCTCAAATAAAAAGCTCATCAGCCTGGCAGGAAACCTTATGTACTGCGCCAGCCTTTGCGCAGGAATGGCTTTTGCAGTGATAACGCTGGTAAGAGGAAGCTACAACCCGTTTATTTATTTCAATTTCTGATGGCTTGGGAGTACGCTTATGAGAAAATCACTTTTGGGAAAAACATTGTTTTTAGTGATATTCATCGCGGGACTTTTTACCTACGCAGGTCTTAGTGCAACAAACACTTTGCCTGAGATAATGAAGATTGTAGACGAAAGCTCTTTTGAAAACGAGGAGCAGATAAAAAGCGCGATAACAGACGTTGAGACTGAGATATCCGAAAACTGTTATAAGAGATACAACCTCATTGAGGCTTATGGCGAGGTCAATAAGCTTCTTGGCAAAACCGAGATAAACGGATTCGGCTACGCCCTTGATGAGTACGGCGGATACAATCCCATAAACTTCAGCGATGAAGTGGACAACATAGATTACAAGCTTGTGGCTGAGAGGATTGCAGCATTTAAGCATGATGCGGAAGAGCACGGCGCAAACTTCATGTATGTCCAGTCGCCCAATAAGATCGATGAGGCATGGAATACCGGATTTGATGATGTGCCGTACGAAAATAAGAACGACAAGACAGACAAGCTCCTTGGCTGGATGAGAAGGCTTGGAATTGACTGCTTTGACTTCAGGGAGAGTCTTGCTGATTCCGGACTTTCTTACAAGGAGATGTTTTATAACACTGACCATCACTGGACAGGAGTGGCGGCTTTTGCGGCGTTTAGGGATCTCGTGGGACATATAAATGATACCTATGACGAGAATCTTGATCCGGACGGCTTTTACAGAGATATAAACAACTATGAGATAAGCTACTGCCAGAATACATATCTTGGAAGCGCAGGAAGAAATATAGGCTTTACCTATGGCGACTGCAAGGATCATATGCAGCTGTTTGTTCCGAAATTCGATGGAAATATTTCCTGGGGCGGCTTTACCGGCAACTACAAGGATACCGTTTTCAGATACAACAATCTTGAGTCCGAAAACCCTTATGAGTCGGATACTTACGGCTTTTATCTCTATGGCGTTGCCAAAAAGGATGTCATAGTAAACAATGCAAATCCGGAGGGGCTTAAGGTTCTCTTTGTAAGAGACTCCTTCATGTCCCCGGTTATTATAGATATGATCCCCCTGTGTAGTGAGATTGACTGCTATTGGGGACTGTATGTGGATGATACAGAGTTAAAAGAAAAAGTTGCCAACGGCAATTATGATTATGTTATTCTTAGCTATGGTACTCTTAATATAGAGGAAGAGAATTTTAATTTTTACTGTGGAGAAGATAACGGATGATCATAAATACCGGACAGAGAACAGACATTCCGGCTTTTTACCCAAAGTGGCTTGCAAACAGGTTTAAAGAGGGAGAAGTTTGTGTCCGAAATCCATTTAATGAAGAGAGGGTCAGCAGGTATAAGCTTAGTCCTGACACGGTAGATGTGGTGGGATTTTGCTCTAAGAATCCTGCGCCCTTTTTTGAGTATATGGATGTGATAAAGGACTACGGACAGTACTGGTTCGTCACGATAACGCCCTATGGAATGGATATAGAGCCGGGGGTTCCAGATAAGCATAAGATACTGGAGGACTTTAAGAAGCTCTCTGAAATGGTAGGAATTGACAGTATCGGCTGGAGATATGACCCGATACTGGTAAATGACAGGTATACCGTGGACTATCATCTGCGCGCCTTTGAGCAGATGGCTGCTGCGCTTGATGGGTACACCAAGACCGTTGTCATCAGCTTTATAGATCTGTATGAGAAGGTCAAAAGAAATTTCCCTGAGGTAAGCTCTGTCTCAAGGCAGGATAAGCACTTCCTGGGAAAAGAGATCGTGAAGATCGCATCAGCTCATGGCATGGTGGTAAAGCCCTGCGGAGAGGGCGAGTTTCTGTCGGAGTACGGCGCCGACTGCAGAGGCTGCATGACAATTGAGACTTACGAAAAAGCCATCGGAGCAAAACTCATTGTCCCAAATAAAAAGCCCGCAAGAAAAGAGTGTGCATGCTATTTATCCGGAGATATCGGAGCCTATGACAGCTGCGGACATCTCTGCAGATACTGCTACGCCAACAATGACATTGAGGCAGTAAAGCGAAACATGAAGCTCCACGATCCTGATTCGCCTTTCCTTATCGGTGGCTACCGCGAGGGCGACATAATCCACGACGTCGAGATGAAATCCTACATCGACAACCAACTCAGCCTATTTTGAAAATGAGCCCTTGACTCCGTCCCCAGGGCTCACTTTTGAGCCACGGGGACGGAGTCAGGGGTTCATTTTTTTAATATTAGTGGTATAATATTGATATAAATTAATATATCTCTTTTGG
>JAEEGH010017488.1_pt1 | contig 15274 bp, 6 predicted proteins | sample 9134181 | NCBI WGS metagenome assembly JAEEGH01 (sample SAMN16246544, study PRJNA631951) | gut metagenome | biome: gut microbiome; feature: rumen; material: DP-attached | host: Bos | place: Iran: Karaj | collected 2018-10 | reverse complement strand
AAGTTACACATTTTTTCCATATTCTGTAAGCAAAGTATGCAAAAATCAACCGAAATCCATCTTTTTTTATTCAATTTCTTGAAAATGTCGAATCCAAAAGCCACTTTTTTTGCATTAATCGTCCAAATTGACTACTTTTGCAGCATTGAATTCATCTTTTTATTCACATTTTTAATATTACACAACATGAAGAGAATCTTACTCCCTTTGGCAGCCGTTCTCTGCTTGACAGCTACTGCTGATGCGCAGAAGCTCGTCCCGCAGCAGAAAATCAACGCTGCAGAGTTGAAAGCAACTCTCAACCCCAGTGATGTGACCTTCCTGGCCACTCCAAACACCGTCGATGGCTTGTTCGATGGCGCTGCTCCTGTAGCAGCCCTTCCAGCCCGTCGTGCTCCTTTGGCTCGTCTCGATGCCGCCGAAGTAGATACTGTGTCCTATTTTGCTGTAGCACAGTCCTTCCATAACGGCTACACTTTCAACTACGAGGGTGGAGACATCTTCACCTATAACGTTGGTCTTGCGCTCGATGGCACAAAGGCTACGTTCACCAACCTCTTCGACATGCTGGCTGCTTCGGCCGATTCTTACTATCAGTCTTACGACTATCCTGTCGATGGTGTTTATGATGCCGATGCAAAGACCATCACCATCGCTACTGGAACCACAGGTGTGGCTTGTGGCAACTACATGGGCGGCTACTACACCGCGATGTTGCTCGCTGGCACAGTCAACGAGACAGGCACATTGACTCCTGCCGAGGAACTCGTTTTTGACGTTACGGTCAACGAGGATGGCACTATCGCTACGATTACCAGCCGTACTTCTTTCCTCGCAAGATATGACTACGGCAACATCCGTGTCTATAAGTCGTTCACTGCTGTGCTGCCTAATGCTGAGGTGGCTAACGTCATCACCTTTACCGAGTCGATTGACTTTGGCGAGTGCTTCGTCGGCACATCTTCTACCAAGGGCTTCCAGCTCATCAACACCGGTGGTAAAGATGCCGATTTCGTCATCGAGCTCGAGGCTGAGGACGATGCATTCACTTCTGCTGTAACTGGAGGCACTGTTCCTGCACAGGGCACACTTGACCTCTCGTTTGACTTCCTTGCCAACAAGGCTGGTGCTTACGAAGGTATCGTCACTATCACCTATGATAATGGTGCAGGCGAATCCACCCTCGTCGTTGATCTCGCTGGTTCTGCCAAGGATTATCCCGACTACAGTGCTGTCATCAAGAGCGGTAACTTCACCGCTACCACAGGCATTGAGTATCCATTTGAGATTGTGCCCCTTGAGGATGGCACCATCGTTGCCTCTTCTACCACCTATGGCGCATATGGTTCGTCATGGCTCAATCTTGCCTTCTCTGTTCCCGAGGGCAAACTTGCCACAGTAGCTTGGAAGGGCGTTTCGAACAATGTCAGCTATTGGTATTACAATGCCGGTGGTTACTTCATCGATACGCTCAATGGTGCGAAGGCTTCTTTCCAGGGCGCTAATGAAGATATGTCGGGCAACTGGGAGTTCGCTCCTGGCGACCACTTCATTCGTTTCCAGTACGATGGTAACTACTACTCAGGCCTCGCCGAAAACCGTCTCTATGTCTACGACATTGAATATACTGAGGCTACGCTCAACGCCGACTCTGCTGCAGTCCTCACTCCTGAGGTAGCTCTTGGCAACGCCATCCTTCCCGTTGGTGGCACTGTGACAAAGAATGGTTTCATTACTGTCAAGAATCTCGGTGCTAATGCCCTTACTATCTCCAGCGTAACAAGTGACAACGAGGAATTCACAGCCGACATCAGTGGCCTTACCGAAGCTGCTACAATGCAGGAGGTTAACATCCCAATCGCAATGGAGGCTAAGGCTTCTGGCGAGAAGTCGGCTACCTATACCATCGTCACCTCTGCAGGTACATTCACTGCTCAGGCTACTGCCAGCGTAATGGACATGCCCGACTTCGCAAGCCTTGTTGTTGAGGGCGCTGAGTACATCACCTCTTGGACGATGAACGAATCCTATCCGTTCGTCATCGTCGATGGTAAGGCCACCAATAAGAACGCTGGTGACAACAGTGCATACGCTACCGCTTACTTCCAGATGAATCTCACCATCCCCGAGGGCAAGCTTGCCTATGTAACTTGGGATGGTCAGATGTGGGGACGCCCAATCACTGAGGGTTCCTACGAATACCAGTACAGTAGCTATGCATCTTACAACGTTTCTCACCCCATGACTTCTGGTTCGAAGACTGCTTATGGTTCCGATGGTGCTGACGCCAGCTCCGATGTCTTTGCCAACGATCCGTTCTGGGCTGACTACCTCGCTTGTATCCCTGGCAAACACTATTATCAGTGGGGCTGGTACCACAATGGTGACGGTACTGTGCCTGAGGGAGATAAGATCGAGATTTCGAACATCCGCATCAAGGTCCAGGACTTCAATCCCGATGGCGTAGAACTACTCGATCCAGAAGTGACCTTCGAAGATGCTTACGTAGGTCCTAACCGCTATAAAACTGCCGTTGTCCGTCTCCACAACACCGGTTCAAATGCCCTCAGTGTAAGTGCTATCAATGGTGAGGCTCCATTCTATGGCATTGAGACTACCGAGGTTGCACAGTTCAATAAGATCATCAATGTGACACTCTGGTTCTATCCTGAGGAAGCTGGTACCTATGACGGCAAGGTAACTATCACCACCAGCGCTGGTGACGTAGAGGTTGTCTGCCACGGCACCGCTCTTGACCCCGCAGCTGAAGGTTTCATCCTGCTTGGTGACTTCGAGGATGATGCAGCTGGTTGGACTGCCTCTGATCCTGATGGCGACGGCGAGACCTGGAATCTGGGTTCTAACCTCTGGGGCGATCGTCCCGAGTACTGCCACAGCGGCAGCCAGTGCCTTGCTTCCATCTCTTACAGCAACTACCTCGGCGCCATCGAGCCCGACAACTGGACCCTTTCTCCAATCATCTCCATGCCTGCTGATGGTAGTGCAACACTTTCTTACTACGTAGCAGCATTCAGCCCAACCCGTTGGGCCGAGCACTATAGTCTCTACATTGCTGAGTACGACGCTGAGGCTGGCCTCGACATCCAGCAGGTGGCTCTCACCGATCCTGTTTGCAGCGAGACTCTCCCCGAAGAGGCTGGAGCTATGGATGGTTGGCAGTATCGCGAAGTCGACATGGCTGACTACATGGGCAAGCAGATCGTACTCTTGTTCCGTCACCATGACTGCAACGGTCAGTATATCATTCGTCTCGACGACGTAAACATTCTCCACGTCCAGCAGCCCGATGCAATTCGTAGCATCGATGCAGTCGAGGCTCCTGAGGCCGTTCAGATCTACACCGTCGATGGTCGCAAGGCCAATGGTATGGTCAATGGCATCAACATCGTTCGTAAGAACAACGCCGATGGAAGTGTCAGTGTTCAGAAGATCATGAAGTAATCTTTGATCTATGAAACGTCTTACGTTAATCCTAACCGCATTGCTCACCCTTATCGGGGTGGGCAATGCTCAGACATCGGGCTTCCATGTAGGTTATTGCCAGGGCGAGATGGGACCTTTCCCCTCGACGGCTGACGAATATTTCGCCAATGTCTCCACTCAGAAGGACACTTGGACCAGTGCTGCCATCCTTCTTTCTGCCGACAAGGTGAAAATGTTCGAGGGCAATGAACTCCGTGAAGTCAGTGCTGCACTTGCCTCCAAACTCAATGTCGATGGACTTCGCGTTTGGGTGCGCAGCGATCTCAATGGTGAAAACCTCGCAGAAGGTACTGCTGAGAGTGTTTCGAAGAATTGGAACACCGTCTCGCTCAATGTGCCTCTCGCCATCACGGCTGAGACGGGTGCGCTCTACATCGGCTATTCCTACCATCAGAAGAGCACCAGCAAGGCAATGAGCGCCTTGGAACAGGGTGTGCCTGGCCTCTCGTGTTTCGTGCAGTCTGGCAGTGATGAGTGGACCGACCACAGCGAAAACTATACCACCTGTGTCGAAGCCGTCTTCTACGGTGATAATCTTCCCAAGTATGACCTCACGCTCGAAGCTGCTACGCTTCAAAAGAACTTCGTGGTCGATGAGGGAACGTTCAATTTCTCTTTGCAGGTGCGCAACAATGCTACCGTGACAATCACGGGTTTCGACGTGCTTTGTACCATCGAAGGTATTACCGACACCTACTCTGTTCACTGCGATTCGGTCATCGCTTACGGTGAGGTCAAGACAGTGAAACTCACTGCCAATTTCCCGGGCATTCAGACCATGGATCCTGCCAAGCGCACGCTCACTCTTACTATCGACAACCTCAACGAGGGAAAGGACGAGAACATGAGCGACAACTCGATGACGGGTTCTTTCAGTGTGACGCTCCACAGTTTCGTGCGCAACGTCCTGCTCGAGGAGTTCACCACCGAGAAGTGTGTCAACTGCCCTCGCGTAGCTAGTTACATCCACGATGCTATGAATGAACCTGAGTTCGAAGGCCGTCTCTTCACCACCGAGCATCACGCTGGATACTATACCGACAACTTCACCACCCGCTTCGATACCGATTGGTGCTGGTTCTACGACAATCAGTATGCCCCTGCCGTGATGTACGATCGTTATGCTCAGCCCGATGCTATAACTCCCGTCAGCAACCCTGGCAGCAAGCAGGAGATGTATTCCCTCATTCGTGAGCGTATGCGCGAAACGGCTTTTGTAAGCCTCAAGGTAACTGCCGAAGCTGATGTCGAAAACCTTCAGATTAAGGTTCGCGTGACAGGTTCCCGCGCCAAGGAAGACTTCACACGTCAGCCTGCCCGTATCACCGTTGTCCTCACCGAAACCAATCTCGCTGCCATCAGTCAGGCTGGTGCAAGTGGCGAATATATCCACTACAATGTGGGTCGTCGTGTCAACAGCACGTGGGGCGATGTCATCGAATGGGAAGGTGACGACTACACCTACGAATGTGTCATCCCATACAACCAGAACTACGTCTTCGAGAACCTCGGTATCCTCGCTTTTGTCCACGATTACGATCCAAGCGACAAGACCAAGTGCGAAGTAGCCAATACGATGGCCATTACAGCCTCTCAGTTTGGCAATGGAGATGAGGGCATCCGCTCGATTTCGACCGATGGTGCAGCTCCTCGTTATTACGATGCCTCTGGCCGAATCTCCGAGTCACCCGTTCATGGTCTGAACATCGTCGTGCGTGGCGATAAGGTCACCAAGGAGTGGCATTAATACCCTTTTATCAAAAGACATCCCCTCCATTTCCTCTTTATAGAAATGGAGGGGATTATTTATAGTCATTATTATTATAGTCACTATAGTTATTATAGCCACTATAGTTACTATTGCCACTATTGCAACTATCCCTTCTTCGAAACCACAGGTATCCTCACCCAAATCCACCGTGGTATCATCTTCCAGAAGAAGACCAGGATGCGGTATTTCCAGTCAACGGTGATGATCTGCTTTTTCTTCCCGACTTTCTCCACAATCTCCGCGGCCACCTTGTCCACATCGAGTTGCAGAGGATAATTACCTCCGTCGTTGAGTAATGGTGTCTTGACAAAGCCCGGACGGATATCTGTGATGGTCAGATGTTTGACCCCTTTGATATGTTTCAGTTGGGTGAGGCATTCCAGATAATGGTTCACATAGCGCTTTGTGGCCGAATAGGAGGGGGCTGCACCCAGTCCTTTCGTGCCTGCTATGCTGCTGATGACGGCAATCTGTGCTTCCCGCTCAGGCCTTTCGGCATAATAATTGAACATCGTCGCTACCATTCGTGTGAAGCCGACAGCATTGGTCTCTACGGTCCTGAGTTCCTTGTCAAGGTCGAGTTCTGGATTCTGATATCCGATGCCCGAACTGTGGAAATAGAGGTCGATGTCTCCGCCCATCTTGCCTACGAGCGTCAGCAGTTGCTGCGATGCTTCTTCGCGCGTCACATCGATCTGCTGGATGGCCGTCACGTTGAGGTCCTTGCGTTGCATCTCGATGAGCCGATCCATCCTTCGTCCGGCAATGCCCAGTTGCCATCCTTCGGCACTGAGCCGCTTGGCCACGGTAAGTCCTATGCCCGAAGTGGCTCCCATGATGATTGCTCGTTTTTGTTCCATTTGCTTCCGAATAGTTGAAATGTACGCTGCAAAGATAAGTCATTTTCCTGAGGTGACCAAGGATTTTGCGGTAATTTGGTCATATTTTGATACAAGTTATCGAAAAAATCGTTATATTTGCGCCGTAAATAGTTTTTCCGTCGATATGGCAAAGAAGAAGACCGCCTATTTCTGCAGCTCCTGTGGCTGCGAAGAGCCCAAGTGGTTCGGCAAATGTCCGTCGTGTGGCGAATGGGGCACCTGTGTCGAAGAGATTGTCGATACCCAAACGGGTGCCATCGGTAAGGCTTCCCGCAAGTCGGGTGGCGTGCAGTGGAGTCATGGAGGCACCTTGGGCCTTCCGGGGCAGAACGAGCGTCCTCGCCGTCTCTCCGAAATCGAGGCACGCGAAGAGCAACGCATCGACATGCATGACGAAGAACTCAACCGTGTGTTGGGTGGCGGCCTTGTGCCCGGTTCCTTGGTCCTGCTGGGTGGTGACCCCGGCATCGGCAAATCCACCCTCGTCCTCCAGACGGTGATGAACATCCACGACCATAAGGTCCTCTATTGTTCAGGCGAAGAGTCCGCCTACCAGCTCAAGCTCCGCGCCACCCGTCTGTCATCGTCCCCTTCCCCTTCCGCCCCCTCTGCGTCTCCGCAGCAGCCGTATATGGCTGCCTCGTCTCTTTCCTCCCCCTCCGCGTCTCAGTCGCAGCCATCTATGGCTGCCTCTTCCCCTTTCGCCCCCTCTGCGTCCCAGTCGCAGCCATCTATGGCTGCCCCGTCCTCTTCCGTGTCTCCGTCGCAGCCATCTATGGCTGCCTCTTCCCTCGACTCCGTCTACATCGCCTGTGAAACCAATCTCGACGCCATCTTCACCCACGTCGCCAATGTCGAGCCCGACATCCTCGTCATCGACTCCATCCAGACCATCGCCACCGACGACCTCGAGTCGAGTGCAGGCAGCGTCGGTCAGGTGCGCGAATGTGCTGCCCGTATCCTCAAATTTGCCAAGGAGTCGGGCACGCCTGTCATCCTCATCGGCCACATCACCAAGGAAGGTTCGTTGGCAGGTCCGAAGGTGCTCGAACACATCGTCGATACCGTCCTCCAGTTCGAAGGCGACCAGCATTATATGTACCGCATCCTCCGTGCCATCAAGAACCGTTTCGGTTCGACCTCCGAACTGGGCATCTACGAGATGCTTGGCACGGGTCTCCGACAGGTGACCAACCCCTCCGAACTCTTGCTCAACTCCGACCACAAGGACCTCTCGGGCGTCGCCATCGCTGCCGCCATCGAGGGTATGCGTCCCTTCCTCATCGAGACACAGGCACTCGTCAGCACCAGCGTCTATGCCACCGCTATGCGTTCCACCACTGGCTTCGACCAGCGTCGTCTCAACATGCTGCTCGCTGTCCTCGAGAAGCGCGTAGGCTTCAAACTTGCGCAGAAGGATGTCTTCCTCAACATTGCCGGCGGTCTGCGTGTGTCCGACCCCGCCATGGACCTGGCTGTGATGGCTGCCATCCTTTCCTCCAACCTGGATATGCCGCTTCCTCCGCTCACGTGTATGACGGGCGAAGTGGGTCTTTCGGGCGAGATACGTCCTGTGGCTCGCCTGGAACAACGCATCCGTGAGGCCGAGAAACTTGGTTTCGAACGTATCCTCATTCCAAATATTGCACTCAAGAGCATCGATGTAAAGACGCTCAAGATCCAGGTTTGTCCCGTCGCGCGAGTCGACGAGGCTTTCCGTCTATTGTTCAAATGATAAAGAATATCAAAATTCGTGTACTCCCGCAGGTATGGCGCGATGCTGAGCAACTCGAGGCGCAGATCTGCCGCGAGTTCGCCCTCAGTCGAAAGGCATTGCGCGGCCTGCGCATGAAGCACACCAGCATCGACGCTCGCCAGCGTCAGGTGATGGTGCAGCTCGACGTCGATCTGTATATCAACGAGGAGCCTCCGCAGCAGACTTTCCGCAAGGTCGTCTATCATGAACTGCCTTCCCATGCCCATCAGGCCGTCGTTGTCGGCTCGGGTCCCGGTGGATTGTTCGCGGCTCTTCGGCTCATCGAACTGGGCGTTCGTCCCATCCTTATCGAGCGTGGTCGCCCTGTTAGCGATCGTCGTCGCGATGTCGCCCTCATCACCCGCGAGCAACGCGTTGACCCCAACTCTAACTATTGCTTTGGCGAAGGTGGGGCAGGGGCATTCTCCGATGGCAAGCTCTTCACCCGTTCCAAGAAGCGTGGAAATGTGCAGGGAGTGCTCGAAGGCTTGTGCCAGTTCGGAGCTGACACGGGCATCCTCGATGCTTCCCATCCCCACATCGGCACCGACAAGCTTCCCACCATCATCTCGAATATTCGCGAGACCATCCTTGCTTGTGGTGGTGAGATTCATTTCGAGACTATTGTCTCTCGTTTGATTCTTTCCGACGATAAGGTGGTAGGTGTCTCCACCCTCGATGGACGTGAGTTCTTGGGCCCCGTCATTCTCGCCACAGGTCATTCTGCACGCGATATCTACACGATGCTTCACGACGAAGGCATCCTCATCGAAGCCAAGGGCCTGGCCATCGGTTGTCGCTTGGAACACCCTCAGACCCTCATCGACCAGATTCAGTATCATTCCAAGGAGGGTAGGGGGCAGTACTTGCCTCCTGCCGAATACAGTTTCGTCACGCAGGCCGACGGTCGTGGCGTATATAGTTTCTGCATGTGTCCCGGTGGTGTCATCGTCCCTTCGGCTACGAGTTCCGACCAGGTCGTCGTCAATGGTATGAGCGCCAGTTCTCGTGGTGGTCGTTGGGCCAATGCGGCTATGGTCACCGAGATTCGTGTCGAAGATATCCCGCTTCTCGCCAGCCAGCTCCATCTCGACATCGACCCCAGTAGTCCCTTGGCGATGATGGCTGTTCAGGAGGCCATCGAGCATCAGTGTTGGCTCAATGGTGGTCATACGCAGGTGGCACCTGCCCAACGTATGACCGATTTCGTCAATGGTCGCTTGTCGGCCGACCTTCCTGCCTCGTCCTATACCCCGGGTGTCGTGGCCAGTCCGTTGCACTTCTGGCTGCCTAGGTTCATCAGTGCACGTATGCAGGAGGGCCTCCGCTACTTCGGTCGTCGTGCACATGGTTTCCTCACTTCCGAAGCTTTGCTTGTGGGCACCGAGACGCGCACCTCGTCACCCGTCCGCATCCCGCGCGACAAGCTTTCGTTCTGCCATCCCACCGTGCGTGGTCTCTATCCCTGTGGTGAAGGTGCAGGTTATGCAGGCGGCATCGTTTCGTCGGCTATGGATGGCTGTCACTGCGCCGATGCCCTCGTCGCACAGTGCTTTTAAGTGGAAATAGTAAGAAAAAGGGGGCAAAATTTGGTGAGTTCATTTTTTATCACTATCTTTGCACCCGCTAAAACGTAATTCTATGGCTGACCAAAGATATATGATGCGTGGCGTAAGTGCCAGCAAGGAAGATGTGCACAACGCCATCAAGAACATCGACAAGGGCCTTTATCCTCAGGCTTTCTGCAAAATCATTCCCGACATCCTCGGAGGCGATCCCGAATACTGCAACATCATGCATGCCGATGGTGCAGGCACCAAGACGTCATTGGCTTACATGTATTGGAAGGAGACTGGCGACCTCTCTGTTTGGAAGGGCATCGCTCAGGACTCTCTCATCATGAACATCGACGACCTCATCTGTGTGGGTGCTGTCGATAATATCCTCGTCTCATCTACCATCGGTCGCAACAAGATGCTCATCCCGGGTGAAGTCATCAGCGCCATCATCAATGGCAACGACGAACTGATGGCCGAACTGCGTCAGATGGGTATCGGTGTCTATGGAACAGGTGGCGAGACGGCCGATATCGGTGACTTGGCACGCACCATCATCGTCGATTCCACAGTCACCTGCCGTATGAAGCGCTCCGATGTCATCAACAATGCCAACATCGCAGCAGGCGATGTCATTGTCGGTCTTGCAAGTTTCGGACAAGCCACCTACGAGAAGGAATACAACGGTGGTATGGGCTCCAATGGTCTGACATCGGCTCGTCATGATGTCTTCGCCAAGTATCTGGCACAGAAGTATCCCGAGTCCTACGATCACGCAGTGCCCGAGGACCTCGTTTATAGCGGTGGGCTCCATCTTACCGACCCCGTTGAGGGCAGTCCCCTCGATGCCGGCAAGCTCGTCCTCAGCCCCACGCGCACCTATGCCCCTGTTGTCAAGAAGATCCTCGATGCCTTCCGCTCTCACCTCTCAAACCCCTCAAACCCCTCGAACCCTTTGAGCTCCATCCTCCACGGCATGGTACACTGCTCCGGTGGCGCACAGACCAAGGTGCTCCACTTCATCAAGGACTTGCATGTCATCAAGGATAATCTCTTCCCCATTCCTCCACTGTTCCGTACCATCCACGAGCAGTCGGCTACCGACTGGTCCGAGATGTACAAGGTGTTCAACATGGGCCATCGTCTCGAAGTCTATCTTCCCGCCCAGTTTGCGCAGGAGGTCATCGACATCGCACGCAGCTTCAACATCGATGCACAGATCATCGGTCACGTCGAAGCTCGTCCCGAAGGTGCCAAGGTCACTCTCCACACCGAGAACGGCATTTTCGAGTACGAATAAAGGGTTTAAAAATGCGAAAGGGGCGTTTCACAACGACCCTTTGCATTAACCTTAAAATCTAATACCATGAAAAACACGATGCAAAGATATGCGATTTTTGCTCTTATAGCAAATAATTTCATAGAAAACTGCATATTTCCCTCAAAAATATGTTGAAAAACATACGTTTGTCATCTGACTGTTGCAAATGCAATGGTTTGCACAATCATTCCTAACCCCGTTTCGTCCCCCTCATCCCTTTTGTCCTTGTCGCAGCCATCTATGGCTGCCAAGCGTCCCTGTCGCGGCCATCCTTAGCTGCCTTGTTTCCCCTTTTGTCCCCGTCAGCAGCCGTGTATGGCTGCCCCTTCGTCCCCTTTTGTCCTTGTCGCAGCCATCTATGGCTGCCAAGCGTCCCTGTCGCGGCCATCCTTGGCTGCCTTGTTCCCCCTTTTGTCCCCGTCAGCAGCCGTGTATGGCTGCTCTTCATCCTCTTTCCCCCAAAAAATAACCAATGTCCAAAGTCCTGATCAAGACCTCCCTCGGTGACATCACCGTCCGTCTCTACGACGAGACCCCCCTTCATCGTGATAATTTCCTCAAGTTGGCCCGCGAGGGCTATTACGACGGCACTCTCTTCCACCGTGTCATCAAGAACTTTATGGTTCAGGGTGGCGATCCCGATTCGCGTGGCGCTTCTCCCACCGCACATCTCGGTGCCGGAGGCCCCGACTACACCATCCCTGCCGAGTTCAACAAGTCGCTGATACACAAGAAGGGAGCCCTTGCCGCTGCCCGTCAGGGCGACGAGGTCAATCCCGAGAAGCGTTCCAGCGGTAGCCAGTTCTACATCGTTACTGGCGAGATTTACAGCGCAGGCAAACTCACCCAGCTCGAACGTCAGATGGCGCAGCAGCAGTTGCAGAACATCTTCAACGACCTCGTGGTCGAGAACCGCAGTCGCATCATCCAGTTGCGCAAGAATCGCGACAACGCTGGTCTGATGGCTTTGCAGGACGAACTGCAAAAAAAGACCATGGCGCTTGCCAAGGAGAAGGGTGAACCTAAGTACACTCCCGAGCAGCGTGAGGTCTATACCACCGTAGGTGGCACGCCCTTCCTCGACCAGAACTACACCGTCTTCGGTGAAGTAGAGGAGGGCCTCGATGTGGTCGATAAGATTCAGCTTGTCCGCACCCAGCCTGGCGATCGTCCCGTTGACGACATCACCATGCAGATCTCGGTTCTCGAAGATTAATTTCTTTTATCTTCTCCCGTATTCTCTTTTTATACGTATTCTCTATTTATCACGAATTATCGAATTTTCGAATTATTATTGTTCCCTCTACGGATTAACCCGATTAAACGGATTATTTGTTCGTCTAGACAATATAAATCCGTTTAATCGGGTTCCGTTTAGAATAATTAAATAGCGCTGCAAATTAATCGGATTAGACAGATTTTACGCTCGGCCATAAAATAATCCGATTCAATCCGATTAATTCGTAGAGTCATTTCTAATTCTCCAATTCGTGATAATAAAAATCGTGACCCGCCAGTCCTCCCCCTAAGCATGAGGACCGAGTGGGTCTTTGTTTCCGTTGCGGCCGTATTTGGCCGCCAAAATATTCATTGTAACAGCGGGGCAGAATACCTAAGCAGGGGACCCTCCAGTCCTCCCCCTAAGCAGGGGGATTGAGGGGGTCTTGGACCCGCAAGTCCTCCCCCTTTAAGGGGGATTGAGGGGGTCCTTAACGTTCACGCTTACCTCTTCCTTCTCCACCACCACGACCTCCTCGTCCACCGCGCTGATTGAACTTCACGCTGCATCCCACGAGGAAGTATTGTTTGAGGATCGTGCTCTCACGGTCGGTGATCGACGTGGCCGAGATGGAGCGCCAGATGCTTGTCTTCTGATGCAGGATGTCGAACACCTTCACAAATGCCGACAGGTTCTTGCGTTTCAGGAACGCGCGCGAAAGCTGCGCATCCCAGATGGTCTGGTTGCGTGTCAGGCCTGCCGAATAGCCGCGTCGTCCCGTGTAGGCGATGCTCGTCGAACAACTCAGGTTCCAGGGCAGACGGGCATTGAGGTTGCTCCGTACACCGAACTGGTGTGTCGTCCCTAGGTTTCCCGAGGTGACAATCGTCGCCTCGTTATGTCCGAGATTGTAATGTCCGTACAGTTCCACGTTGAGCCATTCGTTACGGTAAGCGATACCCGCCATTTCGCTTGCCGTAATGTTGTGTATATGGTTCACCTGTGTGTCGGTGCTCTTCAGGTTGGCATATCCCACGCTCTCGCGGTAGCCAAGGGAGGTCTGTGTAGTCACGTACCAGTGGTTGTCAGCAAAGGGGAACGACCCTCTGAATTCGCTCTGCACGTTCCATGCGCCCAGTCCATCGAGGTTCACTGTCATCGTCGTATCGGTGCGTAGGTCGGCACTGTACCATCGTTTGGTGGCCAAGGTGTTGAACTGTGCACTGGCGTTGATCGAAGCCTCCAGCGTGCGTCCTGTCTCCTTGCTGTTGGCACGGTAGCGTATCTGCAGGTTGGTCTGGTAGGAAGGTTCCAGGTCCTGGTTGCCCAAGGTCACATGGGTGGCCGACGTCTGGTTCTTGCGCGCCTGCAGTTGGTTGATCGAAGGTTGTGTCGTTCTGCCGTTCAGGGTGATGCGCAGGTTCTTCCTGCGGTTCCAGTTGTAGCGGTATTCCACACGTGGAGCAAGGTTCATGTACGAACGCTTGTAGTCGCGCCTGTGGTCGTAGTGGTCGGTGTAGTTCTGCGTGTTGGGCAGCAGGTCCATACCCAGTGATGCATTGACGCGTTCGGTGACGTAGCGATAGCTGGCCGACAGTGTGTAACTGTTCTGCTGTGTGCGCGAATCGGTGCTGTAGTCGATGTTCGAACGTCCGTTCACCGAGTCGGCATACTGCCCAAGCTGGTCATCCCAGAAGTGGTAGAGCTGCCGATGAGTGTTGCGTGTGAAACTGCCTGTTGCCCCCAACTCGATCATATGATGTTCGGCAATGGGTTCCACATGGGTCAGTCGTACGCGATAGGTCAGCGAGTTCTGTCGCTCCTCCTGCCAATGGTGTATGGTGGTGTCATTCACGAGGCTCAGGTCACCCACAAGCAGGCTGTCGTAGCTGGTGTACGACTGTGTGTAGTGGTCCCCGTCGTTGTGTCGCCCGTTCAGGCTGACGCGTATGCTGCTGCGTCGGCGTCCACGGTCAGTCTTCTTGGCATACGAGTAGGTGAGCGAGAGTTCGTAGTTGGCACCTTGCTGCTTCATGTGACTTGCCCTCTGTGTCTGGCTGATGTAGGTCGAAGGGTCAGCCGTGATTTCATCCTCGGCATTGGGGGCGAGGTGATAGTTCCTGCTGGTCGAATGTTCGTCGGTCTCTGTACTGTTGAAGGCCAGTTCGGGATTGATCTGCAGGCGATGTTCGCCATCGGCCACCTTGCCCCAGGTCCTTTCGAATTTGAAGTCGAGCTGCAGGTTCTGTCCCTTGTTGTCGCCCGTCTGTTCGGTGTCTGTGCCGGTGTTGCCCGACTTCAGGTAGTTGATGCGGTGCGACGATGTCGTCTCGCTCTGTTTCTCTCCGCCATAGAGCACGTCACCGCCGATGGCGAAAGGTGTGTTCTCGTCACGCAGTCGGTTGCCCTTGTCGTAATTGAGGTTCAGGCCCACGCTCCACGAGGTGTTCAGTCCGTCGCCGCGTCGTCCGCTGTTACGGTTGCCGCGCATCGACGAGTTGCGCATCACCTTCTCGCCCATGTCGCCGAAGCCCGTGTTGTTGGTGTTGTTTGCATTCATCGCTGGCGCGTTCTGGGTGTTGCCACGGAAATATCCCAGCATGCCTTTTGTCTCAAAACGGTCGTCGATGCCGCTGCCGTCACCCCATGCGCCTGCTGCATTGCCGAAGTATCCGCGTCGCATCCTTGGCTTCAGCTTGAAGTTGATCACCTTCTCGCGTTCACCGTTGTCGATGCCCGTGAGACGGCTCTCTTCTGTCTTCATGTCCACCACTTGCACAGACTCGAACATGTCGGCAGTGAGGTTCTTCGTCGTGGCCTGGATGTTCGAACCGAAGAACTCCTTTCCGTCCACATAGACCTTCGTCACTGTCTCGCCTTGCGCAGTGATGCTTCCGTTGGCATCCACCTCAATGCCCGCCAGGCGTTTCAACAGGTCCTCGGCGGTAGCATCGGGCTCCAGCTGGTAACTGCTCGCATAGTATTCGATGGTGTCCTCGCGAATCACCATTGGGGGAGGGGTGGCCGAAATGACGGTCTCGCCCAAAAGGCGATGTTCTTCCTGCATAAACACGTCACCCATTGCGAACGACTTCTGCCTGTGATGCAGCGTGAACGTCTTCAAGGTCTCCTGAAAGCCCACATACGTAAAGTGCACCAGCACCTTCTGCTGCGCCTTTCTTGGTTTGAGCAGTCCGTCCAGTCGCGAGGTATGAAGGGTGAAGTTGCCGTTGTGGTCAGCAAAAGTGCCCACCACGAAAGTCGAG
>JAEEGH010017486.1_pt1 | contig 15275 bp, 11 predicted proteins | sample 9134181 | NCBI WGS metagenome assembly JAEEGH01 (sample SAMN16246544, study PRJNA631951) | gut metagenome | biome: gut microbiome; feature: rumen; material: DP-attached | host: Bos | place: Iran: Karaj | collected 2018-10 | reverse complement strand
TACGGTTGAAGAAGCCGACGTGACCTTCACCGAAATGACTTACCTCTACAATGACGGTTCTACTTGGTATTTCTTGAACAACGAAACTCAGGAAACTGAAGAAATTGCTAAGGAAAATCTGAACGGCTGCGAAGTTTGGCTCCTCGACGGCGCTACTGTTGAAGTCACATGGTGGAAGGACCCGAAGACTCAGGCAACGCTTCCGATCGAAGTGATTCCGCCTACCTTCGTTGACCTCATGATCATCGACGCTCCTCCGGCAGTCCAGGGCAACACCAGCGGTAACGTGATGCGTGAATGCACCGTCGAAACCGGTGCCAAGGTGATGATTCCGCTGTTCATCGAAAACAACACCAAGATCCGCGTGGATACCCGCGACGGTTCTTACCTCGAACGCGCAAAGTAATAAGGCCGTTCGCAAAACGTCATTGCGAGCCGAAGGCGAAGCAATCCATTGTTTTGCAAAACGCTTTTAGAAATGCTCCTGGCTCCGGCTGGGAGCTTTCTTTGTATGTAGGGGAGTTGTCTTCTTCCGCCTTGGGACAAATATTTTAAATTTGACAAAAACGATTCTTTTTTGATTCTAGGAGGCTTTCTTTGAAGTATTTTGCCACGTTATTGCTTTTGGCGGCTTTATTCGTTGCGTGCAGTGGTGAATCTAGTGATCCCATTTCTGCACCAGATTTAAACGGAAAAATATCTTCATCTAGTGTTGAATCCGGCAACAATTTGGTTAAATCATCCTCTAGTATTATATCGGGGGCGAGCTCCAGTAGTGTAACCCTGTGGGATGTCAATGTGTCTAGCAGTTATATTGAGTCTAGCAGCAGTTTAGTGAACTCATCGAGCTCGGAACAATCTTCTAGTTCGGTCACTTTAGCGACGCCCTGCAAAACAGAAATGGAAGACAACTGCGAATACGGCGAGTTGTTGGATGACCGCGATGGTCAGACCTACAAGACCGTAAAGATTGGTGACCAAGTGTGGATGGCGGAAAACTTGAACTATAAAACAGACGAAAGCTGGTGTGGTGGCGGAGAAGATAGGATGCAAGGTGATTGCTCCAAGTATGGTCGTCTCTATACTTGGGCTGTGGCGATTGATTCGGTTAAACTTTATAAAGATGAGTCGATTGAGTGCGGATCTGTTAAGACTTGTGCTTTGCCAGATACGGTGTATGGAATTTGTCCGTTGGGCTGGCATTTGCCCGATACTACGGAATGGAATACGCTGCTTGCCAAAGTGGGCGGCATATGGCCGAGTACCATAATGGGCCGCATAAACAATGCTGGCTTGGTTCTCAAGTCGCAGACGGATTGGGTTAAAATCGGTTCTGATGTTTATGGTTTCTCTGTGCTTCCTGCTGGTAGCAGGTTCTATGATGGTAGCTTCACAGGAAGTCTCTACACCATATTCTGGAGTGCCTCTGACGACAAAGAATACGCTTATGGCATATACTTTTACTACGATGACGATGATGCACACCTCGTCGCCAATGAAAAAGCTCATTTTGCACTCTCCGTCCGTTGCCTCCAGGACTAGCCCTAACCCCTTCAAAAAGTCTACGAACGCATACGCCTAAGCGTATGCCCAAGGCAAACGAAGTTTGCCGTGGGAGGGTTTTAGGGAGGGCTTGCCCTCCCTTGTCTTCATTGACAATCTGTCTATAGAATAAGGGCGCCGGGGGCGCCTTTTGTGTTTTTTTCAAGATATCTTTAAGAAGGATGTTTGAAAAAGAAGGGATGTCATGAGATTTTTAAATAAATTCTCAGGTTTTGTGCCGGCTGCATGTATTGCTGCGGGCTTGTTGTCGTTCGGTGCAATGCAGGCGAAAGCCGCTCCGGACCCGAATTTCCACATTTACATTGCTTACGGCCAGTCCAATATGGGCGGCACTGCAGATGCTCAGAGTGCCGATAAGGTCGAAAATTCGCGGTTCAAGATTTTTGCGACGCAAAAGTGCTCGGGTAAGGGCCGCAACACCATCGGTGAGGTTTACCCAGCGGTACCTTCGCTATTCAACTGTGGCAACACGATTTCGATTGCCGACTGGTTCGGCCGTACGATGGCCGACAGCATGCCTGACGTGACCATCGGAATTATCCCGGTCGCGGTGGGTGGCGCGAGCATCAAGCTCTTCGACCAGGACCAGTACACAAGCTACCTCTCTACGGCCGAAAGCTGGCTCCAGAATTACGCGAAAGAATATGCGAGCGATGGCAACGTGACGAAGACGATTATCGATATCGCGAAGAAGGCGCAACAGGTGGGCGTCATCAAGGGGTTCATCTTCCACCAGGGCGAAACCGACGGCGGCTACCCGGACTGGCCGAAAATTGTGAAGAAGACTCGCGACGACATCCTCAAGGCGCTCGACATGAGTTCCGACACGGTGCCGTTCGTGGCGGGCGAGCTCCTGCGTGAAGGTTGCTGCTATTCCGACCGCGTGTCTAAACTCCCGAACACGATGGACAATACTTACTACGCGTCGTCCGAGGGCCTTGGCGGCAATGGCGTGGATCGTTTCCATTTCAACCATGATGCCTACGTGACGTTCGGCAAGCGTTATGCGGAGCAGATGCTCAAGGCGGTGAACCGTAAACCCGTGGAACCTGTTCCGCAGAAGCCGTTCAAGGATAAACCGTTTGAAATCCCTGGCAAGATTGAGGCCGAAGACTTTGACATTCCGGGTGTCGGCTCGGGCAACGATTCATACAGCGAAAACGATTCCGAAGACCACGGCGGCACCAATTACCGCGAAGGTACGGGCCTTGACATTTACAAGAAGGCGACGGGCTACATCGTGGGCTACAACCAGGAAGGCGAATGGCTCGAATACACCGTGAACGTCAAGGACGCGGGCGAATATTCCTTTTACGCGTCGGTCGCATCCGCAAACGAGACATCAAGCTTCCAGATGTCGCTTGACGGCAAAAACATCACGGACGTGATCTCTGTCCCGAAAAACGAAGGCGAGGACAACTACGACGACTACAACAAGGTGCGGACGACGGTGAACCTCCCTGCGGGCGAACACATATTGCGCTTTACGGTAACCGGTTCTTGGATGGACGTGGATTACTTCCAGTTCGGAGAGGATGAAGTCGTTTGCGTTGATGAATGCACGGCCTTTGTCAAACCCGTGCTATCGCATGCGACCGGAGCTGAAAACTACCGCATATTCGACATGAACGGGGGCTATCTGGGAACGGTGCGGGCCTCTGGAAAGCAGGAACTCCGCGCCAGTGCGAAAGCCCTTGTGAAAAACGGCGGCACGTTCATCGCAAAATCCCGCACAGGCTCCGCAACAATCCGCGTGACGAAATAATTACTGCAATGCATTCCTGAACACCCGCGCGACTTCGTCCGGGTCATCGCTTTTTAGCCAGCTGAGAGTTTCGGTGCCGCGGTAACTCCAGGCGAAAATGTTGTCGATACCTGCAGCGCGACTCTCGGAAACGGCGATAGCGAGATCATTTTCGCGGCCCGCCTCTATCTGGTAGGCCTTGACCCACATTTGTACGGCTTTGCCGTATTGGGAGGCTACGTCGGTCAACTTCTTGGCGGTTTCGGCGTACTTTTCGCGCACCCATTCTTCGGTGGCGCCGCGTTCCCAGTACGGGTCGCTTGCGACCTCGTCTACGCTTGCAAGGCCAGCAACGCGGCCCCAGTCATCGAGACCTGCGGGAAACCACGGCGGAAGCATGCACACGCAGTTGCGTTTGCCGCGGGCGTGAACATCTTCAGTCATTTCATTCAAAAAGTCAATCAGGCTGTCCTCGCGGAACTTCAACACGTCATCGGTGAGTTCGGCAGGCATCTCGTAGCCGAAACGTGCGCGGAACAGTGCACGGCAATGCGGGCAGCGGCAGCTCCAGTTCTGTAGCCCGCCCTTCTCGAAGTAAAAGTGCGGCTCATCCCAGAAAATCGTGTTCACCTTCGTTGCGCAAACGGATTCAATCCACTTGTGCATATAGGCGCGGAATTCGGGGTGGTTCGGGCAGGCGGCTACCTTTGGCTTGCCGTCGAGTGCCACCTGGCATAAGTCGTGGTTTCGTGCGGTGAGTTCCGAATATGCTTCGCCGCCAAACACGCGGCCGACACCCCATGGGTTTACGTAGACCGTCAGACCGAGGTCTGCAGACTTGTCCACGATTTCCTTCATGGTGCCGTAGTAGTATTGTTGGTCCTCTTCGCTCCAAGTGTGGAGTACCGCGTTAAAACCCGCCGCCTTGATGTCCTGCATATCGGCAAGAACATGCTTAGGCGAGCGCACACCAAAATAACTTACGCCTTTAATCATATTGAAAAGTTAGGAATTCGGAGTTCGGATTTCAGAGTTGTTTTTTTTAAAACAATCTTTTTAGGAATTTTTGATTAATAATTCCGAAATCAGAATTCTGAAATCTGAATTAGTTATTTGCCCATTGGGGAGATCCGCTCTTGAGCAGCACCTGTTCCAAGGTGCAATACCATTCTTCTTCGCGTACAGGCTTGCGGACCCAGTAGTAGTTCTCGTCGCTTTCCGGGAGCGGCATGTTGTCAGGAACGAGTTCCACAATCCACGATTCGGGGATTCCGTCGTGCAGGAGCTTGCTGAACTTGAGGTTCTGCTCGCACGGCTTGTCGGAATGGTCCAAAATAATCAAGGCGGGGGACTGACCGATAATCAGGGCCGATTCCAGAAGATTTGTGGCATCCTCGATGGAATTGCAACTGTACATCGTGGAATCTTCTGCCAGGTCTCCGTGCTCCAACAGCCAACGGAAAGTCCATTGGCTCAACCGGTCCAGACTGCCGGGAGAAGACGGGGCTATAAAGAAGATGTGTCCCATGGCCTAAAAGATAGGTAATTCTCCTGGATTGTGAATAGATTTTTTTGTCTTTTTCACAAAAAATTTTTTTGTCCGATAGTTATATTCAATTTATCAACAATTTGCCGCCAGTTTGTTTTTTTTTTCTAGGGGTGACATGTAAAAAATGTATATATATTTGTAGTATAAATGTATCAGGTTACAAAATGTTAAAAATATACATATTGCTGATTTGTGTCTCTTTTTCTTTAATACATGCACAGCTTACCATAAAACCGGAGGTTTTTCTTCAAGCGGAAACTTCTTTGCGGAAATATATGGATGAGGGAACACCTTCGTGTTTCGTTTATGAAATTACAGGAAAAGAAAAAATCCCTATGAAGGTCAATGTTCCTGTTGACGAAGTTGCAGGACGTTATGTTGTTCTAATGAATTCTCGTTCAAAAACAGAAAGGATTTATTCACAAAATGAAAATAAATTGAGGTCAATTGCCTTGGAGGATATAAAAAAATATTTTGTTGATGAAGTCTCTGACTCGTATAAAATTACACGAGTTGGATTTGAATATGAACAAAAAAATGAAAAAATTGACATTGTTGGAGCCTTTGTTATGTTCCATCAATTAGTTGAAGGCTTGCCTGTTCGTGGGGATGCCTTTATTTACATGTATTATGATGCTTTTTCTAATATAAAAAAGATTGAGTATAGTTGGCTGCGGACTGAAAAAAAAGTATTGAGTGAAAATGAATGTTACGTTGACGATGTGTCGCAACATAGAAATAGGTTGATGCAAAAAGTTGTTGAAGTTAATGAAGATATGGAGAGAGAGAATGTGCGTGGAGTATTGTATGATGCGATTCTAAGCTGGCGTATGGTATCCAATGATACAGGAAATAATATTTTGATTCCAAGTGTTATTTATTTAGGCCATTTTGATGATTTGGGTATAACAAGATATCTTTCCTTTGATATAGTTCTATTTTCAAAAAGTTTAGGAGACTTTTAATAACACATATTAAAATTGGATAGGAATGATGAAAAAATATTTTTTTGTAATAATGCTGTCGATTTCGAATACTTTTGCTATTACTCAAGGCCGGTTGTTGAATTTTAAATTTGCAACATATGCTATTGATAATTATCAAAATAATTGGCAGAGCCCGTTGACTTGTTCAGTTCAAATTGCTGATTCATTAAGGCTTGCAGTGAATTTAAGTGTTGTTGCTATGAATCTTGCTCATGGCTATTATCAAATAGGTGCAACTCCAACAACGGTATCGTTTAATTATTATGTTGATACGGGGGTACGTTTGGTTAATTTTTTAAGTCAAGATGCGAAAAATTATAATTTTATATTTTATCGAGGTCATGGTGCTCCTGATGAAATTACACTTTGGAATACAAATGCTGTTATTGCAAATACGACTTCGGGAAATGGGGTTGGTAATACATATTGGCTTTGGTTAAGTGCTTGCTCTGTATTTAGAAACGGTTATTCGGATCAAGATCCGTGGTTTGATGGGGTGTTTAAAGGGGTTCATTCTATTTTGGGCTTTAGTTCCATTTCTTTTGGAAATATACATGTGATATGGGCGTATGAGGATTTTGCAACTCGGTGGTTTAGTGGTAATGAAAAAATATGGGATGCTTACTATATATCTATTATGAATATTATTCATACTCAGGGAGGGTATGATATTGAGCCTAAAATTGTTTATCGTTATGGTTATATAAATGGTAATTTCTTTGATCCTTGGGAAGAAAAGTTTTTGAATGCTTATCTGGGACCTGTTTTTTACAACAATGATTATGATGGTATTGGTTCTAGATGGATTACTCTAGGAACGCCAACTTATTAATAGAGGAGATCAATATGATGAAACGTCTTGCTTGTATTGCCGCCCTGTCAGTCCTCTTTTTCGCCTGTTCCTCGTCCGACAGCCAAAAGGATGCGGTGCTATCCGTTAATGACGAAAATAATGAGCAGGAAATGCGTCAAAAAGATATTTCTGTTGAACTCTTGTCGGTAGATACATGTTTTGCTCATTTTGACTATGAAAATCCGACAATGAGTGTTGAATCCTTTGTTGTTAAACGGACTGAAGACAGTTGTTATACGGTTCGGGTTCTTGGAAATGCTCAATGTCCGCCTGCAGAAAAACCTGATTATCTTGAATATTCATTTAAGGGCGATACGCTTTCTCTAAATATTGATAAAAAGGATCGCTTAACAGATGTCACTTGTTCTTGTATGTATTGGGCTGATGTTCTAATAAGGGGGGATGTGACTTTTAATAAAATTCAGATAAATGGGAATATATTCACAATAACAAAAGAGTAATCTCTTATATTTAAGAGAGTATTTGAATGATGGTTTTCTCAAGGAGCTCGACATGGCGTTTGTAAGCGTTGGACAGAAGTATGGCTTTGTTAGTGCCGGAGATCTTGCTCGCAAGCGCGAAGCCGAAGCCTTGTAACATTTGGACGAAAAATTCCTATTTTTAGAGTATGTTCCCCGACGTACCTGAATTCAAATTCATCGATTCTTTGTTGAAAAATGCCGCCGATTTCACGCACGAGTCCCCACAATGTCGCAGTTGGCTTGGCGTAGGCGATGACTGCGCCATCTTTGACGGTTGGCTTGTGACCAAGGACTTGTCGGTCGAAAATACGCATTTCCGGCTGGACTGGTCGACTCCCGAACAGGCTGTCGAAAAGCATATTGTTTCTAATGTGTCAGACATTTCGGCGATGGGTGGAATTCCGAAACTTGCCCTGCTAGGTTTGTGCTTGAACAGGAACTGGTCCGTTGAAACCCGCAACCGCGTGCAGGCCGCCCTTTCGCAGGGCTTTGCCAAACGTGGAATCGCCTTGATTGGCGGCGACACCGTGGTGGGCGAGGTGGGGATGTTCTCGACGACCCTCTTGGGGGTGCTCGGCGACGCATCACCAGACGCCTCATCAGGCGCGTCACCCGACGGTGCGTTTGAGTTTCCGCGTCCCCTTTTGCGTTCGGCGGTCAAACCGGGGAATAATTTATTTGTAAACGGGACTCTCGGCAAGTCGGGGGCCGGCCTCTGGCTCCTGATGAACCACCCTGAAGTGGCGGCGGATTTCCCCAAGTTGGTGGAATACCATCTTGCTCCGCAGATATGCGAATCGGCGGGAGAGGAACTGTGTCGTCTTGGTGCCTATGGCGCGGCGATGGATATTAGCGATGGCCTTTCTTCGGAGCTGAACCATCTGGCGGTGGCCTCGGGGGTTAATCTGCAAATCGAGGAAAAACTGCTACCGATTGACGCGGAAGTCCTTCGCCTGTGTGATAGATATCACCTTGACCCTCTTGATTTTGCGTTAAATGGGGGCGAAGAATACGAACTTCTGTTTGCAAATTCATGCCCAAATAGTATATTTGAAGAAAATGTTCGATTAGGCAAGGTGTGTAGAATAGGGAATGCGCTAGAAAAGTCTGGTGCACCTGAAGTTTGCATGCTGCGTCAAGATGGAGAGTTTTTGCCCGTACCCCCGCGGGCGTGGTCGCATATATGATGAACAATAACAAGATGAACCTTGGCCAGTTGTTGCTTCGTCAGGGAGTCCTCGACGAAGACCAGTTGGCCCACGCCATGGCCGAACATAAACGTACCGGTCTCATGCTCAGTAAGATTCTGGTGCGCCTTGGCATGGTGAGCGAAGAAACGCTAACGAACATCCTCGGGTCGCAGATGCAGTCTTCGACCAAGATGCGTATCGGTGAAATGCTCCTCGCTCAAGGGTACATTACGCAGGAGCAGCTAGACAAGGCTCTTGAAACCCAGAAAACTTCGGGTAAGCGCCTTGGCCGTACATTGGTGGATCTGGGCTACATGCCTGAGGAACGCCTTATTGAAATTCTTTCGAGGCAGTTCGAAGTTCCGTATGTAAAGCTCGACAATTTCAATATTGACCCGAACGCCTATACCTTCTTGCCCGAAGACATGTGCAAGCAGTACAAGGTGGTGCCGCTGTTCGTGCAGAAGGGTGAAGATGAACGCCGCCAGGTTCGCTCCGTGATGACGATTGCCATGACGGACCCGACCAACATGCGCACGATCAGCATCGTGAAGTTCAAGGTCCGTATGGATGTTGACGTGGTGATGGCGTCCGAAGCCGACGTGATGAAGGCGATTGAACGCGTGTTCGCCGGTCACGGTCCTGCCGAAGAATCCTTGGCCGACTTGATCAGCGAATCCAAGGACAGCGATGAACTGGAAACGGTGGAACGCGGTCAGGGTGGTAACGACGAACCCGAACTGAGTGACGAAGAAGGTCGTCAGGTGGTGAAGATCGTGACGACGCTGATTCACGAAGCCATTGCCCGTAAGGCCTCCGATATTCACCTGGAACCGCAGGAAACCTTCCTCAAGCTGCGTTACCGTATTGACGGTGACCTGCAGGTGATGTCCCCGATTCCGGCTCGTCTGATGCCGCAGATTCTTTCGCGTATCAAGCTCCTTTCGAAGATGGATATTGCCGAAAAACGTAAACCGTTGGACGGCCGCTTTACCGTGCGTTACAAGGGATCCGAAGTTGACCTTCGTGTGAGCTCGTTCCCGATTTCTTTGCGTAAGCGCGGCGTTTGCGAAAAGATCGTTATGCGTATCTTGAACCCGAACTCCGGTCAGTTCCCGCTGAAGGATATGGGTTTCGATCCGCGCGTGCTCAAACAGTTTATCGATGCGATTAATGCTCCTAACGGCATTGTGCTGGTGACCGGTCCTACCGGTTCCGGTAAGTCTACCACGCTTTATGCTTCCATTCGAGAAATTTTGGATTCCACGATCAACATCTCTACGATGGAAGACCCGGTGGAATTGAATATTGACGGTGTGAACCAAGGACAAATTAACAACGCCGCGGGCTTTACTTTTGCGGCGGGCATCCGCGCCCTCTTGCGTCAGGACCCGGACGTGATTATGATCGGTGAAATGCGTGACCAGGAAACTTCGTCCATGGCTATCGAAGCTGCTTTGACGGGTCACTTGGTCTTCAGTACGCTCCATACCAACGATGCTGCCGGTGCATTCCCGCGTTTGCTCGAAATGGGTCTGGAACCCTTCCTTGTGTCTACCGCCATCAAGGGCGTGCTGGCTCAGCGTCTTGTGCGCCGCATCTGTAAGTACTGTAAGGAACCTGTCGAAATTTCGCAGGCCATGCGCGACGAATTCCACTTGACTCCCGATATGCAGTTCTACCACGGCAAGGGTTGCGACAAGTGCGATGGTTCGGGCTACAAGGGCCGTTGCGGTATTTACGAGTTCCTAGTGCCGAACGAAACCGTGCGTAACCTTATCATCAAGCGTTCTTCGGGCGATGTCATCAAACGCGCCGCCATCCAGGAATGCGGCATGATTACGCTGCGTATGGACGGTATCCAGAAGGCGTTGAACGGCCATACCACGCTCGAACAGGCCATTGGCGCTTCGACTGCCGACGACTAGTTTCGTTTTTAAGTTGAATGTGAAAATGCCCCGGAATTTTTCCGGGGCATTTCTCTTAATGTCTTGCTGTTTATTTGACTTCGATCATCGGGCTCGTTTCGCTGAGCAGGTAGGTCCATTCCTCGCGAATCTTGTTGTATTCGGCCGGGTCGGCGTAGAGTGCGAAGGTGGTCCACTTGATGCTGTTCTTGCCGTCGAAATTCTTCTCGTAGCTCACGTAATCCGGGTCGCGATTAAGCGGCTTCGGGCCCGTGATTTTGACTTTCTTGCCGCTCGGGGCGTTAACGCTTAATTTGTATGCAAACTGCGTTTCGTGCGGCATACGGATGGGGTGGTGGCGCTTGGAAACTTTCGGGAGCTTGAACAGGCTGCGTTCCCACACATTCGGGAAACGCCCCTTGAGTTCGGAGCCGCCCTGGCCGAAGTAGCCCTTGGAGGCGTAAGTCACAATCAGGGCGAGCGGCTTGTTGAATTCGGCCAAGTTCTCGATACGGATGTTTCCGATGCTTACGTCGGGGATGCCCGAGGCCAAGAAGTCTTCCATCAGCTTTTCCTGTTCCTTGGCGTCGCGGCCAAAGAAACGGTTACGCATCACGCTGGCGAACTTGCCCTGCAAAGAAATCGAGTCGCGGAATTCGCAGGCGCCGTCGTTTCCGATAAATAGGCGGTGTTCAATACCAATCTGGTGCTCCTGATTGTCTTCCAAAATCGGCGTAGTGACCACGTGGCTGCTGTCGTCGTTGATCACGAGTGCGACTTTGCCTTCCATGTCGAGCGGTACGGGGCGATCGTTGCCGGTCTTGTCGGTGGCATCGACCCAGCGTTCGGTAACTTGCCCCTGCGCCGGAATGTAGAGAATCATGTGGTTGAACTGCTGAATCGTCGGGAGGCCGGCGAAGCCTTCTTCGGTCAGGTGAATGGCCGTGAGGTAGCTCTTGATGCCTACGGCTTCGAGCATTTCCTTGAGCAGGAGCGCCATGTCCTTGCAGTCGCCCTGGTGTTTTTTGAGCGTGACTTCGGCGGTTTGCGGAATCAGGCTGTGGCCGCCGAATCGAATGTCGCGGTAGCGGATATCGTGGCGTACAAAGTTCACGATGGCCTTGACGGCGTTGTCGTTTGCCTTGCTGCCGCGGACTTCGCGGGCCTTCTCACGCACGCTCACGGCCTGCTTGAACTGGTGCTTGATCAGGTTCTGGTAATCTTCGCCCACGTTCTTCCATTCCTGCTTGCCGGTAAGCATCAGGCCTGCGCCAAAGTCGCGGTACACGGGCATGTAAAGTTCCTTGCGGATAATGACCGGGTTTTCGATCTTCCATTCAATGCCGCCCTTGATCGCCTTCTTTTCGAGCGGGCCGTATTCTTCGGTCACAAAGCGGGCGGTGTCGGCGTAAATGCGGAAACTGGACTGGCCCACAGGAACGTCCTTGCTGCTCACGAAGTCGGTGTAGGGGATCATGCCCTTATTTTCGATGTTCGTGCGGCTGAACTGCAGGTAAATAAAGTCGCCCGGCTCCAGTTCCTGCAACGGAAAATGCGCCGTCTGCGATTCGTTCTGGCCGCCGATTTCGGTGGCATAGGTAATGTAGGCGCCGTTCAGGTTCGCCTTTTGCTTCAGGTTCCAGTTGCTGTCGTAGACTTCGAGGGCGTTCAGGTAAATGCGGTCGAATCCCGGCAAAAAGTCGAAAGTGAATTCGCGATAGATGGCGGCGCCGCGAATGTCCAAGATTTCCATGAGCATTTCGTCGGTGCGGACCCAGTTCGCGCCCTTTTCGGCTTTCAAAGTCTGCTTGTTGTAATGCACCACAGCAGGGAAGTCGCCTTCGGTGCCTTGCTTCTTGGCGCTTTCGCTGAGGAGGCCCTTCAGGTTCTTGGTGCGTTCTTCCACCGGCGTAATCGGCTTTTGCAGCGTGCGGTTGTCGGCCTTGCCGAGGAACGCCTTCGTGGCGGAGAGGAAGCTCTTGGCGTCTTCGTTATCGGGCTTTAAGGCGAGTGCCTTGGTGAGCGACTTTTCGGCGTCGCGGTAGTTGCGGCTGTAGAATAGAATCTTGCCCTGCGTGGTCCAAATCTTGTAGTCGTTACGGTCCTTGGCCAAGGTTTCTTCGCTAATAGCGCGGGCTTCTTCGTAGCGGCCAAGGAACATGAGGGCATCCATCAAGGTGCTTCCGAGTTCTACGCTCATGCCAAAGCGGCGGCGCACCTGGTAAAGAATGTCGACGGCTTCGGCGTACTGGTCAAGGCCCATGTAGGTCTTTGCGAGGTAGACGCCCAGGCGGCTGCTCGGCTGCGTGTCGTAAAGGCGTTGCACCACCACCAGCGACTGGTTTCGCTGACCGAGTCCCCAGAGGGCGTCGCTCAAGTTGATCACGTATTCCGGATTGTTCGGCGTGTAGCGGAGGGCTGCTTCGGCGCATTCGCGGGCGCGGCCGTAGTCGAACAAGGCTTCGTACATTTCGCCGAGAATCGAGAGCAATTTGCCGTTCTTCTGCACCAGTTCGCGCTGGCTTTCAAAGTGGCTGATGCCCGGGCCGTAAAGTTCCTTCATTTGGTACACGAATCCGCAGTTGATCAGGTAGAGAGGCTCTTCGGGGTCCATGCGGTTCGCGCGTTCAAAGTAGCTGAGCGCCACCAGCGGCTGGTTTTCGAGCAGGCGCAGAATGCCCACCTGGCTCATGATGGCGGCGTTGAACTTGGCGAGTTTCTTGGCCGATTCGGGGTCGGCGGCTGCGTTTTTGGCGGCCGGATTTTCGCCCACGGTCAGGCCTTCGATACCGTGCTGCATGACTTTGGCGTATTTTTTCTTGTTCACGCCCTGGGTCCAGCTCACGATCAAGATTCCGCGGCCGTCGTCATAGAAATAGCGGCCTGTATAGTAGAAGTCGAACTTGTTGACCACGTGAGTCAGGGTAAAGTCCTGCGCGTAGCGGTCGCCGACCTTTTGGCGGTGCATTTCGAGCGTGGGATTGTTGGGGTCGACACCTAGGCGCACGAGCAGCACCTTGAACAAATCCTGCGAATTGACGGCGTCACTTTCAACGGTTGCCCCGTAAACGAACAGCGAAACGTCTTCGGCCTTGTTGCTGAGCACCAGGTCCGGGTCGTCGTTCTGGCGGGCGATTCCTGTCCAGTGATGCCAGAGGGTATCCTTGACGGCCCAAGTGTAGCCGAGCGAGGGGGAGTCAAAGCTTTGCACGTTATTCGGCGAAAGTTCCGGGCCATCGCTTGCAGCAGTTTCGCGCATGCTGAAGTTCGCGAAGAATTCCTTCCATTCGTTCTTGAGTTCGCCCGGCTGGAGCGGCGTGTCGGTGGCGGAAAGCGTGAGCGTGTACACGCGGCTCCCAGCGCCTGTGACAAAGCCGACGGCCTCGTAGGGGCTGTCGTAGCGTTTGCCTGCAACGTCAAAGAATACGCCTGTACCGCCGAAGTTTTCTTCGGGATAGGTCTCGGCGAGAGTAGCCTTCTTGCCGCTCGATTCAAAAGCCTGCATTTCCATCTGGGCGCGGTCCATGAGTCGCATGGGTTCGCCCTTGGGGAGTTCGATTTCGACCAGGACCGCGCGGCGTCCCGTGCTGGCGTTGTAAAATTCGTAGGGGACGCCGCTCTCGTGGGCGCTCCCGTCGTCATCGCCCACGAGCGCCCAGTCGCCTGCGCCGCCCTTGGGCAGAATGAAGCTGAAACCGTCGGAGCCGTATGTGCCGGCGCTTGACCTCTGGGAACGCCGAGCTGCAGCATTTGAAGTTCCGCCAGCATTCTGCGAGGAACCTTCGTCAAAATAGTTGTCGGCGTAGCTGGAGCCGCCGTCGCTCTTGTCTGCTGCTTGCTGCGGTTCTGTTTCAGTCAGCGGCTGACCATTACCTGCACAAGAAATTAAAGATGCGACAAATAACAATGCGAACAGGCCCGCACTCTGCTGTGCGAGGCGGCCGCGAAAAAAGGCCACACGGGTTAATCTTTTAGACGTAAGAATCATCATGAGTGCAAAGATACAAAAACGATTTGCGCCCGCCCTGAATAATTATATATTACCCCAATAAGAAAGTGAGGCCTACCTAATGCCAAATTCAAAATTCGTTAACAAAATCAATTTTCTGCAAGAGCCAGGGACACCAGAAAAAGTTATGCCGCTTGACGGGTGGAATACATCAATGGGAACTTGGCCAATGTTGATGCTCGGTGTCTCGAGGATTTGTTCCGCGAGATTGTCCGCCAGCCGATAGAGTTTAACCAGGCTCTTTTGCTGCAGGCGGAAAAAATCTTTGAGAAATAAAAGTTCCTTTTATTTCACGACCTTGATCGTGACGACCTCGTAAATTATAGGCGGCGTGTCCGGCGCCATAATCTCCTCCAGAGAGGTTTCGTGCTTTGCAGCGGTTTCGTAATCGAGATAGTATTCTCCTCCGTCGCAAGAATATTCTTCGTATTCGGGTATGATCCTGAGGTTGACGCTGTAGAATTTATCGATTCCAGATATGTCGAAGCCGAAATTCTCTTTTTCAATGGAGCCCAATTTGGGGTCGGCGTCCAGAATTTTTTGCAGGGGTTCCCTGCGGGGCGATGCGCAAACGATGTATCGGCCGCCGGTCGGGTATTTTCCTACGATTGCGTATGCAATGTTGTCATCCTGTTTCGCGTTCAATTCGTCCATACATTGAATATAGTTTTTTCATGAAATTTGCGGTAGGGGCAACCGCACCTGCCGGTCGGGGAGAGGACTAGCGGGGGAGTCTGGGTGCCCTTAATCACTAAATATCGGTCTTTTGTCTTTTTTTTGCTCCAGAACTACACAAAGACCGCCTTTTTTTGTATCTTTATGGCCAAGATCGCACCACCTTAGGTGGTTAGCAATTTCAACAAACAAACAAAAGGATCCAATAATGGCTCTCAAACTCGGTATCAATGGTTTCGGTCGTATCGGCCGTATGGTCTTCCGCGCTGCTGTGGAAAACTTCTCCAAGGACATTACTGTTGTCGGTATCAACGACC
>JAEEGH010017485.1_pt1 | contig 15276 bp, 10 predicted proteins | sample 9134181 | NCBI WGS metagenome assembly JAEEGH01 (sample SAMN16246544, study PRJNA631951) | gut metagenome | biome: gut microbiome; feature: rumen; material: DP-attached | host: Bos | place: Iran: Karaj | collected 2018-10 | reverse complement strand
TTTTAACTATTTAACACTTGATTTAACATTTCCATTTTTTCATACGGAAATAGTTGACTTTCTCTACGGAATTAGTTGACTACTTGTACGAAAAAAGTTGACGCTTTTCCTGAAAAAGTTGACTTCGTACGGATTTGGTTGACTCGCTCTGGCTATTGTCAGGTTATTATGAGCCTATTATCACCGTATTATGAATTGAAAGAAGAAACAAACTCATGAAATAACCACGAAAGGCACGGAAGAAACGGAAAACGGAGGCTGGACACGAAGCAAGAATAACCACGAAAGGCACGAAAGAACACGAAAACAAGCATCACCGAACGAAGGGTTTAAGTCCGCAGAAAGGGCCGAAATATAGGGGTCGCACGGGAGATTTTCGTGAAATTTTCGTGTTTTCGTGGTTAAGTAAAAATTTTTCGAAAAAAGTTGAGGCAAGTTGTGAAATCCGCAATGTTGAGGTTGTATCTTCGCACCGTCGTTCTTTGATACACTTATTTCAACTTCTCCTTGAGCTCTTCGAACTGGAGCTCGAAGCTGGTGAAACCACGGATCTTCATGTCATCACGCACACGACGGCATTTGGGGGTGATAAGCTCGTAGTGTGGGATGCCGCTGAATTGGAAGAGTTCCTGAAAGCGAGCGAACTCCTCGTCGGTGACGCAGACGACCTCCTCGCCATCGAACATCCACTTCTCGACATAATCGCGATAGGCCTGGCTTCCACCTGGTTCACTCTCGGCAGCAATGTAGATGACCTTGACATCGTCGCGGGATGCAATGGAGGCGCGTTGACCCATATCCTGCTCGATGGAGGCTCGGCAAGGTCCGCAACCCATGCCCCAGAAGTCGATGAAGAGGTACTTGTCGGGGTACTTCATGCAATACTCAAAAATCTTGTAGGCAGTATCGTCTTTATCGGGCAAAGGGATGGTCAACGAAGTCTTGTCCAACACCTGGTTCATGTAAGCCTCTGCCCTGTCGTGGATGTAGTGATTGGCAAAGGTGGGCAACAAGTGCGGCATCATGGTGGTGATGGAGACCATGTCCGCAGCCTTGTCCTCACGCTCCTTCACCGAGAGGGTCGTATCGGCCAGGAAGAGGTTACGCCGGTCCTCCTCCCTACTCCAGAACAAGGTGGCATGGCTGATGGCAGAGTTGTAAACGCAGATTTGCGCCATCAGGTTGTCCAGATGGGTTCCCATCATCTCGCGGAGTTGGGTATAGCGGTTGCGGTACTTCTGCATTTCCTGCCCTAAAGGCGACCGCTTGTAGGGCTTGCCGAAGGAATTGATGCCATTCTGCACAGAATCGCCGAGGTGGCGCTCCACCAGTTCTGCATACTCCATACGGTTCTCCAGCATACGGAACAGAGGGGAAGCAAACAACATGGGGTTGTTCCAATTCACACGATGCAGTGTCTTGTAGCCCTCGATGTCATAAATGGTGCTATCGACCACGCCATCGTAGTATTGACCATCGCGTCTGCCAGCAGTATTCACTATCCCTCGATGATGGTGCATCATCGCATTGTCCAGGACGGCATATGCATAGTTGACCTGGGCATCGGCCAAGGCAAGCTGCACCTCCTGCGCCGTGAAGTGGTCACGCTGAGCCACCGTCTGGACGCGCCACATCAGGTTGTTCCATACCTGGTCGGCCACAGGACCGATGTCGGCGAACCTGCCTTGATACTTATCCAACGGCTGGGCAATTTCATGCAGGAGCAACGACGACTTCAACCAGCGCTCCACCTGCTGGCTGCTCCCGTTGTTGTAGTAGCACTCGTAACGCCCCTCCTCGTTCTTACGCACCGTGACGTTGATGGTCTCGCCCGGACGGGCATAGAAGGGAATGGACTTGAAGCCCACCTTCGACTTGTGGAAGCGGGAGACGCTGAACGTATAGTGCTTCGGATAACTGGCCTTGAAGCTGCGTTCGAAGGTACCATCGGGAGCAATGTCGAAAGTCAAGACGTCACTTTTCGAATCGAAGACATCTCCCAAAGTGCAATCCATCTGTTTGAAACCAAATGTCTGGGCATCGTACCCCTCGATGCGACCGCGCAAGGTCACCGTGGCGGTACCATCGGGACAGAACCAATCGCCAGACTCACGATACGGATAGGCGGATAATATCTCCTGCAACGTTGGATAGTTCAAGTCGGCTTTCTTGTCCCGAATGCCAAGTAACATGAACGGATGCTGCGCTTCGCCCTCGATGAAGTCGAATACTTTCACCTCTTTGGGCAGCGGGTCGAAGGTCATCGTGAATTGCACCTTGCCTCCTTCGGGCACCTCTGACCAAGTATCGAGGTCTAAACCTTCGGCAGAATGCAACCGATAGCGACGCCCCGATTCGTCCAACAGGTAACTGTCCGACCTATAGCGATATTTCTCACCAGGGTTTCTGGTCATCGTAAACTGAACGATGGTCGATTCGCGTGTTTTGGTCACCTTGTCGGCTTGCAAATCGGCTCCATAACTGAAGTTCGCACTTGCCATCGAGGTGGGTGAAAGCATGACGGACTTGCACCCCGTGAGACATAAGGCGCTAAGCAACAGAACGGGTAAAAGAGTTTTGTTCATGGATTTAAATGTGTGTATGTAACGGTTTGTTTTTGGGAAATTTGGTAGTTAGAAATCCTCAAATGTCCGCCACAAAGGTAAGCAGTTTCTACGGAAATAGCAATAGAGGATGCGTTAATTTTTCAAAAATACGACAAAAATAAGGTCCGTTGGTATGAACAGGATGCAGGAAATTACACACATTAAAGAAGGGAAGTCGTCAAGACTCCCCTTCTTTGCTGTTCACACCCTGGCATCGGCAGATCATGAGGCGGTTGTCTGCACCACGTTGGTGCATGCCTCCACCCTCGCAATACTGCCAGAGCTTGCAATCGGAACAAGGCTCCAGCTTGCGCATCCACGAACGGTCGCGGAACACCTGGAAACGCTCCTGCCATACCTGCCAGAGATTGTCACGATAGATGTTGCCCTGATGATAGTCGGAACGGACACTGGTACACGCCGAGATGGAGCCATCGATGAGCACAGAGGCCACCGAGATGCCCGCATCGCAATGGTAGAAATGTGGACGCACCTTCCGTTCGTACTCGCCCAGAAAGCCCTCGCAACCATAGTAGCAAAGCAGAGGCGTACGCCCTGCCTCGTGGTCGGCACGTTGTTGGGCAATGAACTGCATCAATCCTTCGAACTCCTCGTCGGTGATGATCATCTCGGGGTCGGAGGCGGCACGTCCCATCGGAAAGACGGTGAGCAGGCGCCAGTTCTTCACCCCTTCGGCCAACAGCACCTGACGCATCTCCTCCAAGTGGGGATAGTTGCGACGAGTGACGCATGTATCGACATCCCAAGTCAATCCTCGCGTGCGACAGAGAAGGCGAATGGCTCGTATGGCGCGGCCGTAGCACCCCTCGCGCCCTCGCATCCAGTCATGGTCGTCGCGCAAACCGTCCAAGCTGATGGTGAGGCTCAACATGCCAGCCGCCAGGAGTTCGCGCAACTTCTGCTCGTCCAGCAACCAGCCGTTGGTCACGATGCCCCACGAGAAACCTCGGTCACGAAGCGCCCGACCTACCTCCGCCAAGTCGGCACGAACCAAAGGCTCGCCACCCGTGATGACCACCATGATCTGATGAGGATCGACGTGTGGCAAGAGGGTATCGACCGCACGGAGGAAATCCTCGGCTGGCATGTCGGGGCACAGAGTCGTCGTCTTGCAATCGCTACCACAATGGCGGCAATGGAGGTTACATCGTAAGGTACACTCCCAGAAGAGTTGCCTCATGGGATGAATCTTGGCTCGATTCCGACACATCCGCCTATAGAGCGACATCTGCAAGCGCTGACGCCATCCGAAGTGGGTGATGATGCTCATCTCATTCTCCAGTTTTTGGTTTCAACGTCAAATTTACTTCTCCCTCCAGGGTGCCCATATACCAGTAGTTATCACTCTTCTTCTTTCTTTGGTTCAACTGGAGACGGACATCGACCGAATCGGAGGCAAACTTGCCCGAAGGGTCCTCCGCCACCACACGGATGCTATCCATGTCATAACCATGGTCTTCCGCCCAAAGATAACGGCCATCTGATGCTGTAGCAAGGGTATCCATGGGAAAAGCCTCTCCGACATGTTCCCCATGGCTTTCGGGAATAATCGCCTTGGGAATGATAAGGATACCCTCCAACGGGTTGCCCTCCTCATCGAGCACGGCACCCTCCACCTGGTAATTGACGTACGGACAACCATAATAATCGGCCTCGTTTTCATCATCCGAGGTACCATTACACCCCACCAAAGCCAATATGGCACTGAGCAAGGCATTCTCCTTACGGAGCAGATAATGTTTCAATTTTTTCATTTTATAAGGTTATATGGATAAGTAGTTAGTCAAAATAAATTTGCTATAATTCTATTGGTATGCAGATTTTTGTTTGCCCCCACTTAATAAGCTGACGAAGAGCAGGAAAATCGCATTCTATCTCCTAAATGCAGCAACCATGGAACTACTGCATGAGAAAACAAAAAAATTAGAAAAACCGCACAAAGATAGGAATATTCCACGAAATGCCCAAGAAAATATCGGATATAATGTTCCAAATCGGTTCTTTTCTACCCAAACGAAGACCGCAAGGGATAGCAAACACCGTAAAAGGGGAATGTGAAGGAGGAAAAGAAAGGGTTTAAAAGAAAAAGAGCGGGTCTCACGACTCACTCTTTTCCTTGAAAAAACATTACTAACAAAAACATTCGGTTATTTTAACCTTATCCAATCCGATGATTATCGAACTCAAAATTACCTAAAATCACACTAGTATAAACACTCATTTTGGGTTAGTCACATACACATAGGTTATATATAGAAATGTGAACCATATTATTATCTTTTTCTTGGTGCAAAGATAGGGCATATTTTCATACCATCCAAATTTTTCGACAAAAAAATGATGTTTTTCGTAAAAAAAGTTTGATTTTTGCATAAAATCATGTTGCGCAGCATAAAAAAGCACCCTTTTTTGAGTGTTTTCGGTCGATTTCTGTATGCAATCTGTCTATTTTGGATAGAATGATATTCTCCCAATCCAGCGAGGCGACCTCCTTTTGACCTACCAGCAGAGAAGGGTAACCATCGAAAATGTATAAATGTTAAAAAATATTGAATTTTAAGGAAAAGGGCTTGCATCCAATATTTCGAGCAACCCAAGCCCTATCCATGCCTCAAAATCATCCATTTATCACCTACGACCCAAGAATGCCCTGACACCTATCTTTGTACAAATTCATGAGGATATACGATATCAAAGACAGTATTATTGCATATTTATTGCAAATATATTAGCAACCACACCCTTTTATTCGTTATTTTGCGCAATTGCGCATTTAAATTACACTATCGAGAGCCACCTAAACCTTTGTTTTATCTATAATTATCGACCATTTTACAACAATTTTTCTACCTTTCCTTCCCGCTTGCAGGAAATGGAATATTTTATGTATATATATAATTTTGCCCACATTACCTACTATTTACCTGCCGAAAAGGCACAAAAAGAGGAGGACAATCGGTTGGGGAACTCCCACTTTCTTGCCCTCCTTGTTATCAACTCAAATCAGTAAGCAATAACCATTTCTGGCATCGCATTACTTCTTGAAGTAGCGGTTGTAGAGACCCTCAAAGCCCTTGCAGTGGCGAGCCTCATCCTTAGCCATCTCATGAACGGTGTCGTGAATGGCATCGAGGTTGAGTTTCTTGGCAATGGTAGCAATCTTGAGCTTGCCCTCGCAGGCACCCTCTTCGGCCTCCATACGCTTCTTGACGTTGGTCTTGGTGTCCCAAACGACATCGCCGAGCAACTCGGCAAACTTAGCGGCATGTTCGGCCTCCTCGAAAGCATAGCGCTTGAAAGCCTCTGCGATCTCTGGATAACCCTCGCGATCGGCCTGACGGCTCATGGCCAGATACATACCTACCTCCGAGCACTCACCATTGAAGTGATCTTTCAGTCCTTGCAGGACGAAAGCGCCCTCTTCGCCGGCTGGGACATCCTTGCCCACGCCGAGCACATGCTCGCAAGCTGGAACGATACCGCCCTCACTCTCGACCTTCTCCTTGAACTTAGAAGCAGGCACACCACACTGAGGGCACTTTACTGGGGGTTCTGGTCCTTCGTGAACATATCCACAAACGGTGCAAATCCATTTCTTTACCATAGTAAAAATAAATTAAGGTTAATACTTGAGTTAATAGAATTAGTTGTGCGTGCAAATATATGTATAATACCTATGCACTCCAAACTTTTTGTTGAAAATTTAACAAATTTTAAAGATTGCGGGGACTTTTGTCAAGCCCCCGCCTATCTTAGTCCTCCCATCAGGAAGTGTGTGTCACGCGATCCTTGAGTTCGGCCAACTTACCTGAGTTCCATCGGTCGGTCGTTCCGACCAGGTAACCCGTGATGCGCTGGAGCTTGTCGATGTGGGTGGAACCACACTCTGGGCAGCACTCCTCACCCTCTTGGGCATCTTCGTGACCGCAATCCAGACAACGGTTGCGATTGTGGTTGACCGAACCATAACCCATGTTGAGCTGATCCATCAGATCGACCACCTTCATGATAGTCTCGGGGTTGTGGGTGGCATCGCCATCAATTTCCACGTAGAAGATATGTCCACCACGAGTCAGGTCGTGATAAGGAGCCTCAATCTCGGCCTTGTGCTTGATACTACATTTATAATATACAGGCACGTGGTTCGAGTTGGTGTAGTAGTCCTTGTCGGTCACACCTGGGATGATGCCGTAACGCTTCTTGTCAATGCGGGTGAAGCGACCAGCCAAGCCCTCGGCTGGAGTTGCCAGGATGGAATAGTTGTGGTGATAGCGCTCGCTGAACTCGTCGGCCTTCTTCTTCATGAAGCTGATAATCTTCAAGCCCAGTTTCTGAGCCTCGTCGCTCTCGCCATGGTGCTTGCCGGTGAGGGCAATCAATGTCTCGGCCAATCCGATGAAACCGATACCCAAGGTACCCTGGTTGATGACGCTCTCCACCTTGTCTTCGGGGCTCAACTTGCTGGCACCATTCCAGAGGCAAGACATCAGGAGCGGGAACTGCTTGGCCAATGCCGTCTTCTGGAACTCGTAACGCTGATCCAATTGCTTGGCCACAAGTTCGCACATCTCGTTGAGGCGGAGCATGAAGACCTCAATACGCTTCTCGACGGTTGGTTCGCTCATGCTCTCGATAGCCAATGCCACGATGTTGATAGTGGTGAACGAGAGATTACCACGGCCGATGGAGGTCTTAGGACCGAAACGGTTCTCGAACACACGGGTACGACAACCCATCGTAGCCACCTCATAGTTGAAGCGCTCTGGGTCTTCGATATGCCATTCCTCGTGATAGTTGAACGTAGCGTCGAGGTTCAGGAAGTTCGGGAAGAATCGACGAGCCGACACCTTACATGCCAACTGATAGAGGTCGTAGTTAGGATCTTCGGGCAAATAGTTCACACCACGCTTCTTCTTCCAAATCTGGATAGGGAAGATAGCGGTGGCATGGTTGCCGACACCTTCGTAGGTAGAGTGGAGCAACTCGCGCATCACGCAACGACCCTCGGCGCTGATGTCCGTACCGTAGTTGACAGACGAGAATACCACCTGATTACCACCACGGCTATGGATGGTGTTCATGTTGTGAATGAAGGCCTCCATCGCCTGATGCACACGGCTCACGGTGCGGTTGATGGCCTGCTGGACGATGCGGTCTTCGCCCTCCAATCCCTTCAGCGGCTTCACGATGTAATCCTTGATTTCGTAATCCAACAGATGGGTAAAATCCTTATCCTCGAAGTCCTCCAGGTTCTTGATTTCCTCCTTATAGGTCAGACGGACATAAGGAGCAAAATAGAAGTCGAGGGCAGGAATGGCTTGACCACCGTGCATTTCGTTCTGAGCAGTCTCCAACGAGATACATGCCTGGACAGAAGCCGTCTCGATTCGCTTGGCTGGACGACTCTCGGCATGAGCAGCCTTGAGACCATGCTGAAGGATAGTGTTCAATGGGTGCTGCACGCAGGTGAGCGACTTGGTGGGATAGTAATCCTTGTCGTGAATATGGATGTAACCGTTCTTGACAGCCTCCTTCACTTCAGGGCTCAACAGATAGTCATCGACGAAAGGCTTGGTCGATTCGCTTGCAAACTTCATCATCATGCCAGCCGGAGTGTCGGCATTCATGTTGGCATTCTCACGGGTGATATCGTTGTTCTTCACACCGATAATGGAGTCGAAGATCTCCTTGGTCTTGGCCTTACGAGCCACGTTACGGGCATTGCGGTAAGAGATGTACACACGGGCGACCTCCTTACGGTCGGACTTCATGAGTTCCACCTCAACGGCATCCTGAATATCCTCCACTTTCATGAATGCATCGCCCTCCTTGGCAATGTGGTCGGCGATGGTGGCTGCCAAGATGGCATCTACGCCTTTTTCGGTTGCTTCCATGGCCTTGCGAATGGCATCTTCGATTTTGTTGAAGTTAAAATCAACGGTACGACCATCGCGTTTGATGACTTTCTGTATCATTTTCTCTATTATATTAAAATATGTTTAATGACAATTATTTTGAATGCATAGAGTGACAAAATCCCCCATTTGAGAGAGTTTTTACTTTGCGGGGGCAAATTTACAAACTAATTTCGAGGTTTTCAAATTGTTTTTTTTTATCTTTGCATCGATAAAATTGATAATGTTCCGTTGGGCCTATCCTACCCCCAATTTAACATTTGAATTTTAACACTTCGCCAACTCATGACTTTTCAGCAATTGGAGTATATCGTAGCCGTCGATAAATCGCGCCATTTCGTCAATGCCGCGACCTCGCTCGGTGTGACCCAATCCACCCTGAGCATGGCGATCAACAAGTTGGAACAGGAAATTGACGTCACTATCTTCGACCGCTCCAAGCACCCCATTGAGCCTACCCCGATGGGCAAACGCATCATCCAGCAGGCCGAAGTCATCCTCCACAACTCGTCGCAACTGCTCGGCATGGTGCAGAGCGAACGTGACCAAGCTCAGGGACAATTGCTCCTGGGTATGGTACCCTCCATCGCCCCCGTGCTCTTCCCTCGACTGGGGCGCATCGTGAGCGAGACGGCTCCCGCCCTCCAGATACATCTGCACGAACAGCATCCCGCCCACCTCATCGAAGCCCTGCAACGTTCGGAGTTGGACATGATCATCATCAACAGCACCGACATCAAGGATACCAACCTCCTGAGTGTCGAACTCTGGACAGAACGGTTCCTCCTCTATGCTGCCAAAGGGCATCCCTTGCGCGAACGCGAAAGCATCCGCCCCGAAGAGATGTTGGACGGCAATATCTGGACCTTGCGCAACTTCCACGACTATTACCCCCAACTCACCGAGGTGACTCACCAACCCACCATGCGGCAAGCCTTCCTCGAAACGGGTACCCTCAATACGCTCATCGCCACGGTCGATGCCAACGGAGGCTTCACCCTCTTGCCCGAGAGTTACACCCAATGCCTCTCCGCGGAGCAACGCACAGGCTTGCACCGCATCAATTCGGGCAAGTTCTTCCGCACGCTGGTGCTTGCCATCCGTCCCGACTTCATGCGCGAAGGACTGCTCAATGTCGTCACAGGCGCCATCAAGCGTATCGTTCCGCAAGAACTGCTTGCCGCGCGCCTCAAGAACTTCGACAAGGTGAAATTGTAAAAATGCCTTCCCTATCGAGACTCCGAAGGATGACCGAAGGGTGATAATACCCTCACCGAAGGGTGACAATAGGCTCAAAACGCCCACTTATTGTACTTAGAATACTAAATAAATAATCCAATCATAGCATGTTGAAACAATTCTTCAGCGTCATGGGACGCTACATCAAGCCCTACCGCAAGTATCTGGCTTGGTCCGTAGTGCTCAACTTTGTCAGCCAATGGCTCAGCGTATTCTCGTTTGCCGCCCTGGTGCCTATCCTGGATATCCTCTTTCAGGTAGAGACGAAAGTATATGAATACAAGGAAGTGGGCTCTTTCTTCGAGGAGGGAGCCTTGAAAACCCTCAAGGAGAATGCCTACTGGTATGTCCAACAACTCATTGACGCACACGGGCAAATGTACATCCTGTTGATGATGGGAGCCGTCCTGATGGTGATGACCGCCCTGCGTTGTGGCAGTTACTACATCTCGTCGGCCATCATGATTCCTTTCCGCACAGGCGTGGTCAAGGACATCCGCATTGCCGTCTATGACAAGGTGCTGCGTCTGCCCCTATCCTTCTTCAGCGAGGAGCGCAAGGGCGACATTGTGGCCCGTATGTCGAGCGATGCCCAAACCGTCGAGAGTTCGCTCACTTCATCGGTCGATATGCTCATCAAGAACCCTATTGCCATCGTGGTCATCTTCACCACCCTCTTCATCATCTCATGGCAACTCACCCTGTGCGTGTTGCTCGTTGCACCTCTGATGATTTGGGGCATCGGCCGCATCACCCGCAACCTGAAGCGCCGCTCAAAATATACCTCCGAGCAATGGGGTCAGATTATGACCGAACTGGACGAAACTCTGGGTGGTTTACGCATCATCAAGGCATTCCTGGCCGAAGAAAAGATGTTGCGCCGTTTCACCCAAACCAACGAGAACTATCGTAACGGCACCAGCAGCGTAGCCATCCGTCAATCGTCGGCTCACCCTGTGAGCGAGTTCCTCGGCACCTGCGTCATCGTCATCGTTCTCTGGATTGGCGGTTACTTCATCCTCACCGAAGAGGTGATGAATGCCAGCGAGTTTATCTACTATCTGGTGATGCTTTACATGGTCATCAACCCCTTGAAGGAGTTCTCTAAGGCCTTCTACAACGTACCTCAGGGTCTTGCCTCCATGGAGCGTATCGATATGATACTCAATGCCGTCAATCCTATTACCGACCCAGTCGAACCTAAAGAACTCAAAAACTTTGAACAGGGTATCGAACTGAAGGATGTAACTTTCCACTACCAGAATAGCGAGATTAACGTCTTGAAGCACGTCAACCTCTCTGTGCCTAAGGGCAAGACCATTGCCTTGGTAGGTCAGTCAGGTTCGGGCAAATCGACGTTGGTCGATCTCATCCCCCGCTATCACGACGTATCGGACGGACAGATCACCATCGATGGCAAGGATATCCGCGATGTGCGCATCTGTGACCTTCGCGCCTTGATAGGAAACGTCAATCAGGAGGCAATCCTCTTCAACGATACCATCTTCAACAACATCACCTTCGGCGTAGAGAATGCGACCATGGAGGAGGTCATTGCCGCTGCCAAGATTGCCAATGCGCACGACTTCATCATGGAGATGCCCGATGGCTACAACACCTGCATCGGCGACCGTGGTGGACGTCTCTCGGGTGGTCAGCGTCAACGTATCTCCATCGCCCGCGCCATTCTCAAGAACCCTCCTATCCTCATCCTTGACGAAGCAACCTCGGCTCTTGATACCGAATCGGAGCGCCTGGTACAAGAGGCTTTGGAGCGCCTCATGAAGTCGCGTACCACCATCGCCATCGCACACCGTCTCTCGACCATCAAGAATGCCGACGAGATCTGTGTCCTCTACGAAGGCGAAATCGTGGAACGTGGTACCCACGAGGAACTTATCGCCAAGAATGGCTACTACAAGAAGTTGAATGATATGCAGTCGTTATAAAGACTCACCCCCCTTACCCCCTCCCGTTATATAGGGAGGGGGAGTAATTTGAAAAGAAGGACGAGGGAACTCGCTTAAACTCTGGTTCAACACTACTCCACCAATAATATGAAGTACGGGAAAACTCTATTTCTCCATTAAACTCTGCGAGAAATAAAACCGTGCCAGCCAGAGCATTTGTCCCTGTCACTTCCTTTTCACTCCCTTGTCACTCCCCTTAAAAGCCTTCCAAAAAAAATGCGAATCGATATTATCACGGTTTTACCCGAGCTACTCGATAGCCCACTCAATCAAAGTATATTGAAACGGGCACAGGCCAAAGGATTGGTCGAAATACATGTACATAACCTCCGAGATTGGAGCACCGACGAAAAACGCCGTAGCGTGGATGACTATGCCTTCGGTGGAAGTGCCGGCATGGTGATGCAATGCGAACCTATCGACCGTTGCATCTCCGAACTCAAGAGCCAACGCCACTACGACGAGGTCATCTTCGTCACTCCCGATGGCGAAACGTTCAATCAGCACATGGCCAACGACTTGTCTATGTGCGACAATCTTATCATCCTGTGCGGGCACTATAAGGGTATCGACCAACGCGTCCGCGAACATCTCATCACCAAGGAAATTACCATCGGCGACTATGTCCTGACGGGTGGAGAACTCCCTGCCGCAATCATCACCGATGCCGTGGTGCGCGTCATCCCGGGCGCCATCGGAGACGAGCAATCGGCCCTCTCCGATTCCTTCCAGGACGACCTCCTCGCCCCACCTGTCTATACCCGTCCTTCAGAATACACCTTCCAGGATGGCACCGTTGCCTCCGTTCCCGAAATCCTTCTCTCAGGGCACGAACGCAAGATTCGTGAGTGGGAACACGACATGGCCGTGGAGCGCACCCAGAGGCTAAGGCCGGATTTGTTGGAAGAATAAGGAGGACTCTCCCCGACCTTGCCCCTCGGCTAAAGCCTCGTCTTCTCGCAGAAGGTTATCAACCTTCTGCTGCGAGGACCCTACAAGGGAGGGAGAGTAAAAAATAGAACCAGCTAGCAATAAATTATAGAAAACCTTTTGACCTCCCGTTCTATTTATAGATTCCCCCTCCCTCATAGGGAGGGTCGGGGAGAGTCCCTTGATTTATTATGTACACTATAGACGATTTTAACAACCGAGACATCAACGATCAGGCGAGCCTTACCCAAGCACTCGCTTGGGCCTCCATGAAATATTATATTGAGAATGACCCTCCCATGTCCGACTTTGAGTTCGACATGGAGTTCAAGCAGTTACAACGTCTGGAGGCCGAAAGTGGCATCGTGATGGAAGGAAGTCCCACGCAACGTGTCGGCTCGGATATCCAAGGTGGTTTCGAGAAGCATCGGCACATCATACCGATGCAGAGTATCGAGAATGTCTATAGCGACGAAGAATTGCAAGAGTGGTTGGCAACGACCAGCCGCCAGTTGCAACAGGCCTTCCCCGGAGAAACTATCTCCTACACCTACGAACCGAAGTATGACGGCCTCTCCATCTCGCTCATCTATACCGACGGAATCCTGACCGATGCCGTGACACGCGGCAACCAGATTGAAGGAGAGAGCGTCATTGCCAATGTCAAGACCATCATCAATGTACCTCAATCGTTGCCTAAACTTCCCCGACCCGAGCATGCTGCTCCTGGATGGATCTTTGAAGTGCGCGGCGAAGTGCTGATGCCACAAGGATCGTTCGACCGACTGAACAAAGAGAAGGAGGCCAATGGAGAGAAGCCTTTTGCCAACAAACGTAACGCAGCATCGGGTAGCCTCAAACAACTTGACCCCAAGGTAACGGCACGTCGCGGATTGATAGTCAATGCCTATGCAGCTTACTCCACCGACGAGGAGTGGCAACGCACTTACATGCCATCACAGGAGGCGACATTGGCTCTGCTGGATACCCTTGGGTTCTCGCGCTTCAATCCCGCCTCCATCGGTGCCAAGGCAAGTTATCCTTACACCTCTGCCGACCTCTTCGGCGACGGTAACCAAGAACTGTCGGACGCCATCAATCGGTTCAACGAGATTCGTACCTCACACCAACTTCCCTACGATTGCGATGGTGTGGTGGTCAAAGTAAACCTCCGTCGCCATCAGGAATATTTGGGCCTCAACACCACCTTCCCCAACTGGTGCAAGGCACGCAAGTTCCCCCAAGAGGCACAAAGCACGCAGATACTCGACGTAACCTTCCAAGTAGGCATGACGGGTCACATCACTCCGGTGGCAGAACTCAATCCGACGGCCATAGGGGGTAGCATCGTCTCGCGCGCCACATTGAACAACGAGAGTTACATCCGCCAACTCAACCTCTCCATCGGTAGTTATGTCTTCGTCCAAAAAGCTGGCGAAGTCATTCCGCAAGTAACCGGATTGGACGAAGTGCGCAATTCTGCCGAAGTGCTCGAAACGCGTCCTATCTCCTTCCCGACCGCCTGTCCTTGTTGCCATACTCCCTTGCAACGCAAAGGCGAATATTGGATTTGTCCCAACCACCATTGCAAGGAACAGGCCATTCAACGTCTGGAATACTGGTGCAGCAAGGATTGCGCCAACATCAAGGGATTAGGTCCGGAAGTGTTGGCCGACCTCTACGACCAGCTCAACATCGCCTCGGTCAACGACCTCTATCGCGTCTTCTGCCTGGAGGCGCAACACTTTGTGGCCGACATCTTCTGCTCCGATTACAATGCTCATTTGCAACAGGAGTTGGGCGAAGGCTATGCCGACAAGAAGATTGCGCTCATTCTGGATGGCGTACAACAAAGTGTGCAGACCTTGACCCTCGACCGCATCATCGGTGGATTGGGCATTGACGGTGTGGGCAAAATCACGGGCCGACTCTTGGCCGAACATTTCGGTTCGCTCGATGCCTTCCGACATGCCACGTTGGAGGAACTCCTGCTCATTGAAGGCATTGGCGAGACGATGGCCAAGAACATCCTTGATGCCGATTTGTCCGACTACTCCTGTCTCTGGGAAGGCAATCTTGCTTTCAATACCATCTATCAAACCGCCGAGAAGTTAAGTTCCTCCTTAGAGGGATTAACCGTTATCTTCACCGGAACGAGTGCTCGCTTCAAACGCGACGAAATTAAGGAGTTCTTCATGGGACACGGTGCAAAATATGTCGGCTCCGTCTCGGGCAAGGTGAACTACGTCATCACAGGAGATGCCCCCGGACAGAACAAATTGGACAAAGCCAAGCAACTGGGCGTCGAGGTTATCTCCGAACAAGATTTCTATGCCAAGTTCAACCTCTAATCCTAGAAAGCATAACATCCTGACCGCATGGATGAATGAATGATGATAAAACTCCTCCCCTTGAGGAGTTTTTTGTTTTCGTTTTTGTTTTCGTTTTTGGTTTTGGTTTTCGTTACGAAGCTTTTCGCATTCTATGTTTCAGACCAAACGAAAATGAGCTTTTAACACGGAATTTAACATTTCAGAGCAAGAACTCCAGTTAACCGGTCTCCGATATATCAATTATGACGCTTTTCGAAAGCTT
>JAEEGH010017483.1_pt1 | contig 15278 bp, 20 predicted proteins | sample 9134181 | NCBI WGS metagenome assembly JAEEGH01 (sample SAMN16246544, study PRJNA631951) | gut metagenome | biome: gut microbiome; feature: rumen; material: DP-attached | host: Bos | place: Iran: Karaj | collected 2018-10 | reverse complement strand
AGGAGATAGGGTTAATATCTCAGTTTGTAAGCGACGTGTTCAGGGGAGACTGGGAGGCCGCGTGGCTCGATATCCAGAATATATTCAGTACTGCATGGGAAAGTATGCAGGGAATATTCAGCGCGGCGGTTGAGGCTTTATCCACTATCGGGCAGTCATTGCTCGATTTCTTCACAACTATGTGGAGCAACGTGACAGAGGCATGGTCTACGGGTATTGCTACGCTAGGTGAGCTTGTTGTGAGTGCGCTTACGCCGGTTGTGCAGAGTATCCTGGATACTTTTAACACCCTGAAGGAAAATGTAGGGCTGGCCTTTGAAGGCATTAAAGAAGTTATCATTAATTCTGCACTTGCCGAGACGGTAAGAACGATCATCGATGAGGTGCAGCAGATATTCCAGGGAATACTGGATTGGTTAAATGATATTTTTATCAGCACATGGACGAATATATGGGAGACCGTCAAAAACGTGTTCAAGACCATATGGGAGTCACTGGCCGGAATCGTCAAAAACGTATTTAACGCAGTGATCGCTCTCATCAACAAGGTAATAGGGGCCATCAATAACATCCATGTAAGTGTGCCCGGGCCCCTGCAGGGGATCGTCGGAATGTCCTCATGGGGACCTCACATTGACGAGCTTCCGATGCTCGCACGAGGCGGCTTCACACGCGGCGCATCCATTGCCGGTGAGGCGGGGACTGAGGCGGTTATCAGCTTTGATTCCTCGGTAAGGCGGGAGAACCTGTCTTACTGGGCGAAAGCCGGTAAGCTTCTCGGCGTCAATGCCACGGCAGTGGACACGCTGGCGGCAAGCGCTAAGGACAGATCGTCGAGCACGGGCAATTCCATTGTATTTTCCCCTAACGTAACCATCGAGGGCAACGCGGATTATGACATGGTTCTGCAGGCTCTGAGAGACAACGAGGAAGAGTTTATGGACATGGTGCAGGAATTTTTCGGCAACAAGATGAGGGTATCTTATGGATGAGTACAGCTATAGCACATATATAACAAAGGGAGGCGATACTTTTGACAGTATCGCCTTTGATTTTTATACGGATGAGAAGCTTGCTTCCCTGATCATACAGGCCAATACCCGGTATGCGGATGTGCTGATATTCGACGCCGGGACAGAGCTTTTGATACCGTTTGTCGATGAGCATGAGGAGACACCGGCCTCCCTGCCTCCGTGGAGCAGATAAGTATGGAACTTTTCTATAACGACGTTGACATATTTGACAAGGTGCGGATCCTGCGATGCGAGCTGGATCAGTATTTATCCGGGCACGTGGATACCCTGACGATATCCTTTGACGATTCCCAGGCCGTATGGGGGCAATGGGCCCCAAAGCACGGGGACAAGATAAGCATTACGGAAGAGTATGCTAAGAGCGGCAACATGTATATCGTTGCACTCACTCCGAGGAACGGTGTAATGACGATCAGGTGCGCGGCCATCACCAACATAAAGAGCGGCCACGAGCAGGAGTGGAAGGATATCAGGCTTAAGCAGCTCATCGATGAGAAGGCCAAGGGGCTGGGACTTGAGGCGGAATATTACGACGTGGAGGATCAGAAGTACAACAAGGTTAAACAGGAGGGTAATGACCTCGCTTTTCTTGAAGAGTACTGCATTTATGAGGGATGCGGCTTCATGGCGAACGACGGGATCCTCAGGGTGATAGCGCATGATTACCTCGAAAAAATGGAGACATCCACCTATACTCTCAGAGCTTCTGAGATAAGAGTCACGGACCTGCCGTACCTGAGCGGATGCAGTATCACGGACGGAGACATTACCGGAAAAGCAGGAGATGAGAGCGGAGAGGTACTGACACTCAAAACGAACAGGAAATTCGAGTCCATATCGGAGGCCAACCGGTTTGCGAAAAACAGCCTTACATATGCCAACCTTGACCGCAAGGGCGGGGAGGCGTATGCGGATAAGCTTATCACAGAGTTTGCACCGGGGAGCAAGGTAACGATAGACAGCGACTACTGGACGGATAAGCCTGTTATTATCACGCACGTGCGACATGATCTTTATCGGAGAAAGTCAAAGCTGTGGTTCAGATTGGCAAAGGAGTAAAGTATGGCGATGGAAATACAGCCCATGGCATACTGGCACGATTTATCGTGGTCGGTGAGACAGAGAGAATTAAACGAGGACGGGTCTATTACACCGGGAAGGATAGAGCGGCTTGAAGACCTTGCTTTTACTTATGAGCTGGAAAGGGCAGAGGTCAAGACAAAGGCATACAAAGAGATAAAATACGATATCTTCGACAATCCCATAACCAAGAAGAAAAAGGACGGGACGAAGAAGGTTGTCGGCGCGAAGAAGCAATACATCAAGGCGGTATTCAAGCAACAGTCGATCACTTTTTCCACCACCTACAAAACGGCGCTGGGAACTCTGGATATCCTTGGAAAGATCGAGGAGATCAGGGAGATGATAGGGTATGCCGCACCGCTTGTTTTAGGCCGCGAATACTGGGATACATACGGGAAGCTTACGGCATGGCCGAGGGTATGGGGGCTGTTTGAGATGCAGCTTACCAAGGTTCAGGTGGGGCAGACTCAGCTTGATGAGCTGGGAAGACTCCTAGAGGCTACAGTCAAGTTTACGCTGACACAGACCACGGATGAGGCAGTCATTGCGGCTACCATGACACAGCCCAGCGACGGAACGAAGCTGCTTTTGCAGGCGTGGGTCAAGGACGGGTTTAATTATGAGCTTATAGACCCGTCAACCTACGAGGAGGGTACAAACCCCAAGAAGAGCAAGTGGTTTGAGCTTATAGGGGATGAGTATGTCAAGACTCAGGATAAGACCATCAATATGAGCAAAACATATTACAGACGGTCTATAAATCAGGAGGTAGTGCCCCAACAATATTGGAGTGCCATAAACGTGATCCCGGACCCGAACATGAAGGCCTTGAAGAAGCAGAAGAAGCAGGATAAGAAGAGGGCGAAGGAAGACGCGAAGAAGGCTTTTAAGGAAGCAAAGCAGGCTCTGAATGAGCAGATCAACAGTATATAAAGGAGTGATGGCATGATCGCTTACGGGAACGGGGAGCCGCAGAGATGCGCGGCTAACCTTATCATGATGGTTCGGGGGGAATGCCCTTATGACCGTCTGAGAGGGATCGACGGAGATATTACTGACGCGCCAATGACGGGGGCGTTTGGGCTTGTGGCAGAGGATGTGAGCTGGACGCTTAAATACTATGAGCCGCGGGCTGATGCTCAGGATACGGCCTTACTGATAGAGGACGTTATCAAGGGTAAGTTCCGTATTGGTACATCAATCGTAGTGGGAGAGTGAGGATATGGCTTTAAAACTTTTAGATATTGATTCTGAGACGATATACGCGGGGATCCTCCAGGCGATGGAGGTGATGAACGGCGAGCCTCTGTATCCGGGGGACGAACGTAGGGTATTTGCGGAGGCCATGGTACAGATCTGCGTGGCCATAGCGAACCAGTGCAACGCGGCCTGCAATGACAAGTTTTTAGAGTATGCCTCGGATGAGGCACTGGACGCATTGGGGGCAAGAATGAACGTTACGAGGCTGGAAGCGGTGGCGGCTACAGCGGAGTTTCTTTTTACGCTTTCAGAAGAACAGACCTTTGATGTGACGGTTCCGGCGGGGACTCTGATAACAAATAACGGAGATATATATTTCTCGACGGATGAGGATCTGGTCATCGCTGCCGGAGAGACGACAGGGACCGTGACGGGGAGCTGCACGGAGGCCGGTGAGATCGGGAACGACTATTCCATCGGTACCATTGCACAGCTTGCGGATGTGGTGGAACATGTATCAACTGCGAGCAATACGACAGTAACAAGCGGCGGATCGGATATCGAGGATGATGATGACCTGCGGGAGAGGATAAGGCTTGCAAACAGCGCATACAGTACGGCAGGATCCATCAAGGCATATCAGTACTGGGCAAAAACCGCGCATAACTCGATCATTGATGTTGTGGTGGATTCGCCGGACGCCTGTATCGTCAATCTGTATATCCTCTGCGAGGATGGGGAACTGCCCAGCGCGGATATACTTACGGCGGTTGAGGAGATATGCGGCGCGGATGACGTAAGGCCTCTTACGGATGTTGTTACGGCGCTTGCCCCTACGGCGGTGTCTTACGATATCGAGCTTAAGTATTACACTACGGCCGCCGATGAGACTGAGTGCGTCAAGACTATCGAGGGCCCGGACGGGGCGGTGGAGCAGTATGTCAAGTGGCAGTCGGGAGCTATCGGCAGAGATATAAATCCGGACAAGCTCCTTGCTCTGTGCATGGCTCCGACATACGGAAAGGGATGTATACGGGCAACTGTCACATCGCCGTCAAGGGTCGAGATCGGGGCTCTGGCCGTTGCCCAGGTAGGCGATATCACGATCACACATGAGGTGGTAGCGGAATGATGAGGTTGACGGATTGCGAGCTTAAGAAGCTTTTGCCGCTTTTTATGAGGCAGGAGAAGGATAACCTGGCACTGGCAGCAGGGATTGACCAGGTTATCAGGTATATCGGGGAGAATATAACACTCTGCTCGGACTGGGGAGTTATCGACAGGCTCCCGGAGGAGTTTCTCGATGAGCTGGCGTGGGAGCTCGATATCGAATGGTATGACAAGAGCGCAGATATCGAGGTCAAGCGGTCGCTTATTAAGAGCGCGGATCTTGTGCACAGCAAGAACGGCACCAAGGCGGCCATTGTCCGGGTGGTAAGCGATTACTACGATAACGCCATTGTCGAGGAGTGGTTTGAGTACGGCGGGGATCCGGGGCATTTCAGGGTAACGGTTTTGTCTGAGGATATGCATATTGTTATCCCGGATGATTTTGTAACGCTTATCAATAAGGTCAAGAGGCAGTCGGCCATATTTGACAGCGTGGATTATACGTGGACGACATACCAGACAATATACGCAGGCACGGCACAATATCAGAGCTTTCTTAACTCTGACATAGTGATAGAGACAGGAATGTAAACAGAAAGGAGAACACATGGCACAGATTTTTAACGCGGCGGTCATGACAGACGCGGGGGCTGCATTACTTGCGGCCTCACAGGCAGGGACTGCTACACTCAATTTCACGGCGGTAGTCACCGGCAACGGAGTTTATACGGACAAGTCGGTGGATTACCTGAGAACGTTAACGGCGCTGTTATCGCAAAAGCAGAGCTTTGACATCTCGGATGTGGATATCGCACAAGATGTTTCCGTACAGATGACATCTATCATCTCGAACGCGGCATTACATGAGGGGTATTTCCTTAACGAGATCGGGTTGTTATGTCAGAACGGGGATGATGCGAGTACGTCAACGCTGTTTTCTGTCGCCGTCACGAGCGCGGATCAGGGGGATTACTTCCCCTCCACCGAGGAAAGCAGCGGAGTTGAGATCACACAGCATTTTATCGTCAAGACAAGTAATACCGCAAATATTACGGTTCAGATCGGATCGGACATTTACGCATTAAAGACGGATCTGGACGCTCATGAGGATAGCCTGGTCGGGAGCTATAACGGAGTCCACGGGATAAGGTATTATTCCGATGTCTTGCAGTATTACGATCCGGCGCAGGAACGGTGGGAAGGGATCCCGCTTGGAGGGTCGAGGGTCAAAGTCACGACCGAGGATCCTGACCTTTACGGGGCTACGGTGACGCTTACGTGCGGGGCCGAGTCGGTATCCGGAAGGATGTCAAACACAGGAGTATGTGAGTTTACCGGAGTTTCGTTTATCGGGACGGTTGCGGTGTCGGCGGTCAAGGGCGCTTATTCGGGATCAGATACCCTTAATATTCCGTACTTCGGGATTTACGCCTCAGAGGTGGCGACAGGGGAGATTTACACCATAGATATCACCACCAACGAGCCCACACTGTACGGCAAGACGATAGTGGCAACCTACGGGGCGGCCACAAAGACAACGGCATTTTCCGGCGAAGGAACGGCGACCATAAAGATATTTGGGTATACCGGAACCGTCACATTGACGGCTACGGACGGAGTAGACACCGCGAACGCCCAGGTGGTCATTACGGCTGGCACAACAAGCTACAGCGCAAGGCTGTCGTTTGTCATGATCTACGGCGCAGCTTGGGACGGGACAAGCACGACTGCATGGAGCAGGACGGATGAGGCAGCAGGCTTCGTAGATCCCGTGCCTTATGTAGCGGGAGCAAGCGCCTATTCGTCGCCTTTTGATGATTGTTTACCGTGGTCGGGCATGGTCAAAAGCACCAGAAACGGCAATGTGGTTGTAGCTATCCCCAAATTTTGGTATAAGATCACCCAGAATGGCGCAGGCATGAAAGTACAGATCGCGGACGGCGAGGTCGACGGTTTCTCTGTTTCCCCTGCGCATATGGACAGAGGAGATGGAGCCGGGGAGCGCGATGTTGTCTATGTCGGGCGATACCATTGTAATTCCAGTTACAAGTCCGCTACGGGAGCCGCTCCTGTCGCGAATATAACAAGAAGCGCCGCAAGGACGTCCATACACAACACGGGGTCAAATATCTGGCAGATGGATTTCGCCACACGTTTTACCTTATGGCTCCTTTATATCGTCGAGTTCGCAAATTGGAACTCACAGGCAAAGATAGGGTATGGGTGCGGTAATAATTCGGCGGCTCAGAACATGGGCTACACAGACTCGATGCCGTATCATACAGGAACAACGCAATCGAGTCGCACATCCTACGGCCTCGGCACCCAGTACAGGAACATAGAGGGGCTCTGGGATAATGTATATGACTGGCTCGATGGATGCTATTACGATGCCAACGGCCTGAACATAATCAAGAACCCCAGCAGCTATTCGGACAGCTCCGGAGGAACACCGGTCGGAGTTCCGTCAAGCGGATATCCCTCGGCCTTTTCGGTCAAGGATGTCGCGAATACATTCCCGATGTTCATCCCAACGGCAGCAAGTGGAAGCGACAGCACTTACTCGTGCGATTACTGGCTCTTCAACGCGTCGAACCCGTGCCTCTTCGCCGGGGGCGACTATAGCCAGTACCTGAACCGCGGGCTTTTCTGCGTGTACTACAGCGCCGCCGCGGTCGCGGACGCGAGCCGCGGTTGCCGCCTCCTTGAACTTCCCTAACGGGAGGTGAATTTGGGCGCAAGCCCAAAGAGGGGGATCGCCCCCTCATGATACTTTTTAAATATAAAACCTCATCGATCTCTATATCGGGGTTTCCTGTGCGTGCCGTTGGCATTTACGTTCGGTCTTACTCGTGCGATAACTGGAACTTCAACGCGTCGAACCCGTGCCTCTACGCCGGGGGCAACTATAGCCAGAACCTGAACCACGGGCTTTTCTACGTGAACTACAACACCGCCACGAACGCGAACGCGAACCACGGTTGCCGCATTCTTTTATATCTGACTTTGCTAGTCCTTATTATGATCGTTACCGGTTTCGGTTTCGATATCGGCACAGGATTCCGCGCACCCCTTGGTGGAGATGAGCAGGTAGGGAGCGGGTTAGTACATTCTTTACGAACGTTGGAACGCCCGTATTGCTAAAAGGAGGACAACATTCCCTTGAAACGCGTCAGAGATTTATTTGCAAAGATAATATCGGATGACAATCTATCTTTAGCGATCGATGAGGTCAATAAATCGCATCATTGGAGACAAGGACACAAACCGAACCGATGTACTGCCTGGGTAGAGGAGACTAAGCCGGACCGAATTAAGCACCTGAGAGAAATCCTTGTTAATGGATTCGAGCAGAGCCCACCAAAGGTTAAGGAGCGTTATGATCCTTCAGCCCAAAAGACCAGGATCATATCGGAGCCAATACAATGGCCTGACCAATACATCCATCATGCTCTTATCCAGGTGATCCAGCCCGTCATGATGCGCGGCATGGATCGGTACTGCTGTGGGAGTATTAAGGGGCGGGGCGCACACTATGCCAAAAAGGCGATAGAAAAATGGATGGTTAACGACCCGGCAGGAACCAGATGGGAGCTGTGTGGCGATATATATCATTTCTACGATTCTTTAAAGCCGGAAGTGGTTATGGAGCGCATGAGACAGCTGATTAAGGATCACCGGACGCTTGACCTTATCTGGAGAGTGATTAAGGACGGCATAAAGATCGGATCTTATCCATCACAGTGGTTTGCAAATACGGCCTTGCAGCCTCTTGATATGATGATCCGTCAAAGCGGGATGTGCACTCATTACGTCCGGTACATGGATAACCTTACGATCTTTGGAAGCAACAAAAGGAAGCTTCGTAAGCTCAAACAAAAGATTGATGCATGGCTCGAGGCTCACAGCCTTAGACTCAAGGGAGACTGGCAGGTTTTTCCGTTGCCGCCCACGATTCCGAAGGCGGCACAAAAACCTACACGACGTGGGATCACACAGCGAAAGGGAAGGCTTCCCGATGCCGTAGGATACCGATACGGCCGGGGTTACACAATCCCGCGTAAACATAACCTGATACGGATCCGACGGGCATTGAAAAGATACCGGAAACGGCGAGAGAAGGGAGCCATATCGCCGAAGATGGCTCACAGCATATTATCGAGGTTGGGGCAGATCAGGCATTGCAATAACTGTCATATATACAGAGCTTTATATTGCGGAGAAAGAATAGAGAGGCAATTAAAAACTATCATAAAAAGGCATAAGGAGGAATTGACTTGGAGTATGTATTTGGCACAAAGGGCGCAGCAGAAACGCTCAGGACAAAGCACAGCTCTCATACCGACCTGAAAGGGTACCATGAGATCACGACAGAGTATCCGGATCAGATCATCACGGACCGGTTCAGGATCGTGAGGAAGCTTGAGAGCAAAGAAGACACGGAACACAACTGCTATGACTGGTACGAGATCGACAGCCGGTACAGGGTTGTGGATAAATTTACGCCCAAAGAAGAGGAGATCGAGACAGGGATAACGGATACCCAGGACGCTCTATGCGAGGAGAGCGAATACATTGAAGCAAGGTTGGCAGACATTGAGGATGCGTTGTGCGAGATAACGGAGGGATAAGAGTATGGCGAAGATATGGAGAAACAGGATAGAAGCAGGAACACAGATGTTGTCGCATTGCCCGCAGAAATACAGGGCGGACGTGATCGCACTCATTCAGGCAGACCTTGAAAGCGGGGCGTATACAGAAGCTCAGCTTAGGCAGCTTGTCGCCAGCGGGATGATGACCCCGGAGGAGTACGAGGAGATAACAGGGGAGCCGTATGGAGAATAAGAAGTATGACGCCGCTGTGATAATCAGCAAACTTCTGGAACTGACAAGATACCAGACGGACATCATCGAAGAGATGGCTGTTGAGCTTATGCAATATCGGGAAATCGAGGATATAGAGAAAATGGATGCCTGGATTGAAGCAGAGACAATCAGAAAGGAGCTGGGAGAATAATGGACAACAGGGAGGACAAACCAATGGATGAATGCATCACAAGAACTGAGTGTAAGACATGCCAGGACAAGTACGATGCTGAGAATGACAGGCAAAATCACAGGATATCGGCATTAGAGCAGGATATCAAACAACTGCACGCACTGACCGTTTCCGTCGAGAAGATGGCGGTCTCTTTGGAACAGATGGCAAAACAGCTGGAAAAGCAGGGAGAAAAGCTTGAAGCTATCGAGGCCGAGCCTGCGCAGAAATGGAAAAACGCCGTGTGGCTGGTTGTGGCCGGCCTGATCGGCGCTGCTCTGACTATGATGCTATCAGGCATACACGTATGAACGAAAGAAAATGGAGGGCTATAGCCGTCGGAGAGTTCATCATCCTCTCGGTGGCTATTTGTTTTACCCTGTTTTATTTTGGGTACAAGACCGGACTCCTTGATGAAGGAGCCGGGGGTGTGCTGCAGGTAATGGCAAATATCGGGTATCTGGTGTTCTTTTTGGCCGGCTCCACCGGCTGGATGATGATTATAGGGCTTTGGGGGTGGATCGATGAATGGGATTGATAAGACATTATTGTTTGTCGCGATAGTAGACACACTGTTTGTAGTGGCTATGATCGTGCTGTTTTGCTTATTTCAGGACGTGCCGGACTCTCTCGTGGCGGCTGTTTTTGGCGCCACATTCGGTGAGTGCGGATGCTGCTCTTATATCTGGAAACACAAGAAGGAGATGCAAATGAATGGAAGCGGCGCTGGTGATCATAACAATATTGATCTGTCTGACGATACAATGCATTGTGGAGGTGACGAATGATAAATAGTGGTTTTTTATTATCGGCTTTGGCCGTGATTTCTGCGCTTACGTCTTTGACGACGGAAGGGATTAAAAAAATATACGATGAACGAGGAAAGAAATACAGCAGTAATATATTGGCGGTTTGCGTGGCCTTCGGGATCACGGTGATCGGATCGGTGCTATATATCATATATGCTTCGATTCCGGTCACACCCCAGATAATTGTAGTGATCATAGCTCTGGTGTTCCTGTCGTTCCTCGTGGCAACTACTGGCTATGATAAGGTTATACAGATGCTTAAGCAGTTAGGGGGTGGCTGATATGGCAACAAGGGCTCAAATTGACAATATCATCCGCAGGACGGCTCCCATCGTCCAGAAGTACGCAAAGCAGTTCGGATATAAGATCTGTTCTCCCGCGATAGCTCAAATCCTCCAGGAGAGCCTCGGCAAGTACGAGGGGCTGTCATTGCTGGCATACCAGTATCATAATCTTCACGGTTTAAAGTGCGGGGATGCATGGCTCAAAGCAGGGAAACCTTCCGTCAACATGAAAACCGGGGAGGAATATACCCCGGGGAAGATAACGACTATCAACGACTGGTTCAGGGTCTTCCCCAATGAGGATGCGGGAATTAAAGGATATTACGAATTCCTCGAATATAAAAGATATGCCGCCGTCAGGAGCGCGGCTACGCCTTTGGCATATCTGCAGGCGTTAAAGGCCGCTAATTACTGCAGCTCAACAGCGTATGTTAATAATTGCATGAACAAGATTAATACATACAACCTGACGCAGTACGACGGGGCACCGACGCCGGTAATCCCGGTACTGTTTGAGATCGGGAAGACATATACATTACAATCAAATATGTACGTCAGGAGCGAACCAGGAGGGGTCAACCTGACTTTTGAGGAACTGACCGAAGACGGCAGGGCTCACGCTTTCCAGGACGACAGCGGGGCTGTCCTTCGGAAGGGAACAAGGGTTACCGTCAAGGCGGTACAGAAGCTTGACAGTGGGGCTGTCTGGCTCAGAATCCCGTCGGGGTGGATCTGCGGCAAAGGATCCTCCGGAGCTGTTTACGCTAACTGACTCATTTTTCATACCTCCCCATTTTTAAGGGCCTGTCATTGCGACAGGCCCGGTTTTCCTTTATATCGTATCTCGATTATAATACCCTCTCCGGATAAGCTCGTCCGTTATCTTGTCGTCCGGAAGCTCGGTATCCAAAAGTCTCTCATCGTGTACCATTCCTTCCTCATCTATATAAAACTCAGAATCATACTTGCGGTGCAGATAATAATGAATATTACGGCGGTTGTAATGACTGTCGATATAGAGCGTTACAACCTCGGGATAAAATTCACCCAGGCTATCTTTGTAGTTGGCTGTGCAGTATTCATACAGCTCTTTAGCCTTTGCCTTCTTATCATATTCAAGTCCCAGCTTATCAAGGATACGCTTCAATTCACCGGCATTTTTATATTTCAAAGCGCGGCTGTCCTCCTTCACGATCCCCGAAGAAAGCAGCTCTTCAGAAAGCTCATCACTGAATACGGTATAACACGGGGAATCCGACTTAGTATGAACGGCGATCTCCAATAAGAGGAGCTGTGCCAGCTCGGACAATCCTTCTACTATATCGACTGTAGAGGACACGGAAGCTTCTTCGCCCCTGACAGCAGGAATGGCGGCGGCATTGGTAGTGAAATCCGATTCAAAAGCGCCAAGCTCCATAGCGAGACGATATATGTGTTTGCAGGGCTTTTTTGTCCTGCGGAAATCGCCGCAGGGGCAGGAATCAAGAAAAGTCTCATACCGCCCGGAAGAACCCTGGAAGTAGCCGTGCATATCCGCGGTCTCAATCTTTATCGGCGTCAGCTTGGAAGATTTTGCCGACGCAATTCTTTTCTTAGCATCATCTGTCTCATGAATATCATTAGTCCACGCGGTACTCCATTTTTCAGCAGCAGTCATAACAACCTCCTTTTTCAAAATGTAGAAAACAATTCTGATCTTTAACACAATATAATCGAATTTGTGTGTTAAAGTCAAGAATGTTGCAGAACATTAACACATCCATCGGGTACTCATGAAGATATACTCCTATAAAGGCAGGAAAAACCTGTGCGGCGACAGAATACGAGAAGCCAGACTGAAGAAAAGACTCTCCCAGGAAGAACTGGCAGCGAGGATCCAGATTGAGGGAGTGACAATGGAGCGGGACAGCATAAGCCGGATAGAGATCGGAACGCGGTTTGTAGCAGATTATGAGCTCAAGGTATTTGCCAGAGTCTTGGATGTAGAGATATCATGGCTCCTTGAAGAAGAATGATCGGAGCTTTTTGCGGACCGGTCATTTTTTATTGTTGACAATATACCCAAAAGGGTATATAATACGATCAGAAAGGAGGCAATGAGGATGGATCTGGGGAAGAATCTGGCAAAAGCCAGAATAGAGGCAGGACTCTCGCAAAAAGAACTCGCAGAACGGCTGGAAGTCCATCAGAAGGATATAAGCAGATGGGAACACAATGACCGGTCACCGACAGCAATCACGTTAGGGAAGATCTGTAAGGTGCTAAATGCATCAGCAGATGTAGTTTTGGAACTGAAGTAAACACGGGGATATATATAAGCAATAAGGGAGCTACAGGCAAAAGCCTGTAGCTTTTATCGTTTAAAGGAAAGGAGAAAAAATGGCAGGGAAAAAGGGATTTAAGCAGATGAAGCTTGCGGACAGGCTTAAGATGGATGTGCTCATGAAAGCGGGACATACTGTCATAGAGATAGCCAATATACTAAATGTGCATCGGAGTACAATATATAACGAGCTCAAAAGAGGCCAGTACGAACACCTGAACTCCGATTATACCACCGAGATCAGGTACAGCCCGGACATAGCCCAGAAGAAATACGAGGAAAATTTGAAGGTAAGGGGAACTCAGCTTAAGATCGGGAACGATATCAAATATGCGAACTATCTCGAGGAAAAGATAGTAAAGGACGGATACAGCCCTGCAGCGGTTCTCGGAGAGCTTAAAGTCTCGGGAAAAGAAGATGAGTTTGATACAAAGATCTGCGTGACTACATTTTATAGCTACATAGATAAGGGAATATTCCTTAAGATCACAAATAAGGACCTTCCGGTTAAAAGATACAAGAAGAACAAATATAAGAAGGTAAGGAAGACTCAGGCGAGAGCAAACGCAGGGACAAGCATAGAGAAGAGGCCGGAAGAGATTAGCAAGAGGGAAGAATTCGGGCACTGGGAGATGGACAGCGTTATCGGAAAGAAGGGAGTAAGCAAGAACGCCCTGCTGGTGCTTACAGAGAGGAAGACAAGGGACGAGATCGTATTTAAGCTTCCGGATCATACAGCGGAAGAGGTTGTGAAGCATCTGGATCGGCTCGAAAAAGAGTGGGGAGATATGTTTCCTCTGGTATTCAAAACGATCACCGTGGATAACGGGAGTGAGTTTGCCTTTACCGAAAAGCTGGAAACCAGCATTTACGGAGAGAACAAGAGGACAAGCTTGTATTACTGCCATCCGTATAGCAGTTGGGAAAGGGGAACCAATGAGAACACGAATAAGATGGTAAGGAGGAAGATCCCCAAGGGGAGCAACTTTGATAATAAGACCGATGAGGAGATTAAGGAGATTGAGAACTGGATAAATAACTATCCCCGGAGGATTCTCGGATATCACTCATCAAAGGAACTTTTCGAAAAGGAGATAAGCCTCCTCACCGGGAAGGCATCCGCATAGCCCTGACCATATCTCTTTCCAGGCCGGAATACCAGCCGGCCTCTTTAGGCTGCGAGATTATTGATTGTCAAAGCAGCGCTTCCCGTCCAGCAAAAGACAGCCTACCTAACATTTTTAATGCTATTGTGCAAATTATACAAAAGATTAGATTATAATTCGACATAATCACGAAAGGGAAATTTTGTCGAAAAAAAGGTTGAAATTTTCGGATTGACTGATATAAACAAAAAAGTCTTGACAAGCATATATAGAAGATTTAAGCTGGTTCGTTCGTTCGTTCGTTCGTTCGTTCGTTCGTTCGTTTGTTCGGTCGGTCTTATCACGTAATTCTTCAAGAGCATATTGCACACGTTCAATTGAATATGTTTATGATGGAGGACCGTCGGTTATGGGGATATTTGACCCTTTAGCTGGCGGTTTTCTTGCGTGTTCGGATAGATAGGACGGAAGGTTGGAAATAATCTGCTGATGAGGCAGTAAACATAAAAGGAGACAGGAAGAAGATGAAGGATTTGAAGAATGCCATAACAAAAATAGTGATATTGGGGGTTGCGACTCTGCTACTTGTGGGATTTGTCCCGACGGCGGTGTTGGCGGCTGAAACGGACAGCGATATCGTTACGGCGGAGACGGATGGCGATACCGCTGTGAGTGAAATGGACGGATCCGCCCCATACACCGTGGAGTTTACCTATAACGGTCTGCAATATGTCCTCCCCGGCGACAGCAGTACAGAGCTGTCTGAGATCCTGGATAGAGTCGGGCTGACGGGGGAAGTGTCCGCTGAGGAGGTCAGCGATGAAAGCCTGTTCTCGGCAGATAAGAAAGAAGGAAAATGGATCGTTACGGCTCACAGGGCGTTCCACACAGACGAGTGGATGAAGGTCTTAATCGACGGCGTAGAGTATGAGATCACTGTGACGGATGATCAGGAAATTGGGTCATGGACGGAGCTGCAGGCGAAGTTTAACAATGCAAGCACGGATGCAGAACACCCCACGACGATAACATTGTCAGGCGATGTCACCGCAGGCGCTGGCGACAGTGCGCTCCTGATTCCGGCAGATAGGTATGTCACCCTCGATCTGAACGGTCACACCATTGACCGAGGGCTGGCAGGTTCAACTGCTGTTGAAAACGGTAATGTCATCACGGTGTTAGGAAATCTGACCATCTCTGATAACAGCGCAGCTCAAACCGGAACGATCACCGGAGGAAATAACACTGGTAATGGCGGCGGAGTGTATGTCGCGGGTGACACAGACAGCAG
>JAEEGH010017482.1_pt1 | contig 15278 bp, 11 predicted proteins | sample 9134181 | NCBI WGS metagenome assembly JAEEGH01 (sample SAMN16246544, study PRJNA631951) | gut metagenome | biome: gut microbiome; feature: rumen; material: DP-attached | host: Bos | place: Iran: Karaj | collected 2018-10 | reverse complement strand
TTATATTCTTCTCTTTATTCTTATAGTAATTGCACTACTCTTCTATTATTTTGTTGATCGTGGCCCTGTTTCTATAGCAGTAGGTATGGGTTTTATAATTTACAATATCGCAACACAAATTGTTGGAGGATTTCATATTCTTAAGCAGATAAAAAATACACCTAATACAAAAACAGATGCAGAATAAATATTCATAAGTATAAGTAACGAGAAAAGGAAAATATAATATTTTGTTTTAATAGTTGATTATTTTCATGTTATAGTTAATTCTACTTTAACCATGATCAGGAATACACTTTCAAGGTTCATCCATCCGAATTTACTTGAAGGCAAGATTTTCAAATCTCTTGTTACTTTTACAATCCCTATATTAATCTCTTATTTATTCCAGCAGTTATATAATGCTGTTGATACAATAATTGTTGGTAATTATCTGAACGAAAATGCACTTGCAGCAATTGGAGCATCAGCACCTATTAATGAACTTATTGTAGGTTTTGGTACAGGTTTTGGTTCTGGTATGGGACTGGTTGTGGCCAGGGCATTTGGATCAGGAAATGAAAAAAAACTGAAAAAATCTGTAGCTGCATCAATAATTATTACCTTTATCATAACAGTTTTGATGATGATAATTTTTAATTTTGCCATAAAGCCGCTATTAAAGCTTTTAAATACTCCTGCAGAAATATTAGAAGAATCATACTCATACATTATTATCATTTGTTTATTCTGCATCGTTATTTTTACTTATAATCTTGCATCAGGACTCTTAAGGGCTATTGGGAATTCTTTTATGCCCCTCATATTTCTTGTTTTTTCTTCACTTCTGAATATTGTTCTTGATATTCTTTTTATCACAAAGTTTAATATGGGTATTCGTGGTGCTGCAATTGCAACCGTAATTGCACAGTTTATTTCTGCAATACTTACACTTCTATACATTGTCCTTAAAGCAAAAATATTAATTCCTTCAATCAAAAAGGGTGATTTTAAATTTGATATAGAAATATACAAGGAACTTAGCAGTCAGGGAATATCAATGGCATTGATGGGATCCCTTGTTACTTCAGGAACCGTAATTCTCCAGAGAGCAATTAATGCATTTGGAAAAACCATTATGGCAGCCCATCTTACAGCCAGGAAAATATTTTCTCTTTCTTCAATTCCTATTTTTACAATCGGATTATCATCTGCAACATTTGTTTCTCAAAACTATGGTGCAGGAAAGATAGACAGAGTTAAAAAAGGTGTGAGAATTGCCTGCATAATCACAACGGCATGGGCAATTGTGCTGGTTGCACTATCGCCTTTAGTTTTAAAACCACTTTTAGCCTTTTTTTCAGGTTCAAGTGATAAAGAACTTATTGATTATGGATTCAGGTATTTGACTTTCGCCTATCCACTTTTTACAGTTTTAGGCGTCCTTATCGTACTAAGAAACTCCCTTCAGGGACTTGGTGCAAAGTTTCTTCCATTAGTGTCAAGTATAATTGAACTTCTGGGAAAAATATTGTTTACGGTTCTTATTATTCCAAAAACAGGAATAGTAGGTATAATTCTTTGCGAACCACTTATATGGGTAGTTATGACATTACATCTTTTGTACACTTACATTAAAAGAATCAGAAAAATTAATAGGGAACAAAAAGAACAAGCCCAGTAGTTTAAACTGATTTACTAAAAAAAACGGTCTGATTTTTTCAGACCGTTTTATTTTTTTAAATTCATTTTTTGCATTATTTTGCAGTATCCTGTTTAATATTTTCTTTACTTAGTTAAATATTTACATACTGAACTTTTCAATCTCCAGCTGAACTTGATCTACCGCAGAAGAGTTTTGTTCAGAACCAATTGATATTGTATTCAGATTGTTTTCAAAATTATGAATTACGTCAACTGAATCATGGAGAGAATCATCAACCTGTTTTGAGATATCAACTACTTTATTAATATTCTCTTCCATTTCTTTAGCATGCTGTGCCTGATTCTTTACAAGATTTACAACATCTACAATCTGGGAAGAAATTGTGTTTGTTACATTAAGAGTTTCTTTTGCACCAATGGACTGTTCATCCATAGCATTTGAAATATTTTCTACAATCTGAAGCTGCTCATTAATTCCATTGTTTATCTGATTGAATGATTCGCTTGTAGTTTCAATAGACTTAGAAGATTCCTCAATTAAATTAACAATTTCATCAATGCGGCTTTTAATTTGTTTTGTTGATTCACTTGTAGATTCTGCCAGACTTCTGATTTCATCTGCAACCACAGCAAATCCCTGACCATAGGTACCTGCATGAGCAGCTTCAATTGCAGCATTCATTGCCAGAAGGTTTGTTTCACTGGAAACTGCCTGAATTACTTTTACCATATTGGTCATTTCTGAAGATTTTTGAGCAATTTCTGCAATAACATTAATTGTATCTTTAACTTCCTTTCCGCCTCTTGAAGACGATTCTGCCAAAGATGTTGATACTTCCCTTGCTTTTGTTACAAGTTCATTTATAGAACTGATGTTTGCAACCATCTGATTTACAGAAGCTGCATTTTCCTCAATAGCACTTGCCTGAGAAGTCATGGAATCCCTTACCTGCTTAGATTCATCAGACAACTTAATAATGCTCTGCTGTGTATATTTAATAAGTATGTCCCTTTCTGCTGATTTAACATTTATATCATCAAACTCTGAAACAATTTGTTTAATTCCAACCATCGAGCTTTCAGCACCTTCCAGCAGTTCATTTGCACGACCACGAACAATACCTGTATTGGAAGCAATGTTTTTAATAACCCCTGAAAGAAAATCCATAAGATTGTTCACTTCAGAATTAATTTTTCCAAAATTATCTATCTGGGCAATATCAAGACGTTGAGTTAAATCACCTGCAAGTCTGAGATTCATAATTTTATTTGAGAGTTTATTCATTCTGTTTTTCAAATTTCTCAGATATAAACAAATTGCAGGTACAGTATATACGAAAGCCCACAATCCCATTGGGACAGCAGTTTTCATAAATGTTGTCAGATTGTATCCTCTATCAGGAAATCTAACAATTCCATATCCGGAACAAAGAACATTCCATAATATAAAAGCTCCGGAAACTGCTATTGTAAGTGAAAGACTTATTGTAAAATCTTTTGTCTTTATTGATTCAGGAATATTTGTAATTCCTAATTTGATTATAGTTTTCTGAGCAAAAATTTCAAAGTAATGTGTAGTATATTCTATTGCAATAAAACCATATAGAAGCGCAAGTCCCATAAACATAAACTGTGTAAGAAACTGTTCTCCTGGAGTTGCACCTGTATAAATTGCTCCCTGATGAGCTTTAAGAATTGCTACACTTCCATTTGCACCAAGAAAAGCTGTTACTAAAAATATCCGGCTGAAAATAGCAAGTTTTTTAAATGTAGGAAGGAAGGAAAGTTTTTCCTCAACACTAAGTTCTTCGTGCTTTGATTTATTAACCATTGCTAAAATCGGTTTTAATAAAATGTAAGAAATAACAGCGCACAGAACTACACAAGTAAAACAAGCTGCACTTGTCACGGGTAATCCTGCTATCCATTCGTCAAAAGACTTTCTGTGTATTACAAGATATTGCGTAAGGGATAAAATATACACACCAAAAATACTACTGAAAGTAATCATTGACATGTATAAAGCATACAAGTTCATTTTTTTTTTACTCCAATTAAACAAATTTTAAACTCAATCCTTTTTGGAGCTTATAAATATCATTTTTTTTATGCTAAACTAACTCAATCCAATGTTATAAAAAAATCATAACACTATAAATTATAATTCAATTTTTTGATAACACAAGTTTAATGATTGTTATAATTTCAAATTTTTAAATTTACACCTGTGTTATATTTGTGAGTTCAGTTAGAGATAATGGATATTTTTATAAATGATAAAAAATGAAAATCAAAAAAAAATCAGATATCAGGATTGATGTTTCTTTTTAACATCAGGATGTTCTTCGTAAAAAACAATTCTCTGATTTGTAAGTTTTTCCCTCATCAAAATCAAATCTTTGTTGATTTTTGCTATTTTATTGTATAAGGCAAAAAATGAAATTGCTTCTTTTTCTGAGATCTTTGATTCCGTACTTCTGACAAAATTTTTATTATCGTTGCGCCACATATTTTCATCATCTGCAGTCCATCCGGAAATGTTTGTAGAAGCAAGAGTTTCATTTTTTACAGCACTGATGATTTCAAACCATTTTTTTCCACATACTTCTTCCATGGAAAGCCTGAGTTTTTTATCAGAACTTTTACATATTACATCGATTTCATCACCAGAAGATTCATTTAAAATTGTAACTTCTTTTTTTTCAATAAGTTCTTTTACCTTATCAGTATTCTTAAAAAGATCCCAGGAATAACCATTGATAAAAACATAATGATATTTTCCCCCATACATTCCCTGAGAAAGAGATTCTCTTTTTCTTAAATTTGTAACAGGGAAAATAAATGCCCGTTTTATTCTGAAATAATCAGGAAGAACTTTATTCATTTTTTCAATAAATACTTCTTCATCAACAGGATCATAGAAATAACATGAAGCCACTTCATCTTCACTGGGAAGTCCTAAAGTCATAGGGCTTGCAAATTCCAGTCTTGGAAGAGGATTAAATCCTGTTGTAAAAACAAAGGGCAAAGAAGACCGAAGAATCGCTTTGTGGAACATTTCTACTTGAGACAAATATGCAATATACTCAGCACCAGATTTTCTTTCAAAAGAAAAAAGCACTCTATATAGAATTGGAATATTATATTCAGGACGTATTGGCAAACGGTCAATCTTATTAAGAGGAACTTCCTGATCAACCTTTTTTAATTCTTCACTTTTAAAAACTCTTGTATTATGAGCTTTATTACAAATTCCGCATGGATGGGAACAATCTGTTTCACAAGGAGGAGTTAATTGATGTTCTATTGATTTTAACCATTCTTTTTTATAAAAATTTTTTGATGGTCCAAGACTTACACCGTCCCAGGGAAGTTCTTCTTCAAGATTCCAGTCGCGGTAAATATAATCATAAACATTGAAATCGGCTTCATTAAAAGCTTCTTCCCACAAATGCATATTTTCTTTTAAATGATCATCCCAGGCATCAAAACGAACACCTTTTTTAAATGCAGAATAAATCACCTTTCCAGCTCTTTTGTCTCCACGACTCATTAAACCTTCAAGAAGTGTCTGTGAAAAATTATGACGTCCTAATTTGAATTTACCTCGTGGCAAATGTTCATAAAAATAATCAATTTTCTTTTTAGCCTGTTCAATAGTTATTTGCTTAACCCATTGATAGGCTGTATGAGGTTTAGGAATAAAAACTCCAACATTTACATTGCACTGTATTCTGGTTTTTGCCTGAAGTTCAATTAGAAATTCAGTAATCATTTCTTCTTCAGTTTTTCCTACAGGATTATCTTCAAAATAATCTCCTACAGGAAGTCCAATCATAAAATAGAATTTTGCTGAAGACCAGCCTTTTGCTTTTGCTTCCTTAATAATCGATTCAAGATGCTGAGCATAAACTTCTTTATTTAAGCTTAACTGCCATGTTTCTTCAGGAGTTTCTACAGCAAAGGTTAAGCCTGACTTTCTTACTTTATTAAGTTTTTCCAGCATTCCTAAAGACATTGAATTTACTTTCAGTGAAGGCAATTGAAATGAAACATTGTAACCTTCATATCTTTTGTTTAAGAAATCAAGTAATTCTTCTTTTTCCGGAAAATCAGCAGAAGATAATGAGTTTAAGGAAATTTCTCTATATCCGGCCTCGAAAACAAGCCTGTCAATTTCATTTACAATCAGGTTAAAACTTTTAACTCTGGTAGGTCTGTAATAAATGCCGGCATGACAAAAACGGCATCCATTTGGACAACCGCGCATGATTTCCACCACTCCATGATCCTGAACAATTTTCAACTGAGGCTCAGGAAACCAGTCTGGAACAGAAGGCTTAAGACCAAAATCCGCTTGAACTGCTCTTTTAGCAAAAGGTTTATTCTTTGTCCAGATAAAAGGGAGACTCTCCATATAAGAAATCATCTCATTTCTTGAAGCATGATTTTTTTTCATTACCTGAAGATGTTCAACCATTTCAAATAAACCGTCTTCTGCTTCGCCAATCATTACTGCATCAAAAAAATCACCAAAAGGAGCTGGATTTGTCATACCACAGCCCCCAGCAATAACAAGAGGATCACTTTCATTTCTTTCAGAACATAGAGCACTTACTTTACCGGCTTCCATCATGGCCAAAGCCTGAGTTATTCCAAGTTCATATCCAATAGAAAAAGAAATTATATCGGCTTCATAAAACGGCATTCCTGTTTCTAAGGAATAAAGTGGAAGATCAAGTTTCTTTAACAGAGCTTCAAAATCTTCATCAGGGGCAAAAGCTCTTTCGCAGCGAATATTTTCATATGCATTCAAGCCATTATAGATGATTTTAACAGCTAAGTTTGACATTCCAATTTCGTATAAATCAGGAAAGGCAATAATATAATTTAATTTATCATCATCACAATGATGTTTAACAATTGAACCATATTCACCGCCAATATAACGGCTAGGAGCCTGAATCGTATTAAGTTCAGCTCCTATATCTTTTAAAGGATTAATTAATTTCATACAGGTATATCAAAATCCAGACGGCGTGCGTTTACACTCATTACAATTCCAAGAGCAGCCATATTAGTAACAAGTGAAGTTCCACCGTAAGAAAGGAATGGAAGAGGAATACCGGTGATTGGCATAATACCCATAACCATTCCAACATTAATTACAAAATGGAAAGCCAGCATACCGAAAACACCGGCACAAATATTAATTCCATAAGGATTAGAAACTTTTTTCATAATCAGAAGTATTCTAATCAAAATCAAGAGATATGTAAGAAGAATAAGGAAGCATCCTAAAAAGCCTGATTCTTCAGCAATAATTGAAAAGATAAAGTCAGTAGACTGTTCAGGAAGATACTGCAAGTGAGATTGTGTTCCCTTTAAGAATCCACGGCCTAAAAAAGAACCAGAACCAATTGCAATTCTGGATTGAATAATATGGTAACCAGAATTCTGGGCATCAATTGAAGGATCCAGAAAGATAATCAAACGCTGAATCTGATAAGGTTTAAGAACTTTGCTGGCAGCAACGTAAATTAATACGGCCAGTGTCAGTATACCAAATACATATGCAATCCAGTAATAAAATTTCTGCTTAACAAAAAAGCGTCCTACCACACCAAAGATTGTTAACAATGCAAGGGCACCAATTGTTAAAATCAAAATCTTTTTATTTGTAAGAACGTGAATTACAGGTACTGTTTTTTTGTAAATTTCTGTCTCCCAGGTTGGAAGTACTGTCATAAAAATCCCAAGTACTGCTGCTGCAACAAGAAAAACAATATACCTGGTAGGGATTCCTGCAAAAAAACACATTATAAAAAACAGTGCAACGTAAACAGAGGCGGTACCCATATCCGGCTGAAGCAAAGTCAGAAGAGTTGGAAAAGCCATGATTGCAATTGCAATAATATAACGCTTTAACTGCCCCATTCCCTTTTCAACAGAGTTATTTTGATTTGTTGATCTGCTTAAATAGCGGGCTGCAAACAGTATAAGGGCAATCTTCATAAATTCAGAAGGCTGGAATGAAAAACCAGCAATGCGGATCCATGAAGTAGCACCGTTAATATCCGAATTGGAATTAAATCTGGCATAGATTAAAAGATATATAAGCAGTACTGAAAGCACAATGTATGGGATAAAAGCATATCTTTCAAACTTTCTGTAGTCCAGAAGATTCAGGGTAATCATTATGGCTAAGCCTGCAACAAGCCAGAAAATCTGTTTAAGATATTCTGGTGACCGGCCGTAAAACTTAAGGATTCCGTCAGCATCAATTTGAGAAGAATAAATAAACATAATACCAACAACTGACAAAATAATGGAAAGTCCAATGAGTATGAAATCAAGTTTCTGTAAAAATTTAAGTTTCATTCCTGACCTCCAACGGCTCTATTTACCATCCATCTGAAACCAAGCTGATCTATAGACTGGTCATAATCCAGATCATTGAAATATCCGTTTATTACAATATTTGTTGCGTATGGAGCCCACCATTCCCATTTGTTTACGGCTTCAACAAGAGTGGCAACAACAATCTGGTCTTCAACAGGGGCATCAAATGGAGCATAGGCAACCATCCAGGAATGCCAGTGGCCCTTAGCATATCCGTTTACTTCGGCAGTACCGGTTTTACCTGCCATTTGAATTGTTTTATTTCCCATTGGATATGTTGCAGTACCATTTGTAATCATATATCTCAAATCCTGCTGAACTTCTTTCCAAACATCAGGAGATACAGAAGATTCAAGCATAACTTCCGGCTGAATGGTCTGTATAATTTCATCAGTTGCAGGATCACGAACTTCCTTCAGAAGATGAGGCTTATAGATTTTTCCTCCGTTAGCAACCATTGCAATCATATTTGCAATATGAAGAGGTGTAACGGTAGTATAGCCCTGACCAATTGACATATTCATTGTATCACCGCCAAGCCACTTCTTATGCTGAACACGCTCCTTCCACTGTGCAGTAGGAACAAATCCCTCTGACTGAGACGGTAAATCAATATTTGTATTCTCACCTAAACCAAATTCCCTTGCATAAGTGGCAATTACATCAACACCAAGATAATCACGTCCGGCTACCCAATAGTAAATATCGCATGACTGGGCAAGGGCATTTTTCAAATCCAGTGGACCATGTCCATGATATGCTGACTGATAAATATGACACTTAAATTCTCTGTCACCATATGTAATAATACCCGGGCAGTCAATTTTTTTATCAGCTGGTATTGCTTTCTGATCAAGGATAGCTGTGGTCATAATAGTTTTAAATGTAGATGCAGGAGGATAAACTGCATTTACAGCCCGGTTCAAAAGAGGGAAATTTTCACTTTTAATAAGTTTCTGATATTCTGCTGAAGCATTATCCTGAGAGAAAATATTAGAATTAAAATAAGGATAGGATACCATAGCAAGGATTTCACCTGTAGCAGGCTTTAAAACTACAATGGCACCTACTCTTTCTCCAAGAGCTTTTTCTGCAAGTAACTGAGTTGCTGAATCAATTGTTAAAACAAGATTTTTACCCATCTTTGGAGGAATAATTTCTGCTGCAGTATTAAGCACACGACCATTTGCTTCACGGGCATGAATTTCACGACCAGGAGTTCCCTGTAAAAGCTGGTCATATTGTTTTTCAATTCCTGCTTTACCGATTACAGAATTTCTGTTGTAGCCCTGATTATAAAGAATCTTAAGTTCTTCCTGAGTAATATCACCTACATAACCAAGAACATGACAGATAGAACCTGTTTCTACATAGTTTCTTACAGGTTTATTTCTCCAGGAAACACCAGGCAAATCCGTTACATTTTCTGCAATGTTAGAAATAATTTCGAAAGTAACATTTGTCTTAATTTCCACCGGCTGATAAGAAACCTTATTTTTTATTTTTCTGTCAATCTGACTCTTCTTTATACCCAGATAAGATGCAAGTTTTGCTATTACAGTATCATAATATTTTGCAGGAATTTCTCCAGGCGTTACATCAACAGCGAAAGAATCATTATTGTTTACCATTGGAAAAGTAACGTTGCGGTCATAAATATAACCACGCTGAGCAGCAATGGTAGTATAGGTTCGGGAAATACGTACAGACTGATTCTGATACTGCTTTCCTTCAACAATTTGCATAGTAAAAAGACGAATAATGTATAAAATAAAAAGTACGCTTATTCCAATAATGAGAATATTAATTTTATGAACTTTACTTCTATCAGCAGTACCGTCGTTTGCAAATCTCTTATTACTCATCAAATTACCTTCTCAGGATTGAGTATTATAGATTTTCTGAAAATGCTGAGGAACTTAAAGATGACTGGAGCCAGAAGAGTGTTTGCTGCGAGTTCAAATAAGAAACCCCAGGTGAATGGATTAAAAATGAGAACTTTAGCAGGGAACACAAATGATAATAACCAGAGCAGAAGAGCTTTTAGAATTGTGGAAATAAAACCAAGAATTGCAGGTACAACAAATCCGTCTGAGTTTAATGTTTTATTAAAGAAACCTGACAAATATCCAATTACAGTTCTGTAAAAACAGTTTAAGCCTATTGGAGCTCCGCTTATAAAATCAAGGAATAATCCTGAAATAAAGCCTGTAAGTTCTCCATGCATTCTTCCATTCTGCAAAGAAAAATATAAAACACAGAGCATACAAAAATCCGGCATTGACGGAAGAACTGGAATATTTGAAAAAATTGCAGCCTGAACCAGAGCAAAAACTAAAAGAATTCCAGCACTGATAGACAATGATTTACCCATTTTTACTCCTCTTTAATTAAAACTTCATCTGTCTCTTTATCAGATGAATCTTCTTCAGCCTGAGCTGCTTCCTCTAACATTTCTTCTTCAGCCTTTAATGAAGCCTCAAATTCTTCAAGATCAAGGTCGTTAGCCTGCCCCATGTCCATAACAAGAACTAATTCAAGTCTGTTAAAATCAATCATTGGATCGACTTCAATATCCAGAGAAGTATCGTAATCAAGAACTGTAATCTTTGAAATGGTTCCAAGGGCAATGTCTGGAGGATAATTGCCGTTTTCTCCACTTGTTACAACGATATCTCCATAGTTAAAGTCTTCCAGTGCACGCTTACGAATGTAACTCATTGTGAGAGTTGAATCAAAAGTTCCGTTTCCCTGAACAATACCAATATCACGCGTATTTTGAATTCTAGAAGAAATATGGCACTGCATGTCATATATAGGCATTATAAGACTTGTGAAAGGTCCTACTGTTACGATTTTACCAACAAGACCTACATCTCCATTCTGCACTGCAATAACAGGCATACCTTTTTTTATTCCGTTTCTGGCACCTTTATCAATTGTAATTCCACTATAAAGATTGTCAGTTTCCCTTCCAATGATTCTTGCAGAATAACTCTTATATGAGGATGCTGCCATGTAGCCTAACTGTTCACGCAGTCTTTCATTTTCTTTTCTGACTTCAGCATTATTTCTCTGAAGATATTCATAATTCTGAAGTTTAGAGAGAAGTTCCTTATATTCTTTCTGGATTCTTCTTCTCTCGCTAACAGAATTTACTGTATTGTTAAAAGCATCAGTTATTTTATGAACACCGATTTGCATTGTAGAAACAATAGTAAATCCTGCAGTTTTCAAATTTACAATAAACTTACCGGAATTAAATCCAAGAGATATTGCTGAAATTAAGAGTAGAACAATCAAAATAAAATCAGGAAGCCTGAATTTTGATGTTCTTTTTGAAATTTTTGCCATCAGAAAAGCCCCGATAAAGAGAAATGTTAGCCGTTAAGATTATTATAGATTGAACGGCTTGTTGACATATCCTTGAATAATTCAAAGGCTTGTCCTGCTCCTACAGCAACACATTCAAGCGGCTTTTCTACGAGAATTACAGGTACACCTGTTTCTTTAGAAATCAACTTCTGAAGGCCCTTAAGCATAGAACCACCACCAGTCATAACAATTCCACGTTCTACAATATCAGCAGCGAGCTCAGGAGGAGTTCTTCCAAGGATTTTCTTTACTTCTTCAACAACCTTTGTAAGAGGTTCCTTAAGAGCTTCACGAACTTCAACAGAATCTACTTCAAGTCTGCGAGGAAGTCCTGTAATTGCATCTGTACCCTTAATTTCCATTTTTTCAATGTTTTTATCTGCAATTGCATTACCAATTTCAATCTTAAGGGTTTCAGCATTGCCTTGACCAATAATAAGGTTATGTTCCTGACGGATATGCTTCATAATTGCTTCATCAAATTCATTTCCACCTGTACGGATTGATGAAGTAGTTACCATACCACCAAGGGAAATTACAGATACTTCTGTAGTACCACCGCCAATATCACAAACCATATGGCCTGCAGGTTCATAAATAGGAATCTGGGCACCAATAGCAGCTGCAAGGCTTTCAGGAATAACTTCAACTTCCTTTGCTCCAGCTTTAAGAGCGGCAGCCATAACGGCATCCTGTTCAACCTGTGTTATGCATGAAGGAATACCAATCTTCATACGAATAGACTTAAACAAACGTCTTCTAGGGCTGATTTTTGAAATAAAATACTTTATCATTTTTTCAGTTGAATCACTGTCGGAAATTACTCCATCAGCCAAAGGTCTAATGGCAACAATATTACCAGGTGTTTTCCAGAGCATTCTCTTAGCCTCTGCACCTACAGCAACAACAATACCTGTTCCCTTTTCTACAGCTACAACTGATGGTTCATCAATTACAATACCTTGACCTCTAACGTAAATAAGAGTATTGCATGTTCCTAAATCCACACCGATATCAGTGGTAAAACTATCAAACAAACCCATTTATATTTTCCTCCAGGAAATTTTCTATATTTAAGGAGTGCAATCCCCTTTTTTACTTTATAATATATTCAACTCTTTATTATTATTCATAGAGTTTTTCAGTGGCGCCTTTATGATTGGCTTCAATCTTTAATGTTTTCCGCCATTCAGACCGTGCTTTGGCAGCGTCCCCACGCTTTTCATATAATACACCAAGTCCATAGTGAGCGTCAGCAGAATTTTCATTTTTTTCAATAACAGAATTAAATTCTTTCTCTGCAGAAGTAAGACTTCCTTCTTCCAGGTATATATTACCCAAAAGATTATGACATTTTTCACTTATAATTTCATCCTGACTATTATTAAGGACCTGGAATAAATACTGTTTTGCAATATTTGCCTGACCATTCTTTATATATTGACGGGCGATTGAAAGCAGCAGCTGATCAGACTCCCTTACATTAAGTGTTTCCGTAAAGGCCGCAATGCTTTCCTTTGTCATTGATACGGAAGCATAACTTAATCCAAGATATTCAGAAATATCATCGGCCCTGTATCCGGCATCAAGAGCTTCATTCAGATATTTAATTACTAAATCTGCATAATAATTGTATGAAGAAAAAGAGTTTTTATAAAAATATGTTTTTCCCAGCATATAAAGAATCTGAGGCTTTGTCTCTTCCTTACAATTTAAAAGAGCAATACGAAGGTTTTGAATAGCTTCATCAATGTACTGAAGGGAAATAGAATTATCTGTTTGTGAAACACCAAGAAAGAAAGCTGAATAGCCGTGTAAAGTACGAGCCAGATTCTGTGTTGGATTTTTTTCGATTATATTCTGGGAGATATCATAGACCTGCTTGTAATCATAAACATTCCAGTATTTCTGCATAAGGGAAGCAGAGTCTCTTTTATTAAGATGAGTATTTATAATTTTATAAGTAAAAAATGTTACAATACCAATAAGAAGGCAGCCGGCAAGAACTAAAAACAAACGAGGAAGAAATTTACTTTTACGATGAACTATCTGTCTGGAAATATCTTTACTAACAGCGTCTTTTCTCCCTTTCATTTTCCCACCTGCAAACATTTTAAAATAAAAAGAGGATACAATAAGCCGGGTTCTGTCTTAAATGGTCATCTATCCCCAGTACAAGTCACCCTGTACCTCCAGCAACCTACCCGCAGTATAAGGCCGGAATGCCAAACTGCTGCGCGATTTTGCTCCGAATGAGGCTTGCTTATGCCATCACTGTTACCAGTGACGCGGTAGGCTCTTACCCTGCCTTTTCACCCTTACCAATACAGGCGGTTATTTTCTGTAGCGCTTTCTGTCAAAAAGGACGTTATGCCGTTGAAAAAAAATCAGCAGAACAATGGCAACCTTCTTTTTTGCCCGGTTATTATCCGGCATTCTTTCCGGTGGAGCCCGGACTTTACCTCACACAACTCCCTCTGTCATTAGAAAGGCTGTGCGCGACCATGTATCCTCATAATTTTACAGTTTTATTAAACTCTCTCCTCACAAAACAATGGATTAATTATCATCAAAATCCATTCCAGATGAATCTTCATCACCGTCGATTTCTGAATCTGTATCTTCATCATCGAGCAGATCATCTTCATCACCAAAGTCTGTAAGGCTTCCAGTTTCTTCAATAGTGAAGAAGTTCTCTTCTGAATCTTCTCCTTCTTCGTAGAAGAGGATGCGGCTGCAGTATGGACAGAACATAATCTTGTCGCCCTTTCTTACTTCATTAGCAAACTGAGCAGGAAGAATCATCTGACATCCTTCACAAACATTACCCTTAACTGCAACAATACCCTTTGTATTACGAATAATAATTCTCTGGAACTTGTAAAGTGTTTCCGGGTCAATACCTTCAGAAATCTTCTTTTCCTGTTCTTCAAGTTTTTCAAGTTCTTCCTGATTTTTCTTGATTTTGTCGTCAAGTTCAGCCTTTTCTTCATTTACAGAACTTTCTGTACTGTTAATCAGGGCTTCAAGATTTGAAACATCATCATTGAGCTGAGAAAGAATCTTTTCTTCCTTTGCAATCTGATTTCTAAGTTCAGTTTCCTTTGCCTTAGCTTCATCAATCTGTTTATTAAGAATTTCATATTCTCTATGGGTCTGAATATTATCCATACCCTTTTCGCTTTCTTCTGATGACTTGATTGCCTCATCAAGCTCAGATTTAAGCTGAGCTATCTTTGCTTTTTCTGCTTCACATTCTTCATGTTTCTGAAGGAATTCTGTCTTAAACTGTTCAAGACCTTCCATTGAGCTATTTAAAGATTTTGGCAAGTTATCTACATTGTCTTTAATCTCGTACTTTTCAGCAAGAACGACCTGAAGTTCTTTCAACTTGTCAAAAATTTCTGACATTTCCATAGGTAATACCCTCGTTTCTTAATAAAATGCGGTCTATTGATAATATATTATTTTTCCTCTTCTGTCTATGACATTATGGAGAGGAAAAATTCATATTTTCAACATATCAGTATAATTCAACTGATAAAATTATAATTACTGATCAATAAAGTCCTTCAAACCTGAAGAACGTCTTGGATGACGAAGTCTTCTGAGAGCTTTTGCCTCAATCTGACGGATTCTTTCACGAGTTACATTGAAATACAGACCAACTTCTTCCAGTGTAAGGGAATAACCATCATCAAGTCCAAAGCGCATCTTAAGAACTTCCTGCTCTCTCTTTGGCAGTGTACTGAGCACTTCACGAAGCTGTTCCTGCAACAATGTATAAGCAGTCTGATTTGCAGGATTTTCCACATCCTTGTCTTCGATAAAATCTCCCAATGAAGAATCCTCTTCTT
>JAEEGH010017481.1_pt1 | contig 15279 bp, 13 predicted proteins | sample 9134181 | NCBI WGS metagenome assembly JAEEGH01 (sample SAMN16246544, study PRJNA631951) | gut metagenome | biome: gut microbiome; feature: rumen; material: DP-attached | host: Bos | place: Iran: Karaj | collected 2018-10 | reverse complement strand
GCGGAATCGGCGGTGATTGCAAAGCTGGAGGGCTTTCCGGATGGCTATTTTGTGGAACTTCCGACGATTGAATCTCGCGTGCTTGGGCCGTGGACGGAATGGCGGGCAAGCGTGCTAACGAATCGGGAGAATGCGCGGCAATTTGAGCGAGGTGTGCAAAAATTCCAATTTCTTTTGGGCAATGAATTCGGGCGCTTTGCTGCATCGGAATGGGCGCGTTGTGCAATCGCGCTGGAGCAAAATTTGAAAGAGCGCATTTTGCAATCGGATGGCCTCAAGTCGCTTTCGGGGAACCGCCGATTTTTCACGCTCGATTCAAATTTGATGGGGCGCGCATCTTCGGTGGCGTTGAATGTGAGCGCAGGCAATTTGACGTTGGACCTTGGCGGTGCGGGCGCCTTTGGCGATTACGGTGGCCGCGTTTCGGTGCGCTCGTTTATGGCTAACGTCGAGGGCGATGTGAAAATTCGCGGGAACGTTCACTTCGATACGCTTCGGATTTACGCGACTGGAACAGTTATATTGCAACAGAATGTGAATGCGGATTTCGTTGAAATCTTTGGGCTTGCCGACGTGACTGTTTCTGGCGATGTCTCGCTTGCGGGGCTTCTTTTGTCGAAACAGAACGTGGAAATTTCGGATCATGCGAAAATGAATTTCCCGAGTGTTGCTGTTGCTATTGGCTATCGCGGGAATCGCCTAGCGCTGCTCGAAAAGGCTGTGTTTGAAGGTGCTGCGCTTGCGCCGTCTGGTATTGTGGACCGAGACTCATCTGCGGTGCTTCTTGATTCGGCAAAAGCGTTTTTGCCGTTTTGCATGGAATCTAAGCCGGTTGTGTTTTACAGGAGACGTTTATGATACGATTCCGTCATTCCGAGTGGCTTATCCACGAGGAATCCAGTGCGTTGTCGAAAGGCTTTACTTTGCCCGAAGTTTGCGTGGCGCTCATGGTTTTTCTCGTTGGAACAACGGCGCTCCTTGGCGGCTGGAACTTCTTCAATCGCGAAGTGGCGGGGGAGCGGAAGCGCTTGGAGGAATTCTATGACGTGCTCTCTTCGATGGAATCGTTGGTTGCGAACCGCCCGGATTGCGCGGACTCTCTGTCGGTTCGCTTGATTCGTGTTCCTGGTAATCCGCATTTGGCGTGGGCGGTTGTGGAACGTGAACATTATTCTCTCAAACGCTTGGTGCGTTGTCGGTGAGAATCGGAGGCATTTTTCTTTGCGAATGAATCTAGCTCTGCCTAAAACTTCTCGACACGGCTTTACGCTCTTGGAAATGCTTGTCGCCATAACGGTTGCCGCGATCCTCACGACCGTCTCGTTGAACGTTTATTCGATGTTCCATTACGGCGTTCTCGAAACAAGCCTCCATTACGAACAGTTCGTCTCGGAAAAAGTCAAAGAACTCCGCTGCCGCACCCGCTTTGTGCGTGGCCTCCCGCCTTGCGACACTACCTCGGGCGAATCTCGGGCCTCCCGTGGTGCCATTCGCGCGCGATTCTAGAGCCCCAAACATCAACAAAAAAGCCCCGCGCTTGCGGGGCTTCTTGAATTGCGTTTGGCGAATTTCGCCACATCTTGCAGGACTTTAACTTAGTTCGTAGCCTGTTCTTCGACGCATTCGGAGCACTTAATGGCCTTGCGAACTTCGAAGATGTTGCTGATGTAATGCATAAAGCTAAGCACGCTCACCGAGAGGAAGCCGATTGCATAAAGGGCAAGGAACGGTCCAATGATGTACTTGCTGGCGTTGATGTATTCGAGCAAACCGAAGATGCAGTAGACGCCGACGATAAGTTCGAGGAGTGCCATCCACGGGAACTTCTGTGCGTAGTGGCTCTTGGCCTTCTTCTTTGCGCCACCGTTCTTCGGGGTACGGACGAAGCTGCCCTTTGTACCGAGAACTGCGGCGAACACTGCGCGAGAGTTGCTGACTGCGATGCCAACGCCGAGCGCCATCAAGATGGGGAGCGAGAGCAAGCGGATCTTCCAACCGGTGTAGCCGGAGCAACGCTGGGCAACAAAGTAAAGAACAGAAGGAGCAATTGCGGCGAGGAAGATGAATGCGAAACCAACCGTGTATGCCCAAGTGGGGAGGTGTCCGACCGGTTCAAAGAAGGCGAGCAACGGCCAAGCGCAGAGTGCGGTGAACAACATGCAGGGGTGGATCGAGTAGTGCGTCGTGTGGAGGATGGCGCCAATCTTCACGCGGAACGGAACCTTGGAGCGCAAAACCTTCGGCAAAATCTTGATAGCGGTCTGGATGGAACCCTTTGCCCAGCGGAACTGCTGAGCCTTGAATGCGTTGATGTCGTTCGGGAGTTCGGCCGGAACAATCACGTCGAACACAAACTTCATCTTCCAACCAGCAAGCTGGGAACGGTAAGAAAGGTCCATGTCTTCGGTGAGCGTATCGCCTTCCCAGCCGCCACCGCCGTAAATAGCGTCCTTGCGCCAGACACCGGCGGTACCGTTGAAGTTCATGAAGAGCTTGCCCCAGCTACGTGCGGACTGTTCCACCACGAAGTGGCCGTCGATACCGATAGACTGGGCGAGCGTAAGACCGGATTCGGTGCGGTTCAAGTGACCCCAGCGACCTTGGACAAGGCCGACCTGCGGATCCATGACCAAGTACGGAACGGTCTTCAGGAGGAAGTCTTTTTCAGGAACGAAGTCGGCGTCGAAGATGGCGAGGAATTCACCCTTTGCGACTGCCATGCCTTCCTTGAGAGCGCCAGCCTTGAAGTCCTTGCGGTTCGTGCGGTGGATGAGCTTTATGTCGTAACCGCGGGCGGCGAGTTCAGCAACTTTCTTCTTGGTGACTTCGTAGCACTCGTCCGTGGAGTCGTCCAAGACCTGGATTTCGTGCTTGTCCTTGGGGTAGTCGATGGCGCAGACGGCTTCGAGGAGACGTTCAACGCAGTTGGCTTCGTTAAAAACCGGGAGCTGGGTCGTGACCTGCGGGAGGTCTGCCATGGAATGTTCGCGGTAATACTTCAAGATCGCTTTGCGGTCTGAAAGTCGCGTCTTGCGGCTGTTCTTGAGGAATAGGTAGATGCTGTAGTAGCAACTGAACCCGTAAATCACCAATCCCACGCCTGCGATAACGTAGACGACGAACATTGCGTATAGTAGTATAGTACTCATTCTACTGTAACCTTTGCATTTATTGAATGCTTGGGGCCAAATATAGAAACGCTATGTGACCTTTGCTACATTTTTCAGGAAATTTGGCCCATTTTTTGCTTTGGAAAGTGTATTTTTACATAGGTTTGATTAGACTTTTTTACAATGGCGAAATATGCAAAAAATGGCAGATGAACGCAAGAAAAATTTAACATCTCCAATCGCTCGCTGGATAGATGCGAACCGCGAAACCGCAGGTTTTACAGAATCTTTACGTAAATTATTAATGTATGCGTGCGTGGAATGGATCCGTCGCGGTACATCGGCACTCCTTACCCCCGAAGAGGCTCTATCTAAAATAGTATGTTGTGGTCTTTCGGAGTTCCCGGTGGGGGAATGGGCAGAAAATCCCGAAAATTACACCGATGAAATCGCCGATTTCTGCGAAAAAGCGAAAATTTTGCCGTTACCTGCCACCCTCCAGGGAGAAATTCCCTCCCTTTTGGATCTCCGTGGGGTAAAATGCCCCCTCAATTCTGTCCGTTCGCGAATCGTCATGTCCGGTTATCCGGCAGGCCGAACGCTCAAAATCTGGCTCGATGAGGGTTCCCCGATAGAAAATGTGCCCGGATCGCTCATTGCCGACGGCCATAAAGTGCTTTCACGCGAAAAAAAAGGCAATTATTGGGAAATCTCGGTGGTCAAATCGGATTCTAAAGTATAGATTGTTTATGTGGAAAACAGAGTATTAGTTATAGGCGATGAATTATTTGGGCCAAAGGGCGAAGCGGCGAACCGTTTTGTGGAAGCCGTGCTGTGCCGGGAACCCAGCCGACCTATACAGTTTTCCGTAAATGTGCCTGTTGCGGTCTCGTTATCGCAAATCAAAGCGCGCCTTTCTTCCGATGTCATAGGCAAAAATGCCGGCCGCATTATCATGGGGCTTGGGTTGCGTGAACTGAACCACGGCGGTACCGATGGCGCCTCGATTGCCTCGCTTTACGAAACGCTCGTGAACGAACTCGTGAATAAGACGCAGTCGCGACTCTTTTTGCTCACGATTCCCCCGGAAATGTTCCCGATTGCGGTAAGCGAGGTGGAATATTTAAATACTATGATTCGCGAAGTCTGTGCGGCGAACGCCCCGCGCGTAACACTCCTCGATTTTGCGGAATTTGCCGAGACGTTCAAGGAAAAGCAGATGGAACGCGGCAAGTTCGGACGCTCCCTCTTTATGGAAGATGGCTCTGCCACGTCGCTTTGCTGCATGCTTTTAGCGCTATATTTGCAGGATAAACTTGTAGAAGATTTAAAGGAGATGTAATTATGGGTCTTTTTGACAATCGTTTTGCTAGTAAAAATGCGGCCATGAGCCGTGCGTTCTCCATTGATTCCGATAAGGACCGGAAAAAACGGATTTCTCCGCGTGAACCGGCTGCCCCCAAGATGGGAATCTGCGACAAGTGCCACAAGGAAGCGCTGTTGCGCTCTTACCGCTCCAAGGAAATGTCCATGTCCGACGGTGCAGCTAGCTTTGGCACGGTGGTGAAACACCTCTGCGAAGATTGCGCCCCGCGTTCCAAGCGCTTCGAAGATACGAACGTCGCTCCGATGGACAAGAAACAGGTCAAGAACCTCATGCGCTCGGCAAAGAAGGGTTTGCTGTAAAAAATATTTTATAAAATATTCTTACTCCCCTTAACGAAATTGATGTAAATTCCTAAATTTGGGTCTCGATTTTATATATGGAGACTCTAAATGTCTGATATTCACGCCAAGGAATCCGTCAAACAGTATTTGGCTGGAGTCGCATCGACAATCACTCCGGAAATCGTTCGTAGTTTCAAGCGTGGCTATACGCGCAAGGATTTTACTAGCGATTTGATGTCGGGCTTGATTGTCGGCATTTTAGCTCTTCCTTTGGCGATTGCGTTCGCTATTGCATCCGGTGTGGGTCCGGAACAGGGCCTTTACACGGCCATTATCGCTGGCTTTATCATTTCTCTGTTGGGTGGTTCCCGCTTCCAGATTGGCGGCCCGACAGGTGCATTCATTGTTATCGTTTATGGTATTGTTTCGCAGTACGGCTACGACGGCCTTGCTTCGGCAACGCTTTTGGCCGGTATTTTCCTCGTCATTTTCGGTTTGGCAAAGTTCGGTGCGATTATCAAGTTTATTCCGTATCCGGTGACGGTCGGTTTTACGGCGGGTATCGCGATTATCATTGCGCTTGGCCAGGTGCCGAACTTCTTCGGTCTTACGTTTGCGGGCGCCGACCCGGCTGATGCCGTGGGCAAAATCAAGCTTTATGTTTCTTCTTTCGGTTCCATGAACGTCTATTCCGTGATTGTGGGCGTTGTCGCTCTCGCGGTTTGCATTTTGTGGCCGAAGATTACTACGAAGGTTCCGGGTTCCCTCATTGCGATTATCGTTGCGACGGTGATGGTGAAGGTCCTTGGCTGGGACGATCCGGTGAATGGTCACGGCGTGGTGACGATTGGCATGAAAAACCACATCCCGAGCGGATTCCCGGTGCCGCACCTCCCGAACATCAGCCTCGAAATGATGCAAAAGGTGTTCCAGCCGGCACTGACGATTGCCATGCTCGGCGCTATCGAATCGCTCCTTTCTGCGGTGGTGGCCGACGGTATGACGAGTACCAAGCACCGCTCCAATACGGAACTTTTCGGTCAGGGTGTCGCCAACATCTTGAGCCCGATTTTTGGCGGTATCCCGGCGACGGGTGCTATTGCCCGTACCGCAACGAACATCCGTAACGGTGCCGTGAGCCCGATTTCTGGCCTTGTTCACGCCGTCGTTTTGCTCTTGATTATGCTCGTGCTTGGCAAGTATGCCGAAATGATCCCGATGGCCGCTCTCGCTGCCGTGCTTTTCCAGGTCGCTTTCAATATGTGCGGTTACCGCAGCGTCATCAAGATGTTCAAGGCCCCCAAAAGCGATGTGACTGTGATGCTTGTCGCATTCTTCCTCACGGTGATTATTGACCTTACGGTCGCTATCGAAGTGGGCGTGCTCCTCGCTGCTGTGCTGTTCATCAAGCGCATGAGCGATGTGGCCGAAGTCGAAGCTGTTTCTTCCGCCTTGAAGGATGACGATGACGAAGCCGGTCGCAACAGTCTGGGTCGCCAGGTGCCGAAGGGCGTGCTTGTCTATGAACTTGCCGGTTCGCTCTTCTTTGGTGCGGTGGATAAGTTCAAGGAAACGATGAACCGCATCTCCGAAAAGCCGAAGATTTTGATTTTGCGCATGCGTAGCGTTTCTAGTATTGATGCTGCCGGTATCAACATGATTGAAGACTTGCTCAAGCGTTGCAAGAGCGAAGGGACGCAGCTCTTATTGAGTGGTGTGCATGCCCAGCCGGTGGTGGCTTTGACCCGTGCCGGTGTGCTTGCCCAGCTTGGCGAAGAGAACGCCCTCGGTAACATTGATGCCGCTCTCAACCGCGCCCGCGAACTCCTTGGCCTCCCGATTGTGGATGCCTCTCACGAAGAAGTCCAGGCTCCGACGGTGTCTTGGGAAAAGAGCCTCGACAAGCCGTGGATGCCGGAAGAATCGAACGCCGCGATTGCCGAGGAAACTCCGGAAGTTATCGCCGAGCGCATGATGGACGAACCCATCAAGAAAATTGAAGAAAGCAAAAATTAGGGTGATTTGTTCCACTTTTTTGTGGAAAATAATAAGGTTGTAAGAAGCAGACTGTTTCGTACAAATTATTTAGGTGACCTGAATCAAATTGTTTTGTTTGCATATACAGAATATTTTAAAATAACTTTGGCTTTTCAAAAAAATTTATTAAATTAAAAAATGTAGATGGAATTAAACTCTACAGATAACGAGAAGAGAATGGGTTATTGGGACGAAAACCATATTTCGGAAGACGATCCGAAACGAACATCCTTTGAAGGGTTCGTGGTGAATTTTGTCGTAGCGTTTAGCGGCTGCGCGCTTTTATTCCTTTTGAATATAATGTAAGTCGTTGAATGCTCGTGATTTGCAGATGCTCCGCAGAAGCGGGGCTTTTTTGTTTTTGAAAATGGAACAAACCATTTTGCACTATTCCGAATTGGATATTGAATTTGAAAATTTTTTTTCACATTCCTTAAATAATCGCATACATTTAGAGTGTCAGTGGTTCTCCCTTTGACAAAGAAGGAGTAATCGAAGAACCCTTGGCCCTTTGGGTGTGTTGGAGTAGGAACATTGCTAGTGAGTTGCCGGTAGCTGAAGCTACATTTTGGGTTAACGAGTGGTAATGAGAGAATTCACAGCAATGCTAAAAAATCCGTCGGAGCGATCCGGCGGATTTCCTTTTGGTTAAAGCTTTTGAAAATGGACGGTTTGCTTAAATTGGGCCACTGCTGTAATATTTACCGGCGGCCTTGCATGATTTCATATGGCTATCGAACAATTCCTTGCGGGACTTGTATTGGCTACTTTCGTCTTTAAAATTGATGTAAAAGTCAGATTCAGAATAGTATGCACCATCTTTGCAGTAATATGTACTTGTAAACTTGTCATTTGTTGTTGTTCGGGGATTTTCTTCAGTACCCATCACAGATGGCATGACGTTATCGCACCCTGTATGAAATGATGAGCCGCGCTTAACTGATTTGTAATGTTCTACGGCTCCAGTATCCGTTACTGTGACTTTGACATCGGACTCAGTGGTTCCGTCTTCGTAATTACTGGACGTTGTATAAACCCATTCATTGTCCGTTTCGGCAAAATTACAGTTATTTGAACTGGAATTAGAATCAGAATCGGTAGGCCAGCAAGAGGTAAGAATAAAGCTCAAGAAAAAGGAAAGAACAGCACCTATTTTAGTAGCACGCATACGGACTCCTATTTTTAAGTTGTGCATAAATATATCTTTTTTATTTAAAACATAATATTTTATTACAAAAATTTACATTTTATAGGGATTACCAAAGAAGAAGGCGACCGCAGCCGCCTTTTAAATGTTATTCCGATCCCGTCATCCTCGGAGCAACGCGGAGGGGATCACTATCTCGTATAAAAAAGGAGATGCCCTCCCCATACGCGGATCATGACTACTAAGCAGCATAGCTGCAAGTAGTCAAAGAGATCAAGTCGGGCATGACATTACTTTTTAAGTTCCACCATCAGTCGCTTTTTGGCGGGGCTGTCGGGGAGCGGCAGGAACGTCTCTTGTGCGAACGAGCGCATGAGCATTTCCTGGGCAGCCTTTTTCGGGATGCCGCGGCTCACGAGGTAGAACATCTGTTCCGCGTCGAGTTCGCCGACGGTGTTGCCATGTGTGCATTCCACGTCATCATGATAAATCTTGAGGACCGGCTTCACGGAGACGCTTGCATCTTCGCTCATGAGGATGGTGTTCACGAGCTGGCTGGAGTTGACGCCTGTGCAGTCGTAACCGACAATGACACTTCCGTCGTAGCTCACGCGGGCAGAACCGGAAAGCAAGTTGCGGGCAAGCTGGGTGCTTGTGGTGCGCGGGGCTTCGTGGTAAATCGTGAGGCGGCTGTGCTGCGAAGCTTCGCCATCGAGAACGTGGAGGCTGCGGTAATCGAAGTTGGCGCCTTCGCCTTTGAGGTGGCATTCAACGCTCACGCGGCCAATCGCTGTATCCTTGCAGATGCTCGAAAAACGGACGTTGGCGCCTGCGGCCTGGTTGATGTTGAAGTGCCTAAAGCGGAGCGGCAAATCGCAAGCCGGGTTTGCAAAGAAAATTTCGACGTCTGCATTTTCGCCGACGTTGATGTCGAAGCGTTCGGCGGCAATGTCGTGCGTGACCTTGTTGTCGAGAATTTCGAGGCTCACCTTGGCGTTTTTGCCGATTTCAAGGACGGTGTGCCCGAAGTCGTTGTTGCACTTGAGCATCGCCATTTCGTCGGCGCCGTCTGCGATTTCGCGAATCATGGGGCGGGCTTGGTTTGCAATCGGGAGGAGGGCGGCGAAGTCGGTTTCTTTTTGGACTGCTTCGTCGCTTGAGGAATGCGCCGGGGCTGTCGTGGGGGGTGCCGCAAAATCCGTGCCCATGAATTCCGGTGTCGGGATTTTGGCGACCGGGAAGAACGACCAAAGTTCGTTGTTGCGACGGGGCATGCCGAGTTCGCGGAGGCGAGCGATTGCTTGCTCTGCGTTCGGCAAACTCTGTATAAATTCAGATGTTGCAATGCTCATTATGCTTCCTCAATCCAGTCGTAACCTTGGTCTTCGAGCTTGAGGGCGAGTTCCGGGCCGCCACTCAAGATGATTTTGCCGTGACGGAGCACGTGGACGTAAGTGGGCTTGATGTAGTCCAAAAGGCGCTGGTAATGCGTCACGAGAATCACAGCCTTTTCGGGCGACATGATGTGATTGATGCCGTTTGCCACGATGCGGAGGGCGTCAATATCGAGACCGGAGTCCGTTTCGTCGAGGAAACTCACCTTCGGATCGAGAATGGCCATCTGGAGGATTTCGTTGCGCTTCTTTTCGCCACCGCTCATGCCGTCGTTCACGCCGCGTTCACGATAGCGTTCGTCCATTTCGAGCAAGTTCATCTTTTCTTCGCAGAGCTTCTTGAAATCTTCGTCGCTCATTTCGGGCTGGCCGAGGAAAGCGCGTTTGCTGTTGAGCGCCATCTTCAAGAATTCGACGTTGTTCACGCCCGGAATTTCGGTCGGGTACTGCGTGCTGATAAAGAGGCCGGAGTTGGCGCGTTCGTTGATTTCCATCTCGAGCAAGTTCTTGCCGTCGAGTTCGACGGAACCGCCATCGACATGGTAAGCGGGGTGCCCTGCAATCACTTTGGAGAGCGTGCTTTTGCCGGAACCGTTTGGGCCCATGATGGCGTGGACTTCTCCCGGCTTGACCTCGAGATTGATCCCTTTCAGGATTTGGGTGCCGTCTTCGATACTTGCTTTAAGGTTCTTGATGGATAACATATTTCCTCTTTAATTTTAAAATCTAGTGGGCGTTAGCCAAAGTCATCGCTTGCTCCAAAATCATCGTCAGGAACGTAAGGCTCGTCATCAGGGACGTAGGGTTCGTCTTCGTTCGGGTCGTATGGCGGTTCTTCTGGTGGCGGGGCGTCCATTTCTGGCGGCATTTCAGGTTGCGAGAACTGCTCGTTGTTGGACTGCGCGGAGCCCGACGACAAATCGTTAATTGCTGTGTAAAGGTCGATGAGCGGCGTTTTGCTCTGGATTATCTGCTCGGCAAAAACATCCGGCGTAATGGCCGAAATTTTGCGCTTCTTGGAAATCGTCTGGATGCCCTGCGTGAATTTGTTCAACTGCATACGGAGACGCATGCCCGCTTCGGAGTCGAGCGGGATGAGCTTTTTGTAGCGGTCGCACAAGTTGAGCGTGAGCACGGCTAACGTGTCGTAAAATTCGAGAATTTCGTTTGGTGTTTTCCACGTCTCGTCGGGGAGTTGTTCCAAGAAAAGTTGCAACTGCGGCGAAAGCGATTCGTACAGGACTCTCGGCGAGAATGCGCCTGTCTCTGCGTATTGCGCGAGAATCGACTGGATAAATTCATCGATGAGCGGAGAATCGAAAATTTGGATTCCGCTTGCGGCAAAGTCCATGTCGAAGTATTCTGCGGCGCGGTCGAGAAGCGTGGGGTTACGGAATAGCAAGTTCGCAAAACGCACTTCGATCGGCGAGAGCAATTCCCATGGGACGCTCACTTGCGGTGCTGCGGGCTGTTCGGCTGCTGTTGGCGCCTTTTCGCGTTTCGGGTGTGCGACCTTGATTCCTGCGAGCGAACGCGTGGTGCTGTAACGCTCGGAAACGAGTTTCAAATACTGATTGCGGAGTTCCGGATTCTCGATGCTCTTGATAAGCGTCTTTGCTTGCGTGATGAATGCGGCTCGGTCTTCGGGACTGTTATTCGGCATTGTACGCCCGAGATAGCTGAGCCAGTCTTCGGCGGTGCGGAGCGCTTTCCTGAAGGCGTCCGGGCCTTGTTCGTTCACAAAGTTGTCCGGGTCAATCTTGGTGCCATCCGGTCGCGAAAGCGCAAAAACTTTTGGCGAAAGGCCTTTAGGGAGTACGATTTCGAGACTGCGGCGCGTGGCGTTTTGCCCGGCGGCGTCTCCATCAAATACAAGGTAAGCGGTCTTTGCGTAACGGGCGAGGATGCTTGCGTGATTCTCGGTAAGCGCCGTACCCGAGGCGGCCACGACGTTCTGCACACCGCTTTGGTAAAGGCTGATGAGGTCAAAATATCCTTCGACGATAATGACCGCATTTTCCTTCATGATGGCGTTTCGGCTGTGGTTCAGTCCGAAGAGAATATCGCGCTTGCTGTAAAGCGCCGTCTCTGGGCTGTTCATGTACTTGGCGAGCTTTATTCCGTTGTGCGATGCAGGGTCGCTCAAGTCTCGACCGCCAAAGGCGACAACGACTCCCGAGAGGTTCTGTATGGCAATCATCAAGCGATCGCGGAACTTGTCTGCGATACCGCCATTTTCTTTTTCGACGGCTAGCCCTGCCTTGACGCAGTCGCGCGGCGAAAAACCGTTGCGTGCGGCATAGCCGATAAAACCTTCGCGCCCCGTCGGAGCATAACCGATGTGGAACTGCTTGCGGGTCTCGGGTGAAACATGCCGCTTGTTCAAATACTCCAAAGCCTTTGGACTTAACGTGAGCTGTTCTTCGAACCAGGCACAGGCAAGTTCGTTCAACTTGCGCACCATCGTGCGCTCTTCAAGCACTTCGGTATTGACGTTGTTGCCGAGGTTCGGAAGTGCAAAACCCACAAAGTTGGCGACCCATTCTACGGCGCCCTTGAAGTCCAACTTTTCATGATTCTGGATGAACTTGAAAACATCGCCACCGGCACCGCACGCAAAGCACTTGTAAATGCCAAGTGTGGAATTCACCGTCATGGATGGTGAGTGGTCATCGTGGAAAGGGCACACGCCGACGTATCGATTGTTTCCGCTTTTTTTGAGCGGCAAGAACTGCTGGATGACCAACGCGATATCCGCTTGGTTCTTGAGTTCTTGGATGATTTCGTCGGAGTAGAAAGGCATGCGCCAAATGTAGAAATTTTGCCGTTGGCAGTAGGAAGTAGACAGTAGACAGTAGGCGGTAGAATGTGGCGCGGACGCGTCATCCACGGATTCAGTCATTCTCGATCTTGTCATCCTCGGAGCAACGCGGAGGGGATCCAGTGAAGTCTTGTCTTTGCGTTGTCATTCTGGCTTTATGCCGGAATCGCCTTTGTGGTTTCCTAGTCTATAGTTTTTCTCTATTGCAAAAAATTTATTCAACATAATTTTCTATTTTATCTATATAAAAGGAGTGAAGAATGAGAAAACTGCAATTTGCTGCGTGTCATCCTGAGCGAAGAACCGTAGGTTCGAAGTCGAAGGATCTTTTATGGATTTTAGCGTTAGCTTTTACCATAGCCCTTGTCGCTTGTGGTGACGATAAAGGTTCGTCTCCCAAAGGGTTACCTGATGAAGTTGCCGATATGGACGAACTTGAAGAATACAAGTGCGATGATTCCGTAATAGGTTCCGTCATCTATGTGAAAAGTAAAAGCAAAAATTATGAATGCGATGGCGACGAATGGTCCGTTTCTCAAAACCAGTCTAAATCAAGCTCATCAAAGAAATCGAGTAGCAGTTCTGCGAAATCATCATCGAGTTCTGGACAATCCGTTGCGTTTAAAGCTCCTTGCAATGTAAAAACTGATGAAAATTGCTTTGAAGATAGTCGAGATGGACAAACATATAGAATTGCAAAAGTTGGTAGACAAATATGGATGGCCGAGAATTTGAATTATAAGGTAGATGGTAGCTATTGTTATAACGATTCAGTTGAGTATTGTAAAAAGTATGGTCGCCTTTATTCATGGGCTGCCGCAATGGATAGCGCTGGCGTATGGAGTCCCAATGGCAAGGGATGTGGTTATGGAGATACCTGTGTTGCCGTGTATCCGGTGCGAGGAATTTGCCCTGAGGGATGGCATTTGCCTAAATATAAGGACTTCAGCATTTTATTGGATTCTGCTATCCGGCCTAATGCACCTCATCTTAAATCAACTAGTGGTTGGAATGATTATAAAGGCCAAAGTGGAAATGGTTCAGACGATTTTGGCTTTTCAGCGCTTCCCGCAGGCTTACGCGGTACCGGTGGATCATATGATGCTGTGGGTGAATATACATTTTTTTGGAGCTCTTCTGATTATAATCGCAGAAATGCGTATATCTTGTATATGTTTGAAGATGATAGTACTACTTATTTGTATTATGCGCCTACAGGTAATTTAGCGGCTTCGATTCGTTGTATTAGTGATAAAAGTGATTCTGTAAACTTTCTCCCACCATGTAAGACGGATGATAAGGACGATTGTGTGTATGGCTCGTTGACGGATGATCGTGACGGACAAACTTATAAAACCGTTAAAATTGGTGATCAGTGGTGGATGGCTGTAAATTTGAACTATGAAACAGAACAGAGTTATTGGATAAGTAATGGTGGGTTTTATTCTAATCAAAAATTAAGTGAACTTAAAGATATAGATACTTCCAAATATATGCACCCTGAAACAAAGTTTGGAAGATATTACTTATGGTCTGAGGCAATGGATAGTGCTGGCGTATGGAGCTCCAATGGCAAGGGATGTGGTTATGGAGATACCTGTGTTCCTTTGTATCCAGTGCGAGGAATTTGTCCTGATGGATGGCATTTGCCTACAATAACGGAGTTTGAAATATTATTTGCTAATGTTAATTATGGAGGCGATGGTCGAACGGGCACTGCGCTTAAGTCTTCTTATGGTTGGCGGGAAGATGGTGATGGCATTGATGCTTATGGGTTTACAGCTCTTCCTGTTGGTTGTACAGGAAATTGTGGATTTTTTGGCTCTGGAGCATCTTTTTGGAGTTCGGCAGACTCTAGTAGAAGTAATGCTACTTATATAGAGATGGGGGGTCATTATGTCAATGCTGTTCCGCAATTTACATATAAAGGTAATGGGCTTCCAATTCGTTGCGTAAAAGACTAGAATAAAGAAAAACGGTTCGCTAATGCGGACCGTTTTATAAATTCAATAGCTTGAATTACTTTTTAGCTTTTTTTCTTCTTCTTGATGTAGAACTGCGAGAACCTTTGCTATATGCTTTTCTCCCGCTTGCCGAAGAGGATGATGTCGATGCTTTGGAGAAAATAGCCTTGTAGGTCAAACTCTTCTTGCCCATGGTAATTTCGATTTTGGAAGATGAGCTTCCTGTATGCCATGTGGTTTCGTTGGCGGTTTTGTAGAGCCAATAGTCGAAGTTGCATCCCGCTTTAGGCTTTGCCTCGATGGAGAACTTTTCCCATTTATGCGGGCGTAAGTTCCGGCTGGAGTGACGGAACCGAGTGTGTCGTCGGCGCTGTAGGTGTTCAGCGTATACTTCTCTGTTGCGGCTTGGACGGTTGCTGTTGCGATGAAACCGTATCTTTTGACTGTTTTTCCTGTGCTTGCGTTTCTTGCTGTGGCCGTTCTAAGCGTGCAAAGTTGTCCGTCTAAATAAATTTTAGAATCTTCATTTACAGCATAAGCGGTACGAGTTCTTCTTGAATCTGTTGCTGTACTTGCTACACTGATAAAAATTCCTGAAATCGTGAAGGTCTGACCTGCTGTAGCTTTTCCTTTGTATGATTCGCTGCTGCCATTGACTTTAAATGAAATATTTGTTATGCGAAAATTTCCGGCAGAATCCTTTATGGATTTTGGAATGTCGTCCCCTCATGGATAGTTCCCATGGTTAGCTTGACTTCTGAAACGACTATTTTTCTTGTAGTTGAAGGCTTTCTTCCAAAAGATGTGTGTGTAGGCATTTTTCTTCCTTTATATTAACTGATAATAAAGTATTGTAGTAAAAATATATCATAAATGTAAAGAAAGAATGAATTTTATTTTTTACCAATGATGCCTAGTTTAATGTTGATTTTTAGAAAAAAACTCACACCACCGCTTTGCTTTTCCAGCGGCCGCTACGCCAGCGCCAAATGTTGGCAAACGAGCGGTAGAATTCGTCGGCGGCCATGCCTAGCCAAAGGCCGGGGAGCCCAAGTCCAACGACAAATGCGAGGATAAGCGAGGTGGCAAGGCCGAGCGTCCACATCATGCCGCTACCGACGAGTGCCGGAAATTTGGA
>JAEEGH010017480.1_pt1 | contig 15280 bp, 11 predicted proteins | sample 9134181 | NCBI WGS metagenome assembly JAEEGH01 (sample SAMN16246544, study PRJNA631951) | gut metagenome | biome: gut microbiome; feature: rumen; material: DP-attached | host: Bos | place: Iran: Karaj | collected 2018-10 | reverse complement strand
GCCCGCGATCGCTCTATCATCACCACCCCGCCCCCGAACCGCCTGCCGGTTTACACGGAAGTGATTCATTTTGAAGATGATACAATTGCGGATATTATCAACCGCGAACTGGAGCGCGGCGGCCAGGTCTTCTTTGTCCACAACCGGATCGAGGACATTCTCTCCATCCGCGAAATCCTGCACCGGCTCGTTCCCGAAGCCGAAATCTGCGTGGCCCACGGCCAGATGGATCCGCAGGAGCTGGAGCAGCGGATGCTGGACTTCATCAACGGCGAGTACGACATTCTGCTCTCGACCTCCATCATGGAGAACGGCATCGATATCCCCAACGCCAATACCATCATCATCAACCAGGCGCAGCGCTTCGGCCTCTCCGACCTGCACCAGCTGCGCGGCCGCGTGGGGCGCAGCAACGTCAAGGCCTACTGCTACCTGGTGGTCCCCTCGATGGACGGCATCACCGAGGAGGCGCGCCGCCGCATCAAGGCCATCGAAGCCTTCTCAGACCTGGGCAGCGGCTTCAATATCGCCATGCAGGATCTGGATATTCGCGGCGCCGGCAACCTGCTGGGCGCGGAGCAGAGCGGCTTCATTGCGGAAATGGGCTTCGAAACCTACATGCGGATCCTGAGCGAAGCGATGTCCGAGCTGCCGGAAATGATCCGTCAGGAGGAGCAGGAGAACATCCAGCACCGCAAAGAGGGCATCACGGCCGCAGACCTGCCCGTGCTTGCGGCCACCATTGATACGCAGGTGGAGACCGACATGGAAATTCTCATTCCGGACGACTATGTCAATGTGCCCTCCGAGAAGATCCGGCTCTACAAGGAGCTCGACTCGCTCAGCCGCGAGGCCGACCTGGAACGGTTCGCCAAGGGGCTGGAAGACCGGTTCGGACCGATGCCGCAGCCGGTGGTGGCGCTCATGGATGTGGTCCGCCTGCGGAGGGAAGCCCAGCGGATCGGGATCGAGCGGGTGGTGCTCAAGAAGAACATCATGCTGGCCTACTTTATCCAGAATCCGATGGCCAAATTCTTCGAAACCAAGACGTTCGATCGCGTGATGGCCAACATTCTCGCCGCCGGCCGGCGCTACAGTGTGGTGCAGAACGAGACGCGGCTCTATATCAAATGTGAAGGGGTGACGACCGTTTCGCGGGCCGTGCAGTTGATCCGCAACCTTGCCGAAGGCACCGGGAACGCAGCCGCAACGGCACAAAGTTTGAATTAAAGTTGCTGTAGTCGCTCAAAATTATCATCTTTGCAATTCTAAATTGCTCGAAAATGAAGCGCAACGGACGTCTGATTCTCCCGGTTTTGCTCCTGGCTCTGCTCGGAGCGCCCGCACTTTCCGCCCAGGAAGTGTTGGCCGATACCGGGTATTCGCCCTACTCGCTCTTCGGTTTCGGACAGCTCTCCGGCGCGGGAACCACCTACAACGCCACGATGGGCGGCATCGGTCTGGCTGACCGCAACGTCCGCTTTATCAATGTGTTGAATCCCGCGGCCGTCACCGCGCGCGAGGCCAAATCCTTCATGATGGATTTCGGCGTGCTCTCCAACAACGTAATCTATTCGGCCGATGCGGCCACGAGCGGCCTCCCGGGCGCCACCGGCACGCTCCGCTCCGCCAACAATACCTTCAATATGAACCACATCGTCTTCTCGTTCCCGATGTGGAAGAATTCGGCCTTCAAGGCGGGCATCATGCCCTACAGCTCGGTAGGCTACAGCCTCCGGTCGTATGAACAGTCGGAAGAATTGCTCGCAGCGCTGGGCGACATCCAGTACTTCCGTCAGGGCCAGGGCGGCCTCTACAAAGCCTTCCTGGGCGCAGGCGTCACCCTCTGGGATTGCCTGAGCGTGGGCGTGGACGGGCAGTATTATTTTGGAAACATCAACCGCTACAGCTACGCGCTCTTCACCTCGAGCTCGGTGTACCGCTCCATCAATTCCGGCTGGGACGACTACCTGAGCGGCATCAACGCCAAGTTCGGCCTGCAGTATGAGCAGAAGCTGGGCAGGAAGACGGCCCTGACCGTGGGCGCCACCTACCAGCTGGGGACCACCCTCTCCGGCGAGGAACGGCGTTTTGCCTATGGCGTAGCCGCCGCCACCGATACCATCACCGACGTCACCACGCCGCTGGCGGGCTACAAGATGCCGGCGGAAATCGGCGCGGGCCTCACCCTGCGGAGCGCGGACGGCTGGATGATCGGATTCGACTATACCCGTCAGGACTGGCGGAACAGCAACTTTGCGGCGACCCCGGGCGTCAACTTCACCCCGTGCTGCCAACAGTCCTTCCGCCTGGGCGGCGAGCTGACGCCGAACCGCTACGACATCCGCTATTTCTTCAAGCGCCTGACCTACCACGGCGGCCTCTTCTACGAGCGGAGCTACCTCTCCCTCAACGGCCACCAGGTAACCGACCGCGGACTCACGCTGGGCGTCTCGATCCCCGTGTCAAGATACTATAATGCTATCAATCTGGGATTTACGGCCGGACAGCGCGGCACAACAGATGATCAATTAATCCGAGAAACCTACTTCACGTTCCATATTTCGTTCAGTTTGCACGATATTTGGTTCCTCAAACAGTTGTACGAATAATTTTTAACTTTGTGGTATGAAAAAAGCAGCAGTAATCCTTCTCGCACTCGTTCTGAGCGCCTCCTTGTTTGCACAGGGTAAGTTTGGTGCAGACAGCGCCGAGTGCATCAAGTACCTGTCGTACTATTCAGAATACATGAAGCAGAACAATATCGCCGAGGCGACCCCGATGTGGCGCAAAGCCATCTCGCTCTGCCCGCCGACCGCGAACCAGAACATGCTCATCAACGGCCAGAAAATCCTGCGCCGCGAGATTTCCCTCAACCAGAAGGATCCCGTGCGCCGTCAGGAACTGCTCGACTCCCTGCTCTGGCTGCACGACGTCCGTGCTGAATACTATCCGACCTATCGCAACGCCTCGTTCAACAACAAGGCCATCGATATCATCAACTACTTCAAGGCTGACAAGAAGAAGGGCTATGACATGCTCAAGCCGCTGGTTTCCACCGTCGGCGCCGCTTGCTCCCCGTCGGTTTTCGTCAACTATATGCAGTTGATGGTGGATCTCTACAAGAACGGAACCCTGATGCCGGACGACGTCATGGCGGGCTACACCGAGATCGCCGAGTATATGGAGAACAGCAAGGCCAAGGATATCGCTTCCGCCAAGTCGGCCGTCGAACAGCTGCTGATTGACAGCGGCGTGGCATCCTGCGACAACCTGATCGCCCTCTTCACCCCGCGCTACGAGGCCAACCCGACCGACAAGGCGCTGCTCGCCAACATGGTGAAGATGCTCGCAACCTCCGACTGCGTGGATACCGACCTCTACCTGAAGGCCGTCGAATCCCTCAACGAAGTGGATCCTTCTCCGCAGTCCGCATACTACCTCTACAAGCTCTACTCCGCCCGTGACGAGAACGCGGCTGCCGCCAAGGCGCTTTCCCACGCCATCGACCAGCTCGACGCCACCAACCCGGACGATGTGCTCCGCATCGCGGACTACAAACTCGAGCTGGCAACCTTCACCTTCAAGAAGGTCGGCAAGAGCGCGGATGCTGTGGCTCTGGCCAAACAGGTTCCGGAACTCAACCCCAACCTCGCCGGCAAGGCTTACTTCCTGATCGGCACCATCTGGGGTTCGCAGAAGTGCTCAGGCAACGAGGTCGAGGTTCGCGCACCGTACTGGGTGGCTGTGGATTACATGCGCAAGGCAAAAGAGGCTGACGCTTCCCTCGAGGTAGAGGCCAACAACCTGATTGCACAGTATTCCCGTTACTTCCCGAATTCGGCAGACGCCTTCATGTATGACGTGGTGGACGGCAACTCCTACACCGTCAACTGCGGCGGCATGCGCGAGGCGACCCGCGTCCGTACCTCCAAGTAATGCGCCGCTTTGCTGGACACCAAGTACTTTGCGTTATAGCCGCCTGCGCGGCTATAACGCTTTTTTATAACTGTTCCGGACAGCCGGAATCCACCCCGATCGACTTCGAACTGACCCCGATGCAGGTGGTCTATAACATGGAAATCGTGCAGTCGGAGAAGGGGGCCGTCACGATGCGGATGACCGCGCCGGTGATGCAGCACTTCGAGTTCCGCAAAGACTCCCTGGATCAGTCCTACGACCACTACCCCCAGGGAATTCACGTGGATGCCTATACGGCCGACGGGGCCCTGGAGACCACGGTGGATGCCGACGAGGCGCGCCACATTACCACGGTGGGCCGCGAGGAGTGGAAGGCCTACGGCAACGTGACCATCGTCAACATTCCCAAGCGCGAGCGGATGGTCTCCGACACGATGTACTGGGTGCAGGATGAAAAACGGATCTATACGGATTGTTACGTAAAGATCACCTCGCCGCAGGGGATTATGCAGGGATACGGCATGGAGTCCGACGAGCGGGCCAACTTTACCGTCATCCTCAAGCCGTTCGACTCGTTTTCACGCATATCCGATTCCACGGAAGTGGTCATCGACTCGGCGAACTTTATCGGTCCGCTTCTTTTTAAAGAAAATTGATTAATTTTGCACCCCTAACTGAAAACGCAAAACATTAAATAATTAGCAATATGGCGGTATTAGAGAAAATCCGTGTAAAATTCGGGATTTTGATTACCATCCTCGTCGCACTGGCGCTGCTGTCGTTCATTATCGACCCGCAGACCCTGCAGTCGGCTTTCCAGATGATGTCTTCCGACAACAAAGTGGGCGAGATGAACGGCAAGAACATTAATTACAGGGAATTCTACGAGGACTACGACAACTACGTCAAGCTCTATGGCATGATGGGCCAGAACACCAACAGCGAGCAGGCGCAGGCTTCGATCCGCGACATCACCTGGCAGGACTACTACACCAACCTCGTCTTCGCCCCCAAGGCGGAGAAGGCCGGCATCTATGTAGGCAACCAGGAGATGTTCGATCTGACCCAGGGCGAGAACATCTCGCCGGTGCTGCTCCAGCAACGGATCTTCGCAGACGAGAGCGGCGCGTTCAACCGCGGAGCCCTGCTGAACTTCGTGCAGTCGATCGATGACGACGCGTCGGGTCAGTCCGCAGCGTACTGGAACCTCCTCGAGAAGAACATCTATGATGCACAGCTCTACGGCAAATATGCAGCCCTGATCCACGCCACCTCGCTAGAGAACAATGTCGAGAAGGCCGCGCTCGTGGCTGAGAACAATACCACCTACGACGTTGACTACGTGACGATTCCGCTCGGTTTCGAACCGGACAGCACCGTGACCGTAAGCGACGCCGAAGTCAAGGCTTACTACAATGCCCGCAAGGACAACCTCAAGCAGCCGGCCAACCGCGACATCGAATATGTGATGTTCGAGGTGGAGCCGAGCCAGGCCGACATCGAGGCCAAGCGCGAGGCGTTCGACGAGGTGTACGAAGGTTTCAAGACTGCCGACAACCTCAAGAACTATATCGCCCTGCACTCCGACGCCAAGTGGGACAACACCTGGTATGCCAAGGATGAGCTCGAGGGTGAACCCGAGTTCCAGGCTGTGGCATTCGGCCGCGGCGCCAAGGTGAGCGAGATCCGCGAGGACGGCAACACCTTCTCCGCAGTCCGCGTGGCAGCCCGGGGCCAGGTGGCTGACTCGGCACACGTCTATTATGCCGCTTTCGCCCTCAACGACGAGGCCGGCGCTGACGAGCTGGTCAAGACCGCCAAGGCTTCCCGCACCGTTCCGGAGGCCTTCAACGAGATGGGCTGGCTTACCCAGCAGATCACCGCAGCCAACGGCCTGAGCGATTTCGACGTGGTCTTTGCGCCGAACGCCGGCAAGGTGGTGAAGGTCCGCAGCATCAACGCGCAGACGCTCTTCGTGCTCTATGTCACCGAGCGTACCCGCGCCAAGGAGAAGGTTCAGCTCGCCCGCCTGGTGGGCAACATTCTCCCTTCGGAAGAGACCTATCGCGACTTCCTGATGAAGGCAACCGAGCTTTCCGACAAGTCGAACGGCAAGTATGAGAAGTTCGCCGAGGTCTGCCGCGAGGAGAACCTCCCGGTCATCCCGGTTCAGAACGTGACCGAATCGACCCGCCGGATCGGTGTGGTGGAGAACGCACGCGAACTGGTCCGCTGGGTGTTCGAGAAGAAGACCAAGAAGAACAGCGTTTCCGATGTCATCATCGTGGACAACAAGTACTATTTCGTGGCTGCTGTCACCGAGGTCCGCAAGGAAGGTACGGTGGCGCTGCAGGATGTGGCAGAGCAGTTCGCTTTTGCCATCCGTTCCGACAAGAGCCTCGAAAATCTCCGCGCCAAAGTGGCTGAGGAGATCAAGGATTGCGCAACCCTGCAGGATGTGGCAGCACACTACAACCTGACCGTCAACCACGGCAACGGCATGTCGTTCGGCTCCCAGTACCAGAGCGGTGCGCTGCTCGGTGCAGTGGTCAACGCTCCGGAAGGCAAGCTCTGCGGTCCGGTCAAGGCTGAGTACGGCGTGACGGTCTTCCAGGTCACCGGCAAGAACACCGGTACCTACTTCCTGGAGGACGACGTGGACACCCGCGTCAGCCAACGTGCAGACTACGCGCTCCAGATGCTCGACCCCGTGATTTCCACCGAGGCGAACATCAAGGATTACCGCGCACGCTTCTTCTAGAAATCGCCTTCCGGGCTGTTGAGGGCCACGGCAGGATGCATCTTTGCGGCCGAGATGGCGGGAGCCATTCCGGCCGCAATTCCTATCAATAAGGCCACCGTCATGCCGGCGGCGATATGTCCGCCGGAGAGCACGAGCGGAACCGGACCGCGACGCAGCAGCAGGGTGATGAGCGCCACGCCGCCAAGTCCGATGGCGCCGCCCGTGGCCGAGAGGGCGGCCGCCTCCGTGAGAAATTGCAGGGAGATCCGGCCGCGCGTAGCTCCCAGTGCCTTCTGGATGCCGATCTGCCGTGTCCGCTCGCGGACGGCCACAAAGAGAATGTTGGCGATCCCGAAGCCGCCGACCAGCAGCGAGAAGAGGCCCACGATCCAGCCGATGGTATCCACCAGCGAGAAGAGTTCCGCCATCTCTTTTGCAATCAACGAGAAGCGGTTGAGGGCGAAGTTGTCTTCCGCCAGCGGATCGAGGTGCCGCACCTGGCGCAGCAGTCGCCGGAGCTCCGCATCGAAGGCGGCCTCGGAAACCCCGGCCACCGGCCGCGCAGCCAGCACGCACCGAGCCTCGGCAGCCGAAGGGAGCCTGCGGGCTGCCTCCACGGGAATCACCACCGCCGCGTCGATATCCGCCAGGGAGACGGCGCTCACGCCGCTTCGCGCGAAGGTGCCGATCACATCAAACCGCCGGCCGTCGATCGAGAGGGTCTTCTCTCCAGGGTGGGCCTTGGCGTAATCCGCCCCGACCACCGCCACGGCGGCTCCGCCCGAGAGCTCCGCGGCGGAAAAGGCGCGCCCCGTCTGGATGGGGTTGCGAATGACCAGCTTCCAGTCGCCCAAAACGCCGATAATAACATCGTTGTTAAAATAACAGGAATAGCACAATTCGTTGATTGTTTCTCCATGGTCCGCCAGAAAGCGGTACTCCTCCCGGGTGACCGGCGGCCGGGAAATGTAGTTCCACCAGCGGAAGGTTCCCTCCTCGTCGAGGTCCGGCTCCAGGGGAATCTGTTCCACCAGGACGACATCCTTTCCAAAGTCGGAAAGACCGTCGTTCATCGTGCGCTCCAGGGAATCCACCACCGTCAGCGCCCCCACCGTCGAGAAGATGCCGATGGCGATCCCCGCGAGGGAGAGCCCGGTCCGGAAGCGGTCGTTTTTGAATTGCGAAGCGGCCATCGCCACGCTTTCGCGGGCGGTCCTGAGCAGGCCGCCGGCGCGTTTGGAAAATCCCTTCATGTCTCCTCCTACAGTCCGATTTTGTTCTTGAGTTCTCTGATCAAATCAAATGCATCCAGGGGCGACATCGCGTTGAGGTTCGCCTCTTTGAGTTGTTTCTTGATATCCAGCAGCAACGGGTCGTCGAGCTGGTACAGGGAGAGTTGCATCGGCCGGGCAGCAGGTTTTTTCGGAGCGGATCCGCTTTGGGACGGGGCCGCGTTCTCGAGCTCCTTCAGTTTGCGTTCCGCCGCCGCGACGACTGCCTGCGGCATGCCGGCGAGCCGGGCGACGTGGATACCGAAACTGTGGGAAACACCTCCCTCGCACAGCTTGCGGAGGAAGATGACCTTACCGTCGATCTCCTTGACCGAGATATGGAAGTTATGAACCCGTTTGTACAGGTTCTCGAGTTCGTTCAGTTCGTGATAATGGGTGGCGAAGAGCGTCTTGGGCCGCTGGTTGGTGGGGCGGTTGTCCCCGTGGAGGTATTCCACGATTCCCCAGGCGATGGACATGCCGTCGAAGGTGCTGGTTCCGCGCCCGATCTCGTCCAGCAGCACCAGCGACCGCGGTGAGAGGTTGTTCAGGATGGTGGCCGTCTCGAGCATCTCCACCATGAAGGTGGATTCGCCGCGCGAGATGTTGTCGGAGGCGCCCACGCGCGTGAAGAGCTTGTCCACCAGGCCGATCCGGGCGGCAGAGGCCGGCACGTAGGAGCCGATCTGCGCGAGCAGCACAATCAGCGCGCTCTGCCGCAGGAAGGCCGATTTACCGGCCATGTTCGGACCGGTCAGAATCATGATCTGCCGGTCTTCATTGTTGAGGTAGAGGTTGTTGGCGATATAGGCCTCGCCCGGCGGCATCAGGGTTTCAATCACCGGATGCCTGCCGTCCGTAATTTCCAGCGCCAGCGAATCGTTCACCTCGGGGCGGCAGTAGTGGTTGGTGCGGGCCAGGTCGGCAAACGAGGCGAGGCAGTCCAGCCGCGCCACCACCGCCGCATCCTCCTGCAGCATCGGAATCAGCTCTTGAATATGGCGGACCACCTCGGCGTAGAGGGCGGCCTCCAGCTGGAGAATCCGCTCTTCTGCACCCGTGATCTTCTCTTCGTACTGCTTGAGTTCTTCGGTAATGTAGCGCTCCGCGCCGACGAGCGTCTGCTTGCGGATCCACTCCGGCGGTACCTTATCCTTGAAGGTGTTGCGCACTTCGAGGTAGTACCCGAAAACGTTGTTGAACCCGATGCGGAGCGAAGCGATTCCGGTGCGCTCCTTCTCGGCTTCCTGGATTTGCAGCAGGATTTGCTTGCCGTCCGTGCGGATGCGGCGCAGTTCGTCGAGCTCTTCCGACACGCCGGCGGCGATCACTTCGCCCTTGCCGACGGCCGCTGCCGCTTCCGGAAGAATCGTGCTGGTAATCAGATTATAAAGGTCGGTGCAGGTATCAAGTTTCTGAGCCTGTTCGCTCAGGGGTGCCACCGTCAGTTGCTGTTTGATGGCTTCGATGGCATGCAGGCCGCGGGCCAGCTGCAGGGCTTCGCGCGGCGCGATCCGGCCGGCCGCCGCCTTGGAGATGATGCGCTCCAGGTCGCCGATCTCCCCGATCTTTTCGCGGACGGCATCCAGCCGCTCCGCCTGGACCAGAAAGGCCTCCACCGCATCGTGGCGTTCCCGGATTCGGGCGCAATCCTTGAGGGGCATTGCGAGCCACTGGCGGAGCAGGCGGGCGCCCATCGGCGAGCAGCAACGGTCAATCACCTGCAGCAGCGAAACCCCTTCCGGGCCGCCCAGCGGGGCGAACAGCTCCAGGTTGCGCATCGTGAAGCGGTCCATCCAGACGAAGTCGTTCTCGTCAATCCGCCCGATCGAGCGGATGTGGCCCAGCTCCGTGTGGCAGGTCATCTCCATATAGAAGAGTTCCGCGCCGGCGGCGGTGATGCCCAGGGGAATATCCTCAATACCAAAGCCTTTCAGCGTATCGGTGCCGAAGCGCTCGAGCAGCTTGCGGCGGCAGGATTCTCCCACGAAGGCCCACTCGTCCATCGTGGTGACGAAGGCCTTGGTGTTGAAGCGCCTGCGGAAGCCCTCGAGGAAACTGCGCTCCACGAGAATCTCTTTGGGAGCAAAGTCGGAGAGCAGGACCTCGATATAGTCCAGCGAACCCTGCGCCACCCGGAAGGTGCCGGTGGAGATATCCAGAAACGCGACACCCGCCGCACCCTGGCCGTCGCTGCGGCTGCTCTCGTCGAAAGCCACCGCGGCCAGGAAGTTGTTCTCCTTCTGCGTGAGCAGGTTATCGTTGTAGGCCACACCCGGCGTGACGAGTTCCGTGACGCCGCGCTTGACCAGTTTCTTGGTGAGTTTCGGGTCTTCCAGTTGGTCGCAGACGGCCACCTTGAAGCCGGCCTGCACCAGGCGGGGCAGATAGTTGTCGATGGCATGGTAGGGAATGCCGGCCAGCGGGGTGTAGCTGCCCGCACCGCTCGCGCGCCGCGTCAGCACGATCCCCAGCGTCTTGCTCACCGTCACGGCATCCTCTCCGAAGGTCTCATAGAAATCGCCCACCCGGTAGAGCAGGATTGTATCGGGGTACTGCGCCTTGACGGCGTTCCACTGCGCGATGAGCGGCGATTCCTTTGTTTTTTTCTCGGCCATACTTGTGCAAAAGTACCAATTTTTCTCTACATTTGTAGAATCTAACACACTGCATTATGATCAAGAAAATTGCTTTTGTCGCTGTAGCTGCCGCTGCATTGCTCATCTGCCTCCCTGTTTCCGCCAAACCTAAACGGGACAAGAAAGCAGAGAAGTTTGAAAAAGAAGTTGCTGCCATTGTGAATGATCAGGAAATCGTTGGCGCCAACGTGATCCTCCTGCGTGACAACGATATCGTTCTTTCCAAATCCTATGGTGTCTCCAACCTGAAGAAGGGCACCGAGATGACCACGTCCCACATTTTCCGGCTGGGCGCTATCGTCCGTCCGTTCGCTGTGGTGGCCACCATGCAACTGGTGGAGCAGGGCAAGATCAGCCTGACGGGCGATATCTCCGACTATCTGGGCTTCAAGGTGCGCAACCCGCGTTACCCGGATCTGCCGATCACCATCAAGATGCTGCTGACCAACACCTCTACGATCGGTGAACCCAAGGAGTTCCTCTCTATCGAATACATGAACCCCGACAAGAACCCCGATGCGGCCAACATTTTCCGCCCCACCGGCAAGCCGGGTGTCGCTTATTTCGCAACGGGCCGCAACGCCCTCATCCTGGCTGCCATCGTAGAGAAGGTGACCGGCCAGCGCTATGACGAATATCTGAAAGCCAATGTTTTCGAGCCGCTGGAGCTGGAAGGCGCCATCTTCGATCCCGGGAATACGGACCGCACGCTGCTGACCGCCGGCTACAACTGGTCGCAGGACAAGAACGACTATCTGGTCAATGTCGCCAATGTTTACAAGAACCATGACTGGAGCGATTATGCGCTCGGCGAAGATACCTTCAAGCTTGCCGGCACGCCGGGTCTGGGCATGTCCACCAACGACCTCGCCCGCTTCGTGGCCACGATGATGAACGGCGGTGTCTGCCCGTTCAACCAGGCACGCATCCTGAGCGCTGCCAGCGTCCAGGAAATCCTGCGCCTGCAGGTTCACAAGAAACGTTCCGGCATGTTCTTCGGCACCAACTCGACGGATGTGGAAGGTTACACCGTGTATCTCTCGACGGGTGTGACCTATGGCCTCTCCACGATGTTCGCCTTCAACCTGGAGGACAATATCGCCGTGATCGCTTCCTGCACCGGCGGTAAGAATCCGGAGGCTCCCAAGGGCCGCAACACCTTCAACCGCGATGTCCGCAAGGCGTTCGTGACGGTGTACGCCAACTAAGATTTTACTTTCGACGGGCGGCGGAACTTCTGCCGCCCGTATTGTTTTCCGACCGCGCCAGTGTTTTTACGCCCCCGCCCAACAGCCATGGATGTCCGCCCCAAGAAAGCCCTCGGCCAACATTTTCTGACCGACCAGTCGATCGCCCGCGCCATCGTCGATTCCCTGTCGGCGACGCCCCGCATCCTGGAGGTCGGCCCCGGCATGGGGGTCCTCACGCAGTATCTCCTGCAGCGGACGGCCCCGGCGGCGACGCTCAAGGTGGTGGAGATTGACGAAGAGTCCGTTGTTTATCTCCGGGAGCATTATCCGGCGCTGGCCCCCGGTCTGCTTCAGGCGGACTTCCTGAAGCTGCCGCTGGACAAGATCTTCGCGGAGCCGTTTTCCGTGATCGGGAACTTTCCGTACAACATCTCCTCGCAGATTTTCTTCCACATTCTGGACTACCGCGAACTCGTTCCGGAGGTGGTCTGTATGATCCAGAAGGAGGTGGCCGAACGGCTCGCGGCCGGGCCGGGGAGCAAAACCTATGGCATCCTTTCCGTGCTGCTGCAGATGTGGTACGATATCGAATACCGGTTCACGGTGGGAGAGGGGGCTTTCGTGCCGCCGCCCAAGGTCAAGTCGGCCGTCATCCGCCTGACGCGTAATGCCCGCGTGGAGGCCGGCTGCGATGAAGCACTGCTACGACGGATCGTCAAGGCCACCTTCGGCCTGCGCCGCAAAACCCTGCGCAACTCCCTGCGCAGCATCGGCATCGCCGGTGACGACCTGCCCTTCCTCGACGAGCGCCCCGAGCGCCTCTCCGTGGAGGATTTCATCGCCCTCACCCGCGCCGTCAGTGCCTCCCGCGCCGGGACGATGCCCCCGAAGGGAGGAGCACGGTAAATCACTCAGGGATAGATAATTATAATTTTTATATACACAAAAAACATGCTCCTATGAAAAAGCGTTTTCTCCTCATCCTGCTGCTGATGACCGTTGCCGGGCTGGCCGGCGCGCAGACCATCGCCGAACGGCTTCCCGAACAGACGCCTACCGTCCAGGACCGCCTTTCCGACGGTACAGCGCTGCCGAATCCCGAACGACAGTTCCAGAACATACAGTATGTCGAACTCTTGAACCGGCAGAACGACCTGCTTTCCGACCGGGTGATTGCCCTCAGCCTCTCGATAGGCGGAGGATTCCTCTCCGGCGTCATGGCTTCCCTGGCGGAGAGCGGTTACACGAATTCGGCTGTAGCCACGTTGCTGATTGCCTCCTCGGCGACGGCCCTGGTTGGCGGTGTCTGGATGATCATCAATGAGTATCAGCTCATTAGCAATCGGAAGAAGATCAACAACAACCTGACCCTCCGCTACGGCCCCACCGGCGTGGCCCTGCAGTTCTAAAGGAGCGCGACAAGCTGCTCGAGATAGCGGGCGTCTGTGTCATCGAAGGTGGCCAGGCGCTCGCTGTCGATATCCAGGACGGCGATGACCGGAATTTGCGTGCCGGTGGCCGGGGTGCCCGGAGTCGGGCGGGCGAAGATGGGGACGACGATCTCGCTGCGGGAGAGCGCGCTGCAGGCGATGTGGCCGGGGAAGGCCTCGACGTCGGGGACGACAATCGTGCGGCGTTCCTTCCAGGCGGTTCCGCAGACTCCCCGCCCATAGGCGATCCGCGTGCAGGCGACCGGGCCCTGGAACGGCCCGAGCAGCAAAACGGGGGTCTCTCCGGTTTCTGTCCCGGAAAGCGGCGCAGGCGAGACCCGGTAGAAGCCGGTCCACCAGAAACTGAACGTGGTGTGAATCAGGGCGGCGAGGTTGGCCATCCGGGCCACCGGGTCGCTCTCGCCCTCGAGCAAAGCCTTGGCTTGGGCCAGCAGGGTTTCGTATTGTTCTTGTTTGGAGACCATGGGACTGTCGGTTTTCTCTCCACAAAAGTATAGAAAAACTCACGAGCGCGCAAAAGACTATCCCGCCCGTGACTGTCAAGAAGTTGTCCGCCACGGCCATTTTTCGTTTGGAACGTCGGCGGAGAATCCATATCTTTGCTTCAGACATACAATGAGGAGGTAGCGATGTGCCGAATGAATTTTCTGATGCTCGGGGCGGCCCTTCTGGTGCGCTCCGTTTTGTTGTTCTGGAACCTGGAGAACGCGTTTGATCCCTATGACGATCCGTTGACGCGCGACGAGGAGTTTACGCCCGGCGGAGCCCGCCACTGGACGTGGAAGAGGATGGACCGAAAACTGGTCGGGGTGGCCAAAACCATCCTGGTGGCGGCGGACACCTATGGCGAGGTGCCGGTGCTGATCGGGCTGTGCGAGGTAGAGAACGCCACCGTGGTCCGGCGCCTGGCGGAAAAGACCCCGCTGGCCGCCTACGACTACGGCTGGATCCACCGCGATTCGCCGGACGGGCGGGGAATCGACGTGGCGCTGCTCTTCCGGCGCGACGCCTTCCAGGTGCTGCGCGTGGAGGCCGTCCCGGTTGACACGGACCCGCCCACGCGGGACATACTATATGTAAAAGGGGTGCTGTGGCGGGACACCGTCCACGTGTTCGTGAACCACTGGCCGTCGAAGCTGGGCGGGGCGGCGGGCCGCTCGCGGCGGGACGCCGCGGCGGAGGCGCTCCGCGCCTGCGCCGATTCCATCGACGCCGCCGCCCGCCCCGCAGGGCGGGAGCCCCTCATCCTCTGCGGAGACTTCAATGCCACGCCGGCGGAGATCGATCTGCCGATCCCCGGGCTGGTGAATCTTGCCGCACCCCTGGCGGCCGCCGGGGAGGGCTCCATCAAGTATCGTGGCACCTGGGAACTGATCGACCAGTTCTTCGTTCGGGGAGATGCCGCCGGGCCGGGACCCCGCATGGAAATCTTCCGGCCGCCGTTCCTGTTGGAGCCCGACAAGGGCTACACCGGCGACAAACCCCTCCGCACCTGGTCCGGTCCCCACTACAAGGGCGGCCTCAGCGACCACCTTCCCGTCGTTCTGATCCTTTGATTCACCGCGGGGAGAAAGCCAAAAATGACTATCTTTGTGATTGTAAACCATCACCTATGAAACAATACCTCGAGCTGCTGCGGCATATCCGGACGAACGGTGTCTTCAAGGAGGACCGGACCGGGACGGGAACCCAGAGCGTCTTCGGCTACCAGATGCGGTTCAACCTGGCCGACGGATTCCCGCTGCTGACCACCAAGAAGGTCCACCTGAAATCCATCATCTACGAACTTCTCTGGTTTATCGCCGGCGACACCAACATCAAGTATCTCAAGGATCACGGCGTCTCCATCTGGGACGAGTGGGCCGACGAGAACGGCGACCTGGGTCCGGTTTACGGCCATCAGTGGCGCAGCTTTCCGACCCCGGACGGCGGCCATGTGGACCAGCTCAAAAACGTCGTGGAGCAGCTGAAGAAGAACCCGGACAGCCGCCGGCACATTGTCTGCGCCTGGAATCCGGCCGACGTGGACCACATGGCCCTGCCGCGCTGCCCCGCCCTCTTCCCG
>JAEEGH010017478.1_pt1 | contig 15280 bp, 16 predicted proteins | sample 9134181 | NCBI WGS metagenome assembly JAEEGH01 (sample SAMN16246544, study PRJNA631951) | gut metagenome | biome: gut microbiome; feature: rumen; material: DP-attached | host: Bos | place: Iran: Karaj | collected 2018-10 | reverse complement strand
TCAATGGTGTGATACACAACATCGACAAAACCGGAAAATGTGTGAAAAACTGCAAAAAACTGAGATAAATGGCTGATACCGCTGAACATAAAGGAATTGTAACCGAAGTTACCGACGACATAGTGCGGGTAAAGATAGAATCGATTTCGGCATGCGCCGCGTGCCACGCCAAAACGATGTGCTCGCTGTCCGACAAAACCGACAAATTCATCGACGTGAAACGCTCGAAACTGCACAAGGAATACCACGTTGGCGACGAAGTTACGGTGAACGCCTCGTCGGGCAAAGGCCTGCTGGCGGTGGTTTTTGGGTATGTAATTCCTGCCATCGTGGCAATAGCCGCCATCGCAATATGCATGGCACTGGGTGCCAACGAGCTTGTGTCGTCGCTGGTGGCCATAGCATTGGTGGCGGTTTATTATTTCGTGCTTTACCTGCTACGCGACATACTGAACAAAAAGTTCGTTTTCACTATCGAGGAATAACCTTTTACAACGCTTGAACACAAAAAAAAGGAGGCGCCGTAGTGCCTCCTTTTTCTCTTATAGCTGGTTATTTTCAGCTCTTTATTTTACCAAGCCGTAGTTTTCCGGATGTTCAGTGTCTATCATGTTTCCGGGGATATGTTTTCCTTCCACATCGGCGACGATTTTCTTATAAGTGTCCCAGTCGCGGTCTTTCAGACCAATGCCAACGAAATAAAGGGATGTGCGGTTTTGTTCCTTGATGCCGTTTTTGCCCATTTTTTCGGAATAAAGTTTTACAGCGGCGTCGTAGGTAGCCTCATCGTCGAAGAAATACCAAGTACGGCATTTTTCTTTCCATTCGTCGATTTTGCCATCGGCCTTGAAACCTTCTATAATAAGGTACTGACGGGCGGCGTTGATTTTCAGGTCGCAGAAACCAAGGTCGGAGCCTTCGTATTTGATAACCACGCGTTTGTTCTCCTCAGTTTTTCCCACAGCGTCGGCCTCGTTTATTGCCTCACCTTCGGCAACTGCTTCCGACTCGCTCTCGTTTTCGTTGTTTTCCGTTACTTGGGCGGCATTGTCGTCGGCTGTAGCCTCTGTCTCGTTGTTAGCGTTGCCACCTCCGCAAGCCGTTACTATCGCAAGACTTGCCATGCACATCAGTGCCATAAAAACCTTTTTCATTTTCGTTATTTTTTTAATATTAAACAATTTGCATTTTTCACTTTTATTAAAAGGGACATCAATTTTGGACAAGACGCACACTTAGATTGTGGCAAAAACTACTGCTGTATATCCCAACGCTGTCCGAAACGAAGTAGTAATCCCACGCGTAGTCGTCGTGGTCGATTGTAGAAGACCAATAGAATCCCAGTTCGCCCACTCTGCGCAAATCGCCAACACAGTCGATATAGCCTGCGGCAGGCAGGAAAATGGAGTTGCCGTTTGAACCCTCTATATCGAAACCTTTCTTGGCGGAGTTCCACACCCAAGTGCACTCGTGCTTTAGTTCTTGCAGCTGGGCTTTTGTCGGCAGCGAAGTGCCAAATTTTTCCATAGCCGACTCGTAATTATAAAAGCCGTTCTCATTTGCGGATTTCCATTTTGTGTGGCTTGTCAGGTCCAAATCCACAAATTCAACAGGTTCATTTCCCTCGTTGGATTCTTTTCCAGGGTTTTCTTCGTCACAACTTGCCATCAGGCCGATTGTAGCAAATGCTGCCGTGCACATCAGTGCCAAAAAATAATTTTTCATTGTAGGTTATTTTTTATGTTATTATTTATAATTATTCATTATTTTTTTTCAATTTTGCGAAAATATTGTCTGCTATGGCATTTGCGTCGGGCGAGATTTTTAGGCGATAGACCAAAAACGCCCCCGCACAGCCAATAATCAGCGTGCGGTAGATTCCGTCGGCAATGGCGTTGGGAATTACGGGCAGCAGATAATCGACACCGATACCTCCTAAAAGTATCAGCACCATATACATATGCCGCAGTGTGAATGGATGTATCTTCAGTTTCCAATACACAAACAACGTAAGTATCACTGCCACAAAAACGTATGTGACAATCTTGGCCACCGCGCCGCCAGTCATATCCATAACGGGCAGCAGGAAATAGTTGCCTAAAATTCCCAACAGCGAAAGCAGCAACAAAAACGGCAGATAATATATATAGTACTTGGAAAGTTGCAACACGTACAAATTGAACATAAATGTGATGTTGACCAGATTGGCCAGAGCTATGAATACCATCACATCGCGGCCCTCGGCGTACTTGTCACCGTTCGGCATTATCTCGAAAATGTTGAAACGGTTTATGTAGATAAGCAGGAATATCGCCGAACCTATAAGCAACAGATTGATTGACACTTTCTTAAGCAGCTGCGACAGAGCCGCACGGTCTTCGTTTTTAATGGCCTCCGAGGCTATGGGCTGCGCTATGGCGAAGAGCGACCGCGATGGTATCTCCACAATCACGCCCATAAACAACGCCACACGGTAGATGCCCAGCTTGGCCAGTCCCAGCACGCCCCCCACCATAAAGGTGTCTATCTTTATCATAATAGTGGAGCCGATAACCGCCAGCAACGTGTAGGCCGAGTAGCGTGCAATCTGTCCGCGCAGTTCCGGCGACACATAGCTTATGTCGTGTTTCAACGTAAGTTTGCCTATGCGCGAGATGTAGAACAGGTTTACCAGCATAGCCGCCCCATAAACCATAACCTGCAGGGCTATAAGCCATTGCAGATTTATAAAATGGAATCCGTAAAGGATGAATATGGCCATATTGAGCACCCGTACAAGCACCTCCTGCACAAAGCGCGGCACCACCACACGCATCAGCACGTTGGAATAGGTGGCAAACACCGTTTGGTAGGCAAAGAAAAACGCCAGCGGAAATATCCACCAGAAATAATCGACGAAAAGCGAGGCGTTTTCACTGAAATAGCTTATGATGGAGGCTTTGAAGATAATGGCCAGCGAGAAGAATATGGCGAATCCGATTAGCGGTATCACCAGCAGGTAGAAGAAAAAACCGTTGTGGGTGCCGTCGTTCGACTTGAAGAAAGGGAAGAATTTGAAGCCCGCCGAGCCTATGCCCATCATGCTGAAGCTGCCCAGCAAGGTGCCGGCCTCCACTATAACGCCGATGAGGCCGTAAACCTCGTTCTCCATCATGGAGGTGACGATGAACAGAGTGTTCACAAAGCCGATAAAAGCACCCAAGTAGCTGAATATCGACCCTTTGATGCTTTGTCGCGCAACTATGCCCATGGCAAAGAGGTTTGTCGGTTTCTTAAGAGAGGCTTCGCAGGTTTAGTTGTTGTTCTCCTGAAGCAGATATTCGACCATTTTGATGAGGTCGGCATCCTTTTTCTCGTCAACATATATGTTGAAACGTGTTTGTGGCGTAAGTTCGAGAATGGTGCGGCCTTCGGAGTCCTTGGACAAGCCTTTGACACAGTCGTTGGCGGCCACCACCTTGTTCTTGCGGTCCACAATAACGAAATTCTCCGTGCCGATTTTGTCGGAGAAGCTGTCGAAATCCTCGTTCGACGACATCTGTTTGCCGTCGCGGAGCATGATGACGGTATTTGAGTTTCCCGATTTGTGGAAATAGGCTATCTCTTTTGTAGAAATGAATTTAGGCACGTCGATGGCAAGTACAAGCACTTTGCGGTCGATAAGCATGCCGTCGCGCCAGTTCTCTTTCACGGAGAGGGTGCCTTTTATCCAGCGTTTCCATTCGCCCACGCGCAAGGCGTTCTCGAACTGTCCCTCTTTGATGCGTTTGCCGTTGGCATATTCGGCCATAGGTCCGTGCAGCAGACCGTCGACATAGTGCATCTCCACATAACCCTCGCGGGTAACGCGGCGTGCGTAGCCATGGCGTTTGTTGTCCTTCCAAGTGAAAATCTCGAGGGTGTCGCCTTCGGGCGAGAAGGTGTAGAACGTGCCCCATTTGACGCCCATACGGTAACGGTTTATCTTAACCAGGGCACCGTCCTCGTTGTAGATATGCCAAACGCTGTCGCGGTTTTTCTGGTTGTAGAAACCGGTGGCCAGCAGGTGGCCTTTTTCGGAATAGACCTCGTGGCTACAGTATTTGCCGTCGGGGGTGAAGGTGTTTTTCATGCGGACAGCCCCGTTTGGGTAGAAATAGGTGAAAACGCCTGTCTCATGGTCGTCCTTGAAGGTGCCTTCGTAGATCTTGCGGTTGTTCTTGTCCACCTTGGTCCACGGGCCCTGGCGGCGTCCCTGTTTGTCAATCTGGTTTTGGGCCACAGCAAAAAGAGGCAGCACCGACAATATCAAAACTATGATTTTCAACTTCATAACGTCTGTATTTATCTTTTATACATTATATAATACAAATTGCAAAGATACATATTTTATCCGACATAAAAAAATTTTTTTGCCCAACGGCAACGCTTTTGACAGATGAAAACCACTGCATTGCAATTTGTTGAATCCACAAAAAGACACTAAAAACCCGATAAAACAACGCAAAAACAACATCAAAAAAAACTATACGCATAAAAAAACGAAATAATTTACCCAATACAAATAATTGATTCATAGAGCATTATGTTTTGAAAACAAAAAAAAAGAAAAAAAAATATGGGTGTAACGTTTTTTTTCGTAATTTTGCAGGCTGAAAATTTACTAACAATAGTATTTTTTCAGAATTAAAAACGAAAATAAAAAGATTTACAAATTAAAAACACAAAAAAATGAAAAAGTATTTTAAAGTATTAGGTCTTGCTTTATTAGCAGCCGGCGCATTCGCCTTCACATCCTGCACCGAAGACGAAGCTGAAGTAGTATTAGCCGATGACGGCGTAAACGTAACATTTGGCGACTACACTTGGACAGCCAAATACATCGACGGTATGACAACCGTAACAACCAGCGGTTTGACAAGCAGAAGATCCTTCTCTTTCTACGCCACTCCGAATTCGACAATCGGATACATCCCCATCACTGTTGGCGGCGAGCAAGTTGGAACAGCTTACGCAACATACCCCATGGTTTACGTTTTCGGAAACGCTAAAGGCACCGACGACCAAGACGAACTGATTATAAATTATCTCGAAAAAGAAGAAAACACTTTCGCTTTTGCTGACGGTGAGGGCGACTACGACCTTTACGGCTGGGAAAATGGCGAAGATATGGAGATATCGGTAAACAATTTCGACAACTCCACTATGAAAATCTCCGGCAAAGTTGAAGGCACCATGTACGAAATCAACGCCGAAGACGAACATACCGGCAACCAGAAACACCTGAAAGTGGTTTACAAAAACGTTGCTCTTGAAGAAGTTGAAAAATAAATAAACAAAAAAAACGAAACAATAACATTTAAATAAATTAAAAATCATGAAAAAGACATTCCGTTTTTTAGGCCTTTCGGCTTTGGTTCTGGGTCTTGCAGTAGCTTGCAACAACAACCAACCCGTAGAAGCCGTTGTTGACAGCGTTGACAGCGTTATTGACGAAGCTATCGAAGATGTAACTATCGACTCCGCTCTCGTTGCTGAAGAGGAACAAGCTCCCGTGGTTGACAACAACAAGAAAACCACCACCACAGCAAAGAAAAACAACACTGGCGTTAAGGCAAACACCGCAGCAAAAGCCACCGAGGCTACAAGTACTGTTGATGTGAACACCAACGAACCTGTTAAAGCTGTTGAAGCCAACACAACCGTTGTTAAGGACAACAACCTTGACAAAAAAGCTACTAAAGCCAGCAAAAAACTGAAAAGATAAGTTATTCTTATCAAAAACGAAAAAGAGCGGATTTTTCAATCCGCTCTTTTTTTATGCCCTGCTCGGCACAATGTAACAGCATTTTCGCCATCTCCGCCACATTTCATTAGGAAAAACGAAAAAAAATACGTAACTTTGTAGGTTATTTCCGTCCGCACAAGACATATGTAAAAAACGGGAACACAAGTGTTTGCATTATGCATATAAACAAACTGAAGATAATAGACAAGTACATACTGCGCAAGTTTCTGGCCACTTTCGCCCTGGCCATAAGCCTTATTATCGTCATTATCATTGTGTTCGACGTGTCGGAGAAACTCGATGACTTTCTTGAAAACCACGCCCCACTGCATCTCATTGTGGTTCAGTACTATCTCAACTTCATCCCCAGTTTCATCAACCTGTTCAGCCCGCTGTTCGTGTTCATTTCGGTGGTGTATTTCACCTCCAAGATGGCGGGACATACGGAGATAATTGCCATTTTGGGCAACGGCATCAGTTTCCGGCAGTTTATCAAACCGTACATAATAGGCTCCGTGATTATAGCTTTTGTGATACTGATTTTGGGCAATTTTGTGATACCGATAAACAACACCTACGTCACCGACTTCGAACGGAAATACATCAAAAACGCCTACAACAACAAATACACCAACATACACATACAATACCGTCCCGGCCACCAGATCTACGCCGAGAGTTTCGACAACCACAACAACCTTGCCATACGTTACACCGAGGAGTTTTTCAACGGCAAGGAGATGGTAAAGAAAGTCACCGCCGACCAGATTTGCTACGACTCGGTGAAAGACCAATGGCGGGCGTTCAACTACTCATGCCGCACCATGGCCGGACTTAAAGAGTCGCTACACCGCACAATAGACACCATGATAACCCTGCCGATACAGCCCAACGAGTTCAACATCAACTACGAGAACGTGGAGACGATGAATTTTTTCAAGCTCCGCGACTTCATCAAACAGGAGGAGATGCGCGGCTCGCACCTTGTGGTCAGCTACCGCATAGAGTACTACCAGCGCCTGCTCAACCCGTTGGCAATCATCATAATGACGTTCATCGGGCTGGCCGTTTCGTCGCGCAAGCAGCGCGGAGGCATGGGACTGCACCTCGCCATAGGCATTGCCATAGCCTTCTTCTTTGTGATTTTCATGAAAGTCACCACGGTGTTCGCCACCAACGGCAGCCTCGGCCCGCTGATGGCCGTACTGCTGCCCATCATAGTCTTCGGCATAGCCGCCTTTGTATTGATAAAGAAATCGCCTAAATAACACGTACTATGAACATTATCAACAAAACGGCATACACTTTTATGAAACGGCGCTACCGCAAGGTGGAACGCTACATGGACGACCCTATAGGTGTGCAACAAAGGGTGTTCGAGGAACTCATCGCCGGCGGACTCGGCACCGAATGGGGCAACAAATACCACTATGGCGACATACGCTCGTGGGAGGATTTCGCACAACAGGTGCCGGTGAACACCTACGCCGACCTCTATCCCTACGTGCAACGCATAATGAAAGGCGAGAACTACCTGCTGTGGAACGAGAAAGTGCGGTGGCTGGCCAAATCGTCGGGGACCACGGGCAAGGCAAGCAAGTTCATACCCGTTACCAAGGCCGCCCTCGAGCAGTGCCACTACAAAGGGGGCAAGGACATGGTGGCCATCTACTGCAACATGTACCCCGACACCCATCTGTTTACCGGCTACAGCCTAGCCCTCGGCGGCAGCCGTCAGGAGAACCCGGACACCAAGCTCTTCTGCGGCGACGTGTCGGCGATACTGATGGACAACCTGCCCGCATGGGCCGAACGGTTCCGCTTCCCGCGCAAGGAGGTGGCCCTGATGAGCGAATGGGAGGCCAAACTCGACGCACTTATCAAATCTACATACAACAAAAACATAGTGAGCCTCTCGGGAGTGCCCTCGTGGATGTCGGTGCTGCTGCAGAAAAGCATAGAATACGCCGGCAAAAACAGCATCTCCGAAATGTGGCCCAACCTTGAGACGTTCTTCTACGGCGGAGTGCATTTCGAGCCTTACCGCAAGAAATTCGACCAGCTGATTGGTCGCAACGACATGCGCTACGTGAATATCTACAACGCCTCCGAAGGCTTTTTCGGAGTGCAGGACCAGGTCCACTCCAGCGACATGCTGCTGCTGCTCGACAACGGCATTTTCTACGAGTTTATGCCACTGGAAGAGACGGACAAGCCCAACCCGAAACTTATTCCGCTGTGGCAGGTGGAGAAAGGTCGCAACTACGCCATGGTGATAAGCACCAACTCGGGGCTCTGGCGCTATATAATAGGCGACACGGTGATGTTCACCTCGCTAAGTCCCTACAGAATACAAATAACCGGAAGGACAAAGAATTTCATCAACGTGTGCGGCGAGGAGCTGATTGTGGACAACGCCATTCAAGCCCTGAACGCCACCTGCACCCAGCTCGACTGCGAGGTGCGTGAATTCACCGCCGCGCCTTACTTCTCGGCCGACGACAAACCCGTGGGACACCAGTGGCTTGTGGAGTTCGAGAGGGAACCCGCTGACATCGACCTCTTTGCCGCCACCCTCGACAAAAACTTGCAAGTGGTGAACACCGACTACCAGTCGAAACGCTACAAGGACTTCATACTGCGGCCGCTGCTGCTCACCGTGGCGCCGCAAGGCACTTTCTTCGAATGGCAGAAACAACGCAACCGCCTCGGCGGACAAAGCAAAGTGCCACGACTGAACAACACCCGCGAGACAATAGACACGCTTTTAAAAATAATTGATAGTTTATAATTTATAGTTTATAATTGACAATGAACAATTTAATTAGTGTGCAGTTTGTAGTTTTGAGTTGGCAGTTGAACGCCTTCACATTATCACAGTTCACTGATCACAGTTCACAAACTAATCACTAATCACCATTCACTAATCACTAGAAAATGACCATACAAGAAATTGAAAACCAAATTATTGCCGAGTTCGCGAATTTCGAGGACTGGCTGGACAAATACAACTACATCATCGAGATGGGCAAGAGCTGTCCGCAAATTGACGAAAAGGACAAGGTGAACGAGAACCTGATAAAAGGCTGTCAGTCGAAGGTATGGCTGAGCGCCCACTTGGAGGACGGCCGCATCCGTTTCCGCGCCGACAGCGACGCCGTTATCACCCGCGGCATAGCCTCGCTGCTGATACGCGCGTTGGACAACCAGACTCCCGCCGACATCCTCGCCTCCGACCTTTCGTTCATCGAGAAAATCGGGCTGAAGGAACACCTCTCCCCCACCCGCTCCAACGGCCTTACGGCAATGGTGAAACAGATGAAAATCTACGCCCTCGCATTCCAAACCTTAGCACAACAACAGCAATGACACCCACCAAAGAGACCATCCATTCGGCGGTTATCGACGCGCTGAAATCCGTGTTCGACCCCGAAATCCCCGTCAACATCTACGACCTCGGATTTATCTACAACATCGAAGTTACGGACGAGATGAAGGTCAAAATTCTTATGACCCTCTCCGCCCCCAACTGTCCCGTGGCCGACTCGCTGCCCATTGAGGTGCGCAGCAGAATCCTCAGCATAGAGGGCGTTTCCGACGCCGAAGTGGAGATAACCTTCGACCCGCCATGGAGCATGGACAAAATGAGCGACGAAGCCAAAATGGAACTCGATTTCTTCTTTTAAAACACACGCACGATGAAAAAAACAGCAACACTTCTCTTACTCACCGCACTGGCACTAAACTGCTTAGCGCAAAGCGAGAAACACATCGCGGTAACGCACAGCGGCTACGACAAGATAACCCTCACGCTCACCGCAGGCGAGATAAACGCCACCACCATAAGCACCGACAAAGGCCTGTTCAGCAGGATAAACGCCGACGGTTTTCTGCCTTATGGCAACGATGGTTCTCCCGAACTTCCGGCACTGGTTTCCATGCTTGAAATACCCCTTTGTGACGGTTTCAACGTAAGCATCACCCATCAGGAATGGCAGAGCTTTGCCACGGAAAGACTCGGTATTTCGCACCCCGTTTATCCAAGACAGCCGTCGCGGTCCAAATCCGAGAAAGGACCTTTCGAGCTGGTGATAAACAACGAGGTTTACGCCACCGACGCTTTCTGTCAGCCGGTTCTGGTCGAGTTGGAGAAAGTGGGTGTGGCACGCGACAAAAACCTCGCCACACTCTATTTCTCGCCCTACAACTACAATCCCGTAAGCGGCGAACTGAAGATATGCACCCGCGCCGAAGTGGAGATAACCTTCCACAACGCCGACATAGCAGCCACCGCGAGGATGAAAACCCTGCACAACTCCAAGATGTTCGCCTCGGCAACGACCATCAACAGTCTGCCAAAAGGTGCCGACAAAAACGAGGTTTCATCTGCCCCTATCCGGTACCTGATAGTGGCACACAACTCATTCCGCGGACTGTTGGACACTTTCGTGGAATGGAAACGTCGCAAGGGGTTCATCACCGACATCGTTTACACAGGCACTTCGGCCGTCGGCACAACCACTACATCCATAGCTAATTATATCAAATCGCAATACAACAACGCCACCACTGCCAACCCTGCCCCCACTTTCCTGCTCCTTGTGGGCGATGTGCAGCAAATCCCCGCTTTTACGGGCAACGCCGACAACCACGCCACCGACCTCTACTACGCCTCTTGGACCAACGGCGACAACATCCCCGACTGCTACTACGGGCGTTTCTCGGCACAGAACGCAGACCAGCTGACACCCCAGATTGAAAAGACTCTGATGTACGAGCAATACACCATGCCGCAGACATCATATCTGGAGCGTGCACTGCTCATTGCCGGCATCGATGACGGCGAGGCAGGCGACCGTGGCTACACCCACGCCGACCCCACTATGAAATACATCAAAAACAATTACATCGACACATCTTACGGATACTCCTTTGTGGCCTATTACGACAACAGCGACTACACCCTCGACGGCCGCGGAATGGCCACAGGCATGACCAATATTCTAACCAACATACTTTCACGAGGCACCTGCATTGCCATCTATTCTGCTCACGGAAGCAGCAACGGATGGTACAATCCTGCCTTCGGGAAAACCGAACTTTCGAACCTTTTCAACAACAAAAAAATCGGTCTGATGATCGGCAATTGTTGCGAATCAAACACTTTCAACAACGACGAATGCTTTGGCGAAGCCCTGCTGCGTCTCCCCGACTGCCGCGGCGCTATCGGATACATTGGCGGTTCCAACAAAACTTATTGGGATGAAGATTATTACTGGGCTATAGGAATACACAATATCGGCTCACAAGGCCAAACACCATCTTACACCTCTGGACGTTTGGGATGTATCGACCGACTGTACCACACCCACAACGAGACTTATCCCAACTGGTACGTAACCCAGGGCGGTATGATGTACAGCGGCAATCTTGAGATTCAAGCATCATCGTCGCGACGCAAAATCTACTACTGGGAAATTTACCATTTGATGGGCGACCCCTCAGTGATGCCGTGGCTGCACCGCGCACAAACGATGACAATTAGAGTGAACAGTGCCATAAGCCCGAGTACCACCTCGTTGCTTGTAAAAGCTGCGCCATATTCCTACATCGCACTCACCGACAGCAACCTAAATCTTGTGACTGCCGCCTTTGCCAGCCCTATGGGATACGCTACCCTGCAATTCCCCGCCCTTCCCGAAGGTAACTACGAAATTGCTGCATCGGTACAGGGATACAAGACAACATTCACCCCGATAGTGGTGAGCTCATCGGTGGGCATCAACGCTGCCGACAAGCCCGAAGTGCGGGTTTACCCAAATCCCGCCAAAGATTTTGTTTTTGTGGAAGGCGTTGAAATAGAAAAAGTTACACTTGTAAACATGCTCGGCAACGAAGTCGCTACGTTGGACAAAATCGGCGAAAACCGAATCGCCGTTCCGCTTGACGGCTGTGCCAAAGGCATTTACATACTCCACACACAATTCCGCAACGGCACCTCGGCCTACAACAAGATTGTGGTCGGGAAATAACACCGAAAGACGATGAAACGAGTCAGATTATACCTTGCACTGTTTTTGCCACTCCTTTGCGGGACGGCAATGGCGCAAACACAACCCGACTCCGCCGCCATCGTCATCAACAGCTATCTGAAAAATCTCGGACACGATGCCCTCAACTGGCAAACCGTTGACATAAAGTCGGTTATCACTTTCAGCAACAGTTCCGACACCCTGATTATGGAACGACGCTTCGCCTTTCCGGAATACTCTTACGTAAAAATCTCCCACAAAGGGGAAACCATGTTCGGGCTTTACAGCACCGGCGAGGAATTTCTGATGTACGACACCGCCCGCCATTCGTGGGACGTGACCTCGGAGAGCGACTACCTGCGTATGCTTGCGGGGTACGACATACGCGGTCCGCTGTGGAACTGGGAGAATATGAGCATACTTGCCGAATACCGTGGCACCAGCGATTTCGAGGGCAACCTCGTTTACCGTGTACGTGTGCACGACCCGTTGCGTGGCGACCGCGAATATCTTTTCGAGAAAACAACCGGAAACCTGTTCCTCACCATCGAGCTGCCGCACGAAGAGCAAAAACCTGCCGTAGATTGGCGCGCCATCCACGAATACACCCCCGTGGGAGCGTTCCTCTTCCCCACCCTCGAGAGCTATCAGGCCAACGGAGCGATAACCATAATAACCTCGCAGGTGGAGCTGCGGCCTTTCAACAAATCCGATTTCAAACGACCGCCAACAATACATGAATACTATTGATGAATACTACATGGGCGAGGCCCTGAAGGAAGCCCGCGCAGCCTACGACGAGGACGAAATTCCCGTCGGGGCGGTGATAGTGGGTAACGGCAGGATAATAGCCCGCGGCCACAACAGCACCGAGCTTCTGCACGATGTTACGGCCCACGCCGAGATGATAGCCATAACCTCGGCGGCACAGGCCATTGGCGGCAAATACCTCACCGACTGCATTTTGTACGTAACCCTCGAGCCCTGCGTGATGTGTGCTGGAGCCTTGGCGTGGGCGCAGATTGGACGCATAGTTTACGGCGCCTCCGACCCAAAGCGTGGTTTCTCCTCCGTTTCGGAAAAGATACTCCACCCAAAGACCGAAGTGGTGTCGGGCGTTCGAGCCTTGGAGGCCGAAGCCCTGCTGAAACAGTTTTTCGAGAAGAAGAGAAAATAAGGCTAATAAAAAAAACGGTCTGATGAAATGTCAGACCGTTTTTGTTTCTGAAATTATCTTTTACCGTGCCACCACCACTTTCTGTGCCGGGCGGTTGCCGACTTTTACGAAATACACCCCGCGGTTGCGCACCGCAATCTCGGCTCTTTCGTTCACTGTGGCGTTGTATATAACCCTGCCGAGCACATCGGTAACATAAGCGTGCTCACCGTTGATTCCCTCCAACAAAATGTGACCGTTGGCAGTGCGGATGGTGACATTTTCGTTTTCCGCCTCGGCAATTCCTTGGTTGGAAGTGAAGTATGCTATAAGCACGGTATCCTGAGTAACTGTAAGTGTACGAGGATTCTGTGTATTGCCATCGCTCCAGCGGGCAAAGGTGTAGCCAGTGTTGGGCAGTGCTATTATTGTAGCCTGCGGACTTGCCTGTGTGGGTTGCGTTACAATCTGCACAGTTCCTTTTGTATTATCTTCAGACACTGCTATAAAGTTGTACCACTGTTGTGTTTGCTGTGTAAAATAGGCTACCATAATCGTATCCTGTGTTACGGTTATGGAACGTGGGTTTTGTGTATTGTTATCGCTCCAATGAGAAAAGTCGTACCCTGCTTTGGGCAAAGCGATAAAAGTGGCTTGGGGACTTGCTTGTGAGGGTTGTGCAAATACTTGTACTGTGCCTTTTGTCGTATCTTCTGGAATGACGGCAAAGTTGTACCACTGTTGTGGCGTTGTCTGTGTGAAATATGCAATAAGAGCCGTGTCCTGAGTAACTGTTAATGTGCGTGGATTTTGGGTGTTGTTATCGCTCCAGTGTGAGAAAGAGTAGCCGTTATTAGCCACAGCATATATCACAGATTGTGGATTTGTACATGTGGCTAATGACAGAACTTGAGCATTACCTTTCAAAGTGTCTTCTGATATTACAGAAAATGAGTAAAAAGGATTTTCAAAAAATAAAGCTGTGCCAAAAGCGTTTAGATACCACGGGTAACTTCCACAAGGAATCCTGTGAATTGCATTTCCTGGAACCCCTCTATTCCAAACTCTACCAGTTGTAGGTGGCATTTGCCCCAAGAATGTAAGTGTATCTATAGAAGAGCATCCCCAGAAGGCCGAATCAGCAATATGCTTTACAGAATCGCCAAATACTACGGATTTAATGCAAGTATCGTTAATGAACGCTACCTTTTTTATGGTATCCACGTTGTTGGAAAATGTCAATTCTGTGACAAGCTGATTGTTGATATAAAGATTATGGCTGTAATGTACTGGATTAGAAATACCTCCTTCAAAATCAATATGACACCATTCAGTAATTGTACCACTATAGTTCGTTTGATTTAGATTAATACACCAATAGAAGGCCATATCTCCAATATTTTTCACGGATTTTCCCATAGTTACAATCGTTAAATTGTTACAGCCATAAAAGGCCTGTTCTCCTATTGAAATGACAGAATCAGGTATCGTAATAGATGTAATACCCGAACCTGCAAAAGCGCCATAACCAATTGTCTTTATAGAATTAGGTAATGTGACTTCAAGATATCTATCCCAAGTTCCATCAAAAGCCCTACCTCCTATTGCGTTAACAATATAGATTTGTCCATTAAACGTTACTGTCGAAGGAACTATAATAATTCCCGAATAACTATTAGAACCTCCATAAGCTCCACCATTATTCGTCACCTCAACAGTGTATGGTGCAACTGTGTCGTTTGTTATATTGTAATAAATGCCGCCAACTTGAAAACTGTACGCCCAAACTCCGTTTACGACAAGCAGCATAATCGCTGCCAATACGAGTTTTATCCCCATTTTAATTATAGGTTTTACTTTTTTCATGGTCTTTACCATAGGTTTGTATAGCTTGTTGCCGTCTTGTAATTCCCCTTTTAGGTATATTTCATAGCCGTTATTTGCGTTCAAATGTGTGTTAATTTTGCCATCGCAATCGCGCATTGTCAAGTCGATTTTGGTTTCTAAATAATTTTTGAGTTCTTCCATTGTTTCAAATGTTCCTTTTTTTACAGTTTTAAATAGTTTATCACAAAAAGCATCTTTTTCATTCCCAGTTTCAAACAATAAGCCTCCAATACTGCAAGAGTTCATTTTGGAAAAATAAGTATCTAACTCATTTTTATTACCCAATTTCATATTGCTTAATTTACCATTTTTTATCTGTAACTGTAAAAGTTCACAAGGTTGTTGTTAGGCATTTGCTCTAGGGTTGGGGAATTCCGATTTCGGTGAGAGATCGGAATTCCCCAACCCAGAATTGAAGGAAAATGGCTATATTTGCAA
>JAEEGH010017477.1_pt1 | contig 15282 bp, 9 predicted proteins | sample 9134181 | NCBI WGS metagenome assembly JAEEGH01 (sample SAMN16246544, study PRJNA631951) | gut metagenome | biome: gut microbiome; feature: rumen; material: DP-attached | host: Bos | place: Iran: Karaj | collected 2018-10 | reverse complement strand
TCGATAGAATTGAGGGCCAGTTACAAGGATACAGATGCTTTCAAACGTTTGGGGCTAGAAGGGGATCCTTGCGAACGTAAATATGTGGATTATGAAGGGAAAGAGCACCAGTATATTTCTCTGATACATGACAATGACGACAAGAAACATTTCTTGCATGCCTCGGATTTTGGATGTAAATTAAAGACTTTCCACTTCGATTTCAAACAGTTCTTGTGCCATTTGATGGGAATTTGGTCATACGCCCAAAACAACCCATCGGAGGAAATCTATTTCTATTATCTGATATACAGAAACAGACTGTATGAAAAAAACTACGGTGGGAATTTGTATAAGGAACTGGAAGCGGAAGTGAAGACAATCTTTGAGGTCTTTGGAAAAAGATTCCCGAAGATTCATTTTGGACTCTGCTATCATGACAAATATGATACGTTGACAGAACTTAATGCTGTGTGATTTTAATTGTATAATGGACATATAGATAACATGCGCAACTTCGACTACATAAAAAATCTAGAGCGGAACGATTTCTACACCTATTGTTCGGCTGCCGAAGAGTATCAATACAGTAAACCCGATTTCAGCGCCATTAATGCCCGCAGGGCGTTGGAATACATAGTCTATGCCTTGTATTATATGAAGAAATTCGACAGACCTGAAAGGGCTACGCTGTTTGAATTGATAGAAAGTGAGCCATTCCGTGAATTCGTCAATGATGACCGTGTGATGATGGCTGTTCATTATGTGCGCAAGGTGGGTAACAGGGCTGCACATACGTTGAATGTAACGAGGAAAGAGTCGTTTTTCGCTTTGCTCAATATTTACAATGTAGTTGGTGCTATCCTGCTGAAGTTGAAAATAGTCAACGAAGTTAAACCTTTCGACCAAAACCTCATTCCAAAGATTGCTGAACGTCAGGTGCTCACATCAGCCAAAGTGGAAGTGAAAGCCAACGACGCCTTTGTAACTGCGGCGGATAAAGCGGCACTGGTGTCAAAAGAACCAGTGAAGCAGTTGCAAAGTAATCTTTCAGAGGCCGAAACTCGACGATTATACATTGACCTACTTCTAGAGGAAGCTGGTTGGGAAGTGCTCACACAAAAGAATGTGCCTGTTGCCAAAAAAGCCGGTATCGAGATTTATGTGGAGGGAATGCCTAATAACAGTGAGGAAGGTTATTGCGATTATGTGCTTTACGGTAAAGACGGCAAACCTTTGGCGGTGGTGGAAGCCAAACGCACCAGCGTGAACGAAGAAAATGGCAAGCATCAAGCGGAACTCTATGCCGAATGCCTTGAACGTCAGTATGGGGTTCGCCCGGTGATTTATTATACCAACGGATTTAATATCAAGATTATTGACGGTTTGGGATATCCGCCGCGGCCGGTGATGGGCTTTCACACCTTGGAGGATTTGGAACTGATCATTTCCCGAAGAGGCCGGCAAAAATTGACGGACCTTGCCATTAAAGACAGAATTACCAACCGAGACTATCAGAAGCGGGCTGTCCGTGCCGTTTGCGATCATCTGAACAAAATGCACCGGAGGGCGCTCATCGTAATGGCAACAGGAACAGGGAAGACCCGTGTGGCCATCTCGCTTTGCGATGTGCTGTTTCGTAACCAATGGATAAAAAACGTGCTTTTCCTGGCTGACCGCACTTCGTTGGTGAAACAGGCCCACGATAAATTCGCTGAATATCTGCCCCATTATTCCATATGTAATCTGACGGATGCAAAGGATAGTAGTGATAAAAAGAGTAAGCAAAAGGATTTGAAAGCCCGGTTGATGTTCAGCACCTATCAGACAATGATCAACTACATCGATGCGGAGGATAAAAAATTCTCTATAGGCAAGTTCGATCTTGTGATTCTTGATGAAGCTCACCGTTCCGTTTTCAGAAAATATGCAGCCATCTTTGAGTATTTCGATAGCTTTTTGGTCGGACTGACAGCAACTCCACGTGATGAAGTGGAGCGTAGCACCTTCGAACTTTTCCAACTAGAAAGCAACGAGCCTAATTTCATATATACGCAAGCGGAAGCCGAGAAAGATGGGTATCTGGTCGGCTACAATCCCATATCCAGAACCACTCGCCGATTAAGGGAAGGCATTGTGTATGAATCGTTGTCCGATGAAGAAAAAGAGCAGCTGGACCAGGCTTGGGAGTATGAAAAGGCAAAGGCGGAAATGCTGACGGGACACCCCCAACCCAAAACGCCTCGTGACATTGAAAAAAGGGAACTGTTTGACTATATCTATAATGTTGCCACGATTGATATTGTCATCCAAGATCTGATGAACAACGGACTGAAGGTGAACAATGGCGATAAGATTGGCAAAACCATTATCTTTGCTTATGAACATAAGCACGCCCAACTGATAGTGGATCGATTTTATGCGCTTTATCCTCAATTTGGCAGTGACTTTTGCCAGCTGGTGGATTATAGTGTGAATTATGCCCAGGATATTATCGACAAGTTCAAGGAGAGGAATCTGATGCCGCAAATTGCCGTTTCGGTAGATATGCTTGACACTGGCATTGATGTGCTTGACATCCTGAACCTTGTTTTCTTCAAGCCGGTTTATAGCAGGATCAAGTTCATCCAAATGATTGGCCGCGGCACCCGTCTCAGTGAAGGTATTTTTGCTGACGGTACCAATAAGCAGGAATTCTACATTTTCGACTGGTGTGAGAATTTTGAGTACTTCAATGAAAACACAAACGGTCGTGAACCACAGCCGGTCATGTCGCTTGCGGAACGTCTCTTTGGGCTGATGCTCGATATGGCGGTGATTCTGCAACATCAAAAGTACCAGCAGGACGAATTTGCCCAATCGTTTTGCAAACAATTGAAGGAAAGGTTATACGAACAGGTATGTGCATTGAATGAGCAACATGTATCCGTGAGGAGACACCTGAAAACTGTTGTTCGGTTTAAGCATGCTGAAAACTGGTTGTATATCTCTGAATTGGAAGCGTTTGAAATGAAACAGCAACTCGCTCCATTGATTATCAACGAGAAGGACGACAATGGCAGCCGGATGTTTGATGCAATGATGTTTAATATCGAGCTTTCCAAACTTTCAACAGAGGTGAATGCCCAAAAAAGCAAGAGAGCGGTGACAAATATTGCCCAACGTTTGCAGGGAAAAGCCAGTATTCCCGCTGTAAGGGAACACATGGATACGATTATAGCAGTCAGCAATTCCGCTTTCTGGGAACCGGCCACTCTTGAGAGGTTGGAGGCCGTCCGGCAAGAGCTGAGGGATATTGTGTATGTTACATTGGGATCACATCATGAGCAGTTTGTGATTAACATTTCCGATGTGTTGGAAGAAAAGGATGTCCCTAAACCCCAATTTGAAACTGACTACCATACCCGGATTTTGGATTACCTGAAAGAACATCGCGACAATGCGGCTATCAACAAGATTTATAAACTTGAACAATTGACTCCTGCTGATATTGTTGAGTTGGAACGCATCTGCTGGGAAGAACTTGGCACCAAGGAAGAGTATGAAAACTATATCCAAAGGGGTCATATGGTTTGTGGGGATAAGGTGGCTGCCTTTATCCGTTCCATTATTGGCATTGACCGGCGCATTGCAAAGGAAAAGTATTCGGCTTTTCTGAGTGACATTGTGTTGAACACTCTTCAAGAGGAATACATCAATCAAATTATTGGCTATGTATGTGAAAATGGCGACATCAGTCCTGAAACCCTCCTTACCGATGAGAATTTCTCCGACATGGATTGGAGTGGTGTTTTTGGCACCAATCTCTTTTTGATCAGGAAGTACATAGACGAACTGCATGGGTTGATCGCTTAATGGTTCAATTTTATATGGATTATTTGATTGTTTGATAATTTAAACATACTGAACACCATGGTTTTATATCTCATTCTGGCATTGGTGGCAATCGGCCTCGTCTGTATGGTCATTATAATGGTGAAGGTGTTTTCAAAAGAGGAAACGACCGCTGTTTCCGCAAAGGACTTCGACCGTTTGGAGGGCAGGGTGTCCGACGAGAACCGGAAAGCGCGGCAGGAGCTTTCGGACAATATAGGCAAGATCAGGAAAGAGATGTCGGACAATGTAGGACAGATGCGGACGGAATTTACCGGAACTGTTGACAGGCTGCGTTCCGTGGTCGAAGAAAAGCTGACCACGATGTCCGAGAAGTTTCAGGAGGGATTCGAGAAGAACACGGCAAGAATGGTGGAGGCGCAAAAGGAGCGGTTTGCCGAGATGGACAAACGTCAGGAATCCCTGATCCGGACCACGGAGAAAAAGTTGGATGAAATGAGGGAGACTGTTGACGAAAAGCTGCAGAAGACGCTGAACGACAGGATCGGACAATCCTTCAAACTGGTGAGCGAACAGCTGGAGAGCGTCCAGAAGGGGTTGGGCGAGATGAAGAACCTCGCCTCGGATGTCGGAGGCTTGAAAAACGCCCTGACCAATGTGAAGGTGCGCGGCAATTTCGGGGAACTGCAGCTCAAGTCGCTGCTTGAACAGATGCTGTCGCCGGAGCAGTATGAGGAGAATGTGGCCACTGTACCCGGTAGCTCGGAGCGGGTGGAATTTGCCATCAGGCTGCCCGGCAAGGGCGACGACCAAGGGACGGTGTATCTGCCGATAGACTCCAAATTTCCCAAAGATGTATACGATCAATACATTGATGCCATAGACAATGCGGACGTGGCCGGCATAAAATCGAAATCCAAACAGTTCGAAAACACCATCATAGCCATGGCAAAGGATATCAGCAGCAAATACATTGCTGTTCCTGACACGACCAATTTCGCCATTATGTTTGTGCCGGTCGAGAACATTTACGCGGAAGTGATCCGTCGCACAGCCCTCTCGCAGGAACTGCGGGACAAATGGCAGGTGCTTGTGACCGGGCCGACCACCTTGGGGGCACTGCTCAGCAGCCTGCAAATGGGGTTCAGGACATTGGCCATTGAAAAACGCAGCAGTGACGTATGGACGACACTGGGCGCGATCAAAACGGAGTTCACCAAATTCGGCGACCTCCTGGAGAAGGCCAAGAGGAATATCGATTCGGCCTCCAACACCATCGAGGAGCTTCAAGGCAGGCGCACCAAAGCCATCAACCGCAAACTCAAGGAGGTGGAAGCCCTGCCAACGGATCAGGCGGCTGCGCTCCTGCCGGATGTGAGCGAGGAAAACGTTTCAGAGGAGGAGTGACCTTCGGGGGGAAATCCCCTGTTTTCCGGAAAAAAGTCAGCCGTTTTGAAGAAAAAATTTGAAAATGGCTGATTTTTTTGAAAAGTTTGGGGGAAGTTTTGTATTTTTGCAGCCGTAAAAAACAGAGGTATGACTGAAAAATCATCGATGAAGAAAGGCAAATTTGAAGGGAAAATCGTTTGGATTACCGGTGCCTCGTCGGGAATCGGGGAGGCCACCGCGTACAGGATGGCGCGGGAAAACGCCACGCTGATACTCACTGCGTTGGAGCACGATCTGTTGGAGAAGGTGGCGGAGAAATGCAAGGAGCTCGGTGCGCCGGATGCGCGTGCGCTGCCATTCGACCTGTCGCAGACGGAACGGCTTCCGCAGCTGGCGGAAGAGGCCATTGGGCTGTTCGGACGGGTGGATGTTCTCTACAACAACGCCGGTATCAGCCAGCGTGCAACTGTGCTGGATACGGAAATGCCCGTAATCCGCAAAGTGATGGAAATCGACTATTTCGCACCGGTCATCCTTACAAAGGCCGTTCTGCCCAAAATGATAGAAAATGGGGGAGGCCAGCTTGTTGTGACCACCAGCATCGCAGGACGCTTCGGTTTTCCGCTGCGCTGCGCCTATTCCTCCGCAAAGCATGCGCTGTACGGCTTCTTCGAGACGGTACAGGCGGAAAACTATGACAAAAACATCCGCGTGACAATTGTTTGTCCGGGAAGGGTGCGGACCAACATCTCCTTTTACGCCTTGGAGAAGGATGGCCGCCAGCATGGCAAGATGGATGCGGGGCAGGCAAAGGGCATCACACCGGAGAAGGCTGCGGAGATCATTGTCAGTGCAATATACCGGAAAAAACGGGAGGTGCTTGTGGGCAGCACGGAGCTGGTGATGGCCCGCATCAAGCAGTTCTTTCCGGGGCTTTGCGCCCGTCTGGCCCGGAAAATCAAATCGATGTAGCCTTTGCGGATGTTCAGGAGGCCTTTCCCGCTGCGGCGCGGAACGATTTCGGGGACTGCCCCGTATGCTCCTTAAAGTACTTTCCGAAAAAAGACTGGTTGCAGAAGTTCAGTTCGTTCGATATTTCCTGTATGGTGAGCGAAGTGTTTGTGAGCATGTTCTTCGCCTCGCTGATCACCACCTCTTCAATCCATTCGGTGGCATGCCGCCCGCTCACCTCCTTTACAATGCCCGACAGGTATTTCGGGGTGATGTGCAGCCGTTCGGCATAAAATCCCACGCCGCGTTCCCGCCTGTAGTTCATTGACAAATCCAGCAGGAACTGCTCCGCATACTCCTCCTTACGGTTCATCGGCTTGTCATGCTGCTGCAGGATGACCCTGCCTGCGATGTCGCAAAGTTCGTACAGCAGGCTCATAAGCAGGTGCTGCTGAATCTCCCTTATGAACATCCCGTGCGGGTCGCGATGCCGCTCCTTCAAAAAGGACTGGTAGGAGCGGATAAGGTTTATCTCCTCGTCATCCAGGTGGATGCAGGGATTCTTCCGCAGGAACAGGAAAATGTCGTACAGGTTCTGCACTTTGGGAAGCAGCTGCATTGAGAGTTCGGCTGTCATGATGACGAAACTGCAGTGGAAGTTGTCGCTCCTCACCAGCGAAATCCATTGCTCGGGCAGGATGCAGAGCAGGTCGTTGGGGCGTATTTCATAATCCTTCATGTTGATGCGCAGGGTGCATGATCCGCTGCTGCAATAGCCGATGACGGTCATCTGCGCCTGACAGGTCTCCTCAAGGATATGCAGCTGGCTGAAATCATCCACAACAATCAGGCTCTCCTCGATGATGTCGGCCTTCACCTCGTCCCGGTGCGCGCGCAGCTTCTCCTGCACAGTGGCTATATCCCATTTGGGGATTTGCAGTTCGTTACTTGCCTTTTTCATGACGCTACCTGATTTCCCTTCCGCAGGCCTGACGGTACTGCAGCCAGGCGTTTCGCAGAGCCGCTTTGGTTTCGGTTACGGCCGAGCAGGCGTTCTGCCAGACTCCCTGCGACTCCAGATATTCGGAAAGGCTTACCAGTCCGGCCTCGTAATAGTTTCTGGTTTCGTTCCGGTTCTCCTCGGCCTGACGGCGGGCATCCTCCTTGATGGAGAGCTCGTTTATAAGCCTTTCGGTCTCATTGGCGGCCTGCTTCATCTGCAGCTGCATCATTTCGCCCAGCTCCTGACGCTTGTTCTCCGCTATTTTCACCTGTATCTGCTGCTTCTTGTACTGGTGGCTGTTCTCCCACCACTGGCTCAACGGGACGGTGGCTGTGGCAAAGAGGCAGGCGTTGCCCATGTCGGCACCTACAATGTTGTAGTAGAAGGCGGTGGCTCCGATGCCCACCTGTGGCAGGCTTTCACCTAAAATCATTTTCGCCCTCAGCTTCTCCGCCTTTACATTCAAATCGAGCAGCTTGTATTCGTTCCGCAGCATGAGCGACTCGCCGGGGCTGTAGGCCTCCTGCATCTCCTCCGGACGGAGCGACAGCGAATCGGTCAGCTGTATGCCCTCCTGATAGGGGATGCCGATGCTCTGGCAGAGCGCCATGGTGGCAAGGGTGATGCCGTTTTCAAGGGTGTTTTTGGCGGAACGGATCTCGTTCTGCTTCAGCCTGACCTTCAGCAGGTCGGTGCGGGTGATGATGCCGGCGTCATAGGCGGCCTGCACATCGCGGGATAGCGTGTCCAGCAGGGTCTCAAGCGAGGCGACGGTCTGCCGCTTCTCCATGAGCGAGACCACAAGCCAGTAGCTCTTCTCCACCTGTATCAGGCTGTTCTGCTCGGCCATCACCTGCTGGTATTCCGCCGCCTCCACGCCGACGGAGGCCAGCTTGTTCCCATTGATGATGCGGCCTCCCGCAAAAATTGGCTGTACTGCGGTCACCATCGCGGTCGCGCCCTGGTCAATGGCCTTCACTTCCGCCTCAGCGGAGATGTTGGCGAATGCGCTCCTCAGATCGAGCGACTTGAGCAGCGTCCCCAGCATGGGGTTGGCCTCCAGCTCATCCAGCAGCTTGCTGATGTCGCCGTCCTTGTACTTGAGCTTGATGTCCATCTCCGCCTCATCACGTTCCGTGTTGAGGTCCAGCAGGGGATTGGCCATCTTGAAGGCGGCTGCGGAGGCGCTGACGTTGGGGAAATACTTGGTGAAGGCCGCCTTTTTTGTCTCCCGGGCCGCCTCAACCGAAAGCCGGCTGTTCTGCAGCTCCTGCCGGTTGTGGAGCGCGAGCGCCTTGCAGCTGTCCAGCGACAGCCGTACAGGGGCGGTTTGCGCGTTGCCCTGCAGCGGCAGCCAGAGAAGGCAGCAGCCGATGATTATCGGAACAATCTGTCGTTGCATTTTCTTACGTTGGTTGATTATTTCGTTCCCTTCGAATATTTTCCAGTAGGCGACCGGCAGCACCGTCACAATCAGGATGAATGAGAAGATCATGCCGAAGCAGATGATGACACCCATCGGCATCCAGAGCGTGCTGCGGCTGATGATCATCGGGATGACACCGGCGGCGGCGCAGGCGCAGGTCAGGAATATTGGGCGCATCCTCCGTTTGCCGGCCTCCAACGCCGCCTCCCTGACAGGCATGCCCTCCTGAATTTTCTCCTCCGCGTACTGGAACATGATGATGGCGTTACGCACCACAATGCCCACCAGGCTCACAATGCCCAGAATGGATGTGATGCCGAAATCGATGCCGAATATTTTCAGTCCGATGATGGCTCCCAGCAGGCAGAGCAGGGTGGAGAAGAGCGAAAGCAGCGCAAGGCTGATTTTCTTCAGCGCATACACAAGGCAGAAGAATATGATCAGAATCATGAGGATGAATCCGCTTACAATTTGCGGAAGCAGCTCCATGTTGGTCTCCTCAAGCCCGCCGTAGCTCCACTCAACCGAGTCGGGCAGCGAGGGGATGAAATTGCGTTTCATGTGGCGCTTGATCTCCTTCATCACAGCAGGCTGGCTCTCGCCATAGCGCAGGTCCGCACTCACTGTGATGCAGTGCACGCCGTTGCGGCGTACAATCTGAGACGGCTCCCAGCGGGGCTGCACGTCGGCAACCTGACGCAGCGGGACCCATACACCCGGCAGCAGGGTGGGCACCAGCTCCTCCTCCAGTGAGGATGCTCCGTTGTTGCTGCTGTCACGTTCGCTCTTCAGCTTTACAGGGACGGCATATCCGCCCTCCCACAGCGTGGTCAGCGGTGTGCCACCGTATTGGGAGGCGAGGCTCAATGCGAGTGTGGATTGCGTGATGCCTAAACGGGATGCCTCCACCGGATCGAGCCGGATGTCGGCATAGTTCTGGTATCCATCGACATCGGTATGTATCCAGGTGAGCCGGTCGTCAAGGGTGTGCAGGAAGGCGGTCAGGCTGTCCGCATAGTTGCGCAGCGTGGACATGTCCTCGCCCTTCAGACGGATTTCGATGGCGTTCCTGGCCACCTGATAGTCCAAATGCTTGAAGCGCAGCAGGGCGTTGGGGAAACGGTGCTCCAGCGAATCGGAATATTTCTCCAGCACCCTCTCCGTGGCATGGACCGAACGGGTGTTCACAATGAACTGGGCGTAGTTTTTGCCGGGCAAGCTGGGGGCGTAGGTCACCATGAAGCGGGGAGAGCCGCTGCCGTAGAAGGCGGTGATTGCCTCCACATCCTTATCCTTTTTCAGAATTGATTCCAGACTGTCGCACACTGCCACCGTCTGTTCCAGCGAACTGCCGTGCGGCAGCCGGATCTCCAATGCGAAGCTGTCACGCTCCGCCAGCGGCATCATCTGGATATTGGTATGGAACAGGAACATCCACACAGAAATCAGAATGGTTCCAACGCCCACGCAGAGTGTGGCGAAAGGATGGCGGAAGCATTTCTCCAGCAGCCATTCGTAGCTGTTCTGCAAAGCGTTGAAAAAGCGGTTCTGCATGATGGTCGCCTTGGAGAGGGGCAGGGCCGGATCAACAGGATGGATGAACTTGGAGGCCCAATAGGGGGTCAGCAGCACCGCCACCAGCAGGGAGAGCAGCAGCGCGAAGGTGAAGGGCCAGGGAAAAAGGTGCACAAACTCGCCGATGGGGCCGGTCATGGTGAACATGAAGGGGAAGAAAGCCAGTCCCATGGCTAGGGTCGCCACCAGCAGCGGCTCGAAATAGCTGTTCGCGCTCTGGATGGCCGCCTCCTTGGGACTGCATCCGTGGTCGATGTTGTGGATATATCCGTCAATGATGACAATGGCATTGTCCACAATCATGCCCAACACCACAATTAGCGAAGCTAGAGTCACGGTGTTGATCTCCATTCCTAAGGCGTACATGAGGGCCCAGGTGATGGTGATGGTTATGGGGATGCTGGAGGCGGTGATCAGGGCGGAGCGGACAGGGAAGAGCATCAGCATGACAAAAATCACCACCAGAATTGCAACGCCGAGGTCACGCAAAAAGGAATATACCGAGGTGCTGACCACTTTGGGCAGATCGGTGATGCGGTAGAGCTGCACATCCTCCGGCAGGCTTTTCTGGAATTTGTCCAGCTGCTTTTCAATCTGCTTGCCGAATGTGACGATGTTGTTGCCCGGCTGCATCTCCACCGAGAGCACCAGCGCATTCTCCCCATCCTTGCGGATGAAGGAGGAGGGGGTCTCGTACTGCCGGCGGATGCGTGCGACATCCTTCAGCCGGATCACGTTTCCAAGCGGGTCGGACCAGATAATCTGCTCACCCAATTCCTGCTCGTTTGTAATGGGGTTCTCGATGTGGATGGGCAGGATGCTGCTTCCGTCGTCGATGCTCCCTCCGGCGGAGACAAAGCCCTGGGTGAAGAGTTCGGCCATCAGCGTCTTGCTGCTGATGCCGTATGTGGCCAGTTTCTCCTGGTCAATATAGACGTCAATCTCCTCGCGCTGTTCCCCGTATATCTTGATGTTACCCACCGCCTTTACGGTACGCAGGTTGTCGCACAGCGCATCCATGTAGTTGTGCAGCTCCTTGTAGGTCTTGTCCTTGGATTGTATGGTGATGAGCAGGGAAGAGGTGTTCCCGAAATCATCGTTGACCACCACCGCCAGCACGCCTGATGGCAGCTGCATCTTGAAATCCTTCAGCCCGTGGCGGATTTTGGACCAGACCTCAGTCTTGTTGTTCACACTCGTTTCAAGTGATACAAACACATACACAATCCCGTTCTGGGAGTAGGAATAGGTCTTCTCCTTGCAGACCTCAGGATAGGTGAAGAGGAACTGCTCCAGCGGCTTTGTCACCTGCAGCTCCATCTCCTCAGGCGTGGCTCCGGGATAAACTGCCGCCACAATCCCTTCGCGCAGCGTGAATTCAGGAAACTCCTGCTTGTTCATGCCGATCAGTCCGTAGATGCCGTAGCCAATCAGCAGAACAATAATAAGGTAAATGATACGATGATGCTGCATCATCGATTCCACAAATCCGATTTTCTTCTTTTTCATGGTTGCAGCAAAGGTTTATTGGATTTGGAGAAGTGTGTTCTCACTGATTTTCTGGCTCCCTTCAGTGATGATGCGGTCGCCCGGCTTCAGCCCCTCTGTGACTCGGACACCCTTTTCGGTGAAGCCGCCGGTGCGGATGAAGGTTTTGTGCGCCTTCCCTTCCACACAGGTCCAGACGAACTCGCGGCCGTCGTTGCTTATCTGGACAGTCTTGGCAGGAATTTCAATGCTGGTGACGCCGGTGTCAGCATCAGCCATCTCCACACGGCACACCATCCCCGGCAGCAGCTTCGCGTCAGGCCTTGCCACCTGAAGGCTCACAGGGTAGGCGTGGGAGAGAGGGTCGGCCACAACGCCAATTTCAGTCACCTTTGCGTCAAACACGGCATCCAGCGCCTGCACCCTTACACGTGCGGTCTGCCCGATGCGCAACGCGGCAATCTCATTTTCCGGAATTGAAACACTGACGGAGATGCGGCTCATGTCAAGCAGCTGCATGACAGGCTGGAAAGGCATCACATTCATGCCAGCCTCCACCTGTATGTTGCCGACGGTACCGCTTTGCGGGGCGTAGAGGCTGCAGTTCTCCAGATTCTTCCTGCTGATGTCCGCCATCGATTTGGCTTGGTTCAGCTGGGTTTGGATCTCCACCCACTTCACCTCCGGAAGGCTCCCTTTCTGATAGACGCTCTCCGCACGGCGGTATCCGTCCTCCGCCCGTTCCAGTGTCACTTTGGCAGCCTCGTAGGCATTGCGTGCGGTCCTGTTGTCCAGCTCCGCCAGCAGCGTACCTTTGGCAACCTTCTGTCCGGCCCTGACACATATCCTCTGCAGTGCGCCGCCCGTTTCAAAGCTGAGCGTCACCGCCTTGTCAGCAGCGATTGTGCCCACATAGCTGTGGGTTTCGCCCATGCTGCCGATAGTCACCTCTTCCACACGGACCGGAATCCTGGTCTCCGGCTTTTTCCTCCTGATCTCCTCGCAGCTGCTTAGCAGTATGGCCGCTGCCGCCATCAACAATGCAAATTGTTTCATATCTGTTGTTTTTTTGTTACAAAATAAAAATCTGTCCCTGAGGACGGATTCACTCTTCCAAATAATATTCCAAATGGATAAATATTTGTCTAATTTGGAAATTTTTCCTATAAAAAACGCCTTTTAGACCAATAATATTGTTCTATTCTGCTAATTTTTCAATTTTAAAGGAAAATTTTCGGTTAATCCTGCGTCGGAAAAGATAGAACAGCAGATAATAGAGTACAACGGCGCCAATGGCCGCCAATGCGGTCGCACCTTCATTACAATGCAATGAAAACATGACGATCACGCAGGACATCAGCATGATGACAGGTAGAAGGTAGGCGTAGAACACCGCCTTGAATCCGTTGCCGGCCCTCATCCGTACAAGCACCTGCTCTCCAACTGAAAAAGAGGGCGCGTTACGTTCGAGTCCCGCCTCAACGACACGCTCCGTCGCATTCATCAGTTTGCACCCGGCCTGTCCGGCACAGTGGGCGCAGGCATCGCCGACAGCAATTTTCACCTGTATCCTCCGTCCGTCACAAAAGATGACAGTGCCATTGTGTGTGATATCCGACGTTTCCATCAGAGCATCTTTTCAAGGTAGGTGCGCAGCATCTCCTCGGAGAGTGCGCCTGTCACACGGATGGGTTCGCCCTGCTGGGTGCAGAAGAGGAAGCAGGGAATGGCGTCTATATTGAAATAGTGGGAGAGAGCCGGTTCCTTGTCGGCATTCACCTTGTAGAAATCAATTCGCCCCTCGAAGGACTCGGCCAGCTGCTCCATCAGCGGTGCCATGGCCTGGCATGGACGGCACCAGTCGGTGTAAAAGTCTATGACGCAGGGTTTGCTGCCAAGGTAGTTCCAGGCTGCTCCGCTCCGGAAATCGTATATTTCACGGATAAAATCTTGGGTATTAAGTGTTTTGATGTGTGATTCCTTCACAGTGGCGGTATCCGTTGTCTCCGTACCCTCGGTGGCCGGACGGCTTGGAGGAATGCATGAGGCAAGGCCGAACAATGCAGCTGCGCATAAAATACAAATGTTGTGCTTCATAATTTTAATGTATGTTTTAAATGACTATTTTCCCGGTTTCTATCATGCGGACAATTGATTCAATCTCCTTATCGTTGCCGTTTGGATCATACTGGTCCTTAAGGTTATAATGCCACAGTCGCGCAATTGACTGGTAGAAGAAGGCTGTGAGTTTGCCGCGCAGCTCGTCCACAATGCGGTAGGTGGTTTTTCCCGTCTCCCGGTCAATTAGCTTCAACAGCACAATCCCTTGGTTGAAAGAGAGATTCTCTACAATTGGAGTGTACTGTTTCACAAAGGCCTTCTCCACCTGCTTCATGGTCTTTTTACGCTGTTCGTCATTGGGAATGGAGAGAAGCAGCGAATCATATTCTTGAAGTTTTACTGCGGCCAGACGAGCATAGGGATAAACCTTGATGACGTTGTTCATGAGACGCGTTTTTCTTTTCATCTCCTTGTTGCTCAAATTACCCCTGAATGAAATCACATTATAGGGCTTCAATTCAAAAAAAGGGATGGTGTCGCGTCCCTCTATGACCGCACGACAAACAATCCGGTTCGTTGCATCCTGTGAAAATGCCTCTCCAAAAGCCAACAGCATCAGTGTGCATAAAAAAAGTCCTTTTCTCATATCGTGTTTTTTTGCATTAACGATGTTGAAGGTTATTTATTGTATGGCTTCTTATCCCAAAAATGCGTATCTTTGCATTGTAAAAAAATTGGCATGGATAACATTCAAAACGACTATCAGTCAGCACTTCATGTGAATGACGGCATTCCGCAGCCGGCACAGGTGAACCCATATCTGAAAAAAAAACCACTGAAAAGGGCGCCGCAACTCACAACTTTGGAATATGTGGATGGCATCCGTGCCCATGACAGGACTGTGCTAAGCAAGGCCATTACACTGATTGAAAGCAGCCTGCCTGAACATTATGCACAGGCGCAGGAGATTATCAACGCCTGCATCCCATTTTCCGGCAAATCGGTCCGTATCGGCATCACTGGAGTTCCTGGTGCGGGGAAAAGCACCTTCATAGAATGTTTCGGAAACCATCTGATTGCTTCCGGCCATCGGATTGCGGTGCTGGCGGTGGATCCGAGCAGCGAAATATCAAAGGGCAGCATTCTTGGCGACAAGACCCGCATGGAGACCCTTTCTGTCCAACCGCACGCCTTTATCCGTCCTTCACCCTCTGCCGGTTCATTGGGCGGTGTGGCGAGGAAAACTCGTGAAAGCATCATTTTATGCGAAGCGGCCGGTTTCGACACCATTCTGGTCGAAACAGTGGGAGTGGGGCAGTCTGAAACGGCGGTCCATTCGATGGTGGACTTTTTCCTGTTGCTGACAATTGCCGGTGCCGGCGATGAACTTCAGGGCATAAAGCGGGGCATAATGGAAATGGCCAACGCTATTGTCGTGAACAAGGCGGACGGGGAGAACAGGCATCGTGCTGAACTGACCCGCAGACAATTGGCCAATGCCCTGCAACTGTTCCCCAACCATAACCAAACCGAATGGAAAACACCGGTACTGACCGCTTCCGCATTGGATGGCAGC
>JAEEGH010017476.1_pt1 | contig 15283 bp, 9 predicted proteins | sample 9134181 | NCBI WGS metagenome assembly JAEEGH01 (sample SAMN16246544, study PRJNA631951) | gut metagenome | biome: gut microbiome; feature: rumen; material: DP-attached | host: Bos | place: Iran: Karaj | collected 2018-10 | reverse complement strand
GGTCACAATAAGCAGATAGAATCCGAATATCTTCAGAATAAAACGCTTCGGATGCAGAGTCTTCTGCTTCCCGTTTTTAACAAGCAACGCCCTTGTCTTACACTCAGGACACTCGATTCTACCCATCTTATTCTTTTCACTTACAAGACGGTTGAAATCCCCCTTAGAAATGCTTTCCTCAATGAGCTTCAACTGCGGTTCAATCCCTGCCACCATGTTCCGCTGTGCCTGCTCCCGCGCTGCCGCATTTTCATATCCTCGTCCCGAAGCAGAACCGTTGAAGAATACATGCATCGCCTGATTGACATTCTTTCCGCAATGTCCGCATGTAAAGTTAACCGCCGCAGGAACCTTCAGTGTCGCGTAATATGTTGTAGTAACTTTAGCCATAATGCGTCCTCCTGAATCTCACGTTACTCAAGCGTGATTGTCTTCTCGGCTACAACATCGCCGTCAATCAGAAAAGAAACCTTCAGCTTGGCGCCGGATCCGAATTCCGTAAGTGCGTTGCTGATCATAATCTTATCTCCGTCCTTCGCCTGGTTCCCCTTATAGGTAACATTTCCCTTCACGTCCCATGCTCCGGCACTTGTGAAGTACATGTAAAGCACCCGCTGCTTCTTCTTCAGATCCTCCTTAATCTCACAGGTACGATATACGGTTCCTTTGACCGTATCGTTATCCTGTGTAAGATAAATCTTGACCTTGCAGTCCTTGGCTGCTACATCCTTGTTCGACTTAACCTGGACGCTGAGCGTCTCCTTCTCGGCCGAAGCGTTAATCTCCTGAATCTCTACCGCCTTATTTCCACAACCTGCAAGGCACAGAATCGAAGCCACAACCGTCAGTAACAGAATCATTTGCTTTTTCATTTTCACTTTTCCTCCTCCGCGAGTACCGCGTCCATTTTTTTGATTACACCCCGAAGAATCGAGATAACATACGCCCGGTTGCTGAGACTTCCTGAGCCCCGCTTCCAGATGGTTTCATAGTGCTTTTGGAACTCCTGAACGAGAGCCCCGTGACCGGACTGGCACAGAACCGGCGACATCCCGCTCCAGTCGTTGATGGATACACTCTGCGTGCCCTTAACATGCCAGCAGCTGCTTCCGTGCAGCTCCGGCAGGTCGTCAAGTATTAACAGAGAAAAATGCGGATACTTCTCGAGGTATTCAATATATCCGATCAGGATATCCCGACACCCCTGAAGATCCAGGTCGAAGAAGCCTCTTGTGAGGAAATATACTCCTGCCATACGGCATTTCTTCTCTTTAATAATCAGATTCAGACGCTTTAAGGAAATAATCTCGCGGCACGGCATACCGTTATTAAGCATGCTTTCGAAGCTGTCGTTAAACCGCCGGTATTCGTTGCATTTCCATGTGTACTCCCCGTCGTCGGCATTTTCCTTTCGAAGCACGCGGCAGTACGCGTCAAATGCCATATACATCGGATTTACGCTGTCTTTAACAACACATAGCGGCCCCGGCAGGCAGTACTCTGTGTAGAGTACTTCAATCATATTTCGCATATAATCGTCGTTATAGATGTTAAAAAGCGGCTGCGAATACCGGTAGGTCGCGTCGAAGCTCTGGCTCATCTCCCGCACGAAGTCGGCGTCATTAATGAAGGTTCCTACCGGATAAGCCGAGCCCGAACTCGTCTCGGTGACAATTACGACCTTGTTGTTCCGAAAGATAGCGAACATCTGCTCCGCCACGCTACGTGTTGCACCGAAGAAAGTGTAAAATCTTATTTTTCCGGTCACCATCTCGGCCATATAAGTTCCGATTATTTCCGAGAAGTGTTTTGTGTCGCCGGACATTCCGATTACGATATTGATGTTGGCACTCCTTTCGGCTGCCATGCAATGCAAAAGCTTAGCAAACACTTCGTTTGTAAAGAAACAGAAACGGTCGCTGCTTAAGAAGAAATCGACTGTCTCATCCTTTGAAAGGTTGCGGAATTCCTCATCAAGGGCTGCAGCAATCGGTATCGCGCCGAACTCCAGCCGCTTGTTACGGTCAATCGGCTTATCCTCCTCTGCCGCTTCATCCGCTTCCGGAAGTTCCGAATATACTTCCGTGCCGAGTTCTCCGTCCTGCGAAATCCACTGGATCAGGTTATGTTTCATCGCCATCACCGATGTGATATCCATCGACAGTCCGACACTCTCAAACTGTTCGCGAAGCCAGTCAATCCGGTCCGCCGTATCCGCATGCGTCAGCAGATACTCTGCTATTTCTCCGGCCTGACGGCTGCTCCTCTTTAGCTTTCGATTTCCCGATACATATCGGCTGATTAACGACGGATCAATCCCCGTCGCCCGTGCCACATCGAGATTCGTCAGCTCAAACTTTGTAATTACTGTTTTCAGATTCGTACTTTCTGCCATGTTCCTTTTGTTCCTCTTTCACATCTTAATAGTATTTCCCACTTTTTATTCTCTTGATGAAAATAACAATAAGGATTATCGGTATGACACCAAAAAGAGTCCAAAGCATAAGCTTGCCCCACAAAGGTATCGGCAGATCAATCTTTAACTCATTTCCGATAAAGTCCCTGATTTCAGAATTCTTGTACCTACGAGCCTCTGTGCTTTTCGCATTTTTCGGTATCTTCTTATATGGCATTTGTCCCGTTGCAAAGAATCCTTTCGTCGAAAAATCATAGTAGTATAGATTTATCATTTCCGTTTCAATATCAACGGTGCCGGCCCGAGAACCGTTGATATACCGCTGATAAGTTCGGCTTCCTTTCTCAGCAATTCCGAAAGCATAAATGTCGAACTTACTTAAATCTTCTTCTGTTTTGATTTCTTTCAGTGAAGGCCCAACAAGGCTATAGGCCGCCCATTCCCCGTCTCTCTGAAGCAGAATTACAATGTTTTTCGGATCTGCAGCACGCTGACCGGTAAATACTACTTCTCTATTCCGTTTGGCATATTCAAAATCATAAGACTCAAAATCAAGAAGGCTTTCTGAAACGAATTGCATAAACCGTTCCCGCCCTTTTTGATTTTCCTTACCGGTTTTTATAGCAATAACGATGAATAACACGAACAGGATAAGCAATCCAACCCAAAATATATTTTGCCAATTCTTTTTCTTCATAGCATTTTCCTCATCCGACTTTCTTCATAGGCTTCAGACTTTTCTAACAAGGAAATTCCGATATTCGAGCTGAATTGTTTTTCCTTCCTCCGCTTCCACGTAGGATGTCCAAAGCGGGAGCATCACCGTGATTCGGTTGTCGCGGTAAAATGTCTCAACAGTAAGGTCAATGGAATTCTTTTCGGTAAAACCGACTATATCGCCGTTCAGATATATCGGGCTTTCATGCGGAACACCGAAGGAAGTCCCCTTAATCACCAGCGTACACGGAACCTTAAAATCATGCTCGTCCTCCTCCGGAAGGCCTCCCCCGAAGACAACATCCGGTTCGCTGAGCACAGGAGTGGCATTAAACGCATCTGCATTCTTCTTTTGCTTTCTGGTAAAGAAGCCCGGCGCCAGTCTCGGCGCCCAGGACTGCTCGTAATTGCATTTCGGGCATTTGCCGTTAAATGCGAATATTCCGACCGGTTTCGCATCAATCAGCATCCGCTTACCCGCAACGCAAGCTTCAAGTGCTTCTTTCAGTTCCCGGATTCTCTTCTCCATTGCCTGCTCGAGTTTACTTTCCGATCTTCCGGGAGACTCTGCCGATACTTCGCCCGGAATCCAGTGCGTTTTACACCCGCACTTTTCACAGGTAAACCGATAATATGACATACAGGTTCCGAGCATGGAGTAATAAATGCGAATTGCCATAAGGTCTCCTTTCAATCACTTACATCGTATCTCGTAGGTACGAACTCTGCTCGATTCCAGTCAACCTCCGGTTTGTTCCTGACTTTAACTTTGGCAAGCCCTTCTCTGAATGATTTATATAGTTTTTCATCTTCCTCATACTTCTGTTTATCCCTTTCCCGGTTCTTTTTCTTAACACGAACCGGGATAAGAATACCGATTGTCAAACCGATTGTCATTAAAACGAAAAAGAAAACCGTGGAAAGATCAGTATCAAGAAAAAAAATCAGCCAAATCAATAACGCAAGTATAAGAAAAACAGACAGGCAAAAAGTATACCGCCCAGCGTAGGACTTCATCCTCGGCTTATGCACCGGGCTCCATGACTGCATATGACCGCATTCCGGGCATGTCGCGTCAGCCATATAGCCAACTCCGTTCCTCTGCTCCAGATTACTCTCCACATTTTTCTTAGCATAATTCAATTCTGCGATATTTGCTACAGCCTGCATCCTGCTTGTCAGAAAACTTGTTTCAGTTTCAATTAGCTGCGGCCCGCGTTTGATAACCCCCGACATCTGTGCGCCACATGCTTCACAGTTGCAGGTATACGGAACTTTGTACCAACACATTTCACTCATGATTTACCTCCTCCGTTTTACAGTTTTCTACACTTTTTACTTCACATTTTTCGCCGATACATACGCTCATTTATGTATTTCTAATTGTTTAGCGATTCGACACACTCGCTCTAATACTGTCAGCCAGTTCTTTCGCTTTTATGTAGTTAATTGCCATACCTCCATCCCAGGGGAAATGACAAGCCGAACATATAACATTTTTTCTGCCTTTCAACCATACTGTGTCGGAATCCATTTTGCGAAAGGTTTTATGGCAACTCGAACACGATAAATCAGGATTTAAAATAAGATCCATCACAAAATCTGACGGGCCATTTTTCTCAATTCTTTTCTTTTCTGCTTTATCTAAAAGAAATCGAATTAAAAGAACTAAGCCTGATGAAAGGAACAGTATTCCGGCTCCTATAAATGCAAACGATAAAGACTTCCTATAGAAACGAAACAAAACGAATGTCGGCTCTTTATCTTTGAGGCCGGCAATACACCCAACCACCCCCAAAACAATCATATAAAGGAGTTCCACCCCGCCTAACACAATTACAATGAACCCGATGATTCTTGCCCATAAAGAATCTTCGAGAAATATTCCTCCATTCAAGAGATTCATAACACCAAAGATTATACCTGCGCAAATACCGGCTATTACCAAAACAGTGATATATGTAATCCATACAGGTCCATGCCCTTTTGCGACTAATCTAACCCACAATCCGGAGGGCAACACTTCTGTTATAAAGTATGGAATTATAATCGCAATCGGTATTGCAATTTTCACGCGAATCTTCCGCTTTTTCTCTTGCTCGTAGTCCCATCTTAGTCCGGGATTATTATGTTCCCATAGTTCTTTGACTGTCGCATTTCGGACCTTCCAGCCTCCCTTAACCGTAACCCAACGCGCATTAGTAACCTCAGCCTTACCACTTGGTTTAATATTGACAAGCAGAAACATAATAATAATTGTAACAACACTAGGAACAGCCAAAGCGGCATACACTGTCATGATAGGGCTCATAATATGTTCCTTTCAATCATAAGATAATATACACTTTATCCCGGGGCACATAAATCCACAATAAGAATTACCAGAATTTCTGTTTCTTAGGTTTTGAAAGAATTACCAAGATAAACAAATACAATACACTAAGACCTATAAATGCTATGAAAATCTTAGTGAACTTAGCCATCCGGAATCTTACACCCAAGTCTTTTCGGATTTGTTTTCTGACGTTTCCCATATCGTAAGTTCTTTGTTCTGAATTCCGGTTTGTGATTTTATCCGGCAATTCCCGATAAGGCAACGTTTTTTTCTTAAAAAATGACTCTGTCTTGGGATTATAATAATATAAATCTACTTTCTCTGTTACCAACTCAACGGTGCCATTATCTACACCGTTAGTGTACTGTCGATATGTCTTACTGTAAGACTCCCAAATGGCGAAAACAACAACGTCGATCTTTTCAAGATCCTCTACTGTATTAATCTCATTCAATGGTATTCCGGTTAAGCTGACAGTCTTCCATTCGTTCTTTTTCTCAAATAAAAGAACGATGTTTTCTTTGCTTTCCGGTTTTTCTCCGTCTGTTTCGCTCAAGGAAGAAAAACTGAAAACCTCATAATCCAGTATATTCTCAGATGCCAGCGACATGAAATTCTGCTGTGCTTTTTTAGATTCTTGTGAATCTTTTCTGATATACAGAATTAATAAAACCGAACACACCAAAAGCGGAAGGCCGAACAGAAATTCCTTAAGATTCTTATTCATAGTTTTAACCTTCCTTGCATATAATCTCTCTATGAAATATTTCCGGATGTAAAAGAATGAATCTCTCCCTCCCAGGAAATAAAACGGGGGCAGCTACGTGCAGTCATCTTTTCAAGCGCTTTCAAGCTGGAAGCTGTACGGGCATATTTAATAATCTCTTTGATAACAAAATATAGTGCAAATACAGCGGCAAATGCTACGGCAATCGGAATATTGACGCTTTGCGGAGTTTTCCATATCAGGTTTACAATGATAGCAATAACAATGCCGATGATTCCACCGTAAATTGTTCCACCAATAAAACCGGTGAAAATTGAGGAAAATGAAGCCCCCTGTCCCTGCTGTACCTTCTTAATCTGCGAAGACCAGCTTTGATATTTATGACAGTTCGGACATCTGCCCTCTGCTTCGTCAGGAGCAGCAAAGTTACCTGATGCCGCACTCACTTCAATCTGCTGCATGCGATTCTTCATCTGTCCAATCGCAGCAGCTTTAAACATATCCCTGCTGCCTGTCTGGAGGACAAGCTTTGAAGACGCATTATGATAGGATCCGTTTCTTTCTTCAAGCGTAACCTTTTCCTCGGCCTCTCGACCACAGTGCTCACAGGTAAATCCGATTCGCATATCCTGTCTTGCGATGCCTCCGAAAAACTTGCTCATTTCTGCCTCCTCGATTCGTCATTGTCAATGTCATTCATTTTGTCATTGACAAAATTATAGTCTATTTACGCTTTCCTTGTCAATGGGAGTTCACTTTTTTCTTTCAATTTCTTTTGGTTTTTTCTTTTTTCAGACAATATCACGACTCCCATATAACAAATCAGATAAAAAAACAGACCGAAACGGTTTTAACCATTTCGGTCTGCAATGAATTACTTTTTACTCACAATCGTCAGTTCTTCTCCGGTTGTAAATGATTGCCACCGCGAACAGAACCAAACCGGCTGCGAACAACCACAGGAACGGCGACTTGGTATCACGGAAATCGGTGGGAGCAACAGGTTTTCCTGTATTCGTAAATACAATTTCTATGTTGTTTTGCTGTCCTTCCACATACCCGTTCGTAGTAGGCAGAAATTCCCCATAAGTAGGCCCTGTCGGACGAGACATTGCCGAATAAAACGTATATTTGAGATTATCCGAATCAGCAGTTCCTATGTGATCTTCATGATCTGTTCGATTAGGGTCTGATGACTTAACTGTAGAATTGAAATTCTGTTTGGGCACCTGCTCAATCGTCAGGGTATATTTGAAGTGAGATGCGAAGTTCTTGCATGTATTCTTATTGCAATAAATCACATGCCCACTCTTAATCAGGTTCCCGTCACTGTCTGTCACATCAATTCTAACACTATAATCCCCGTCCCAAGTATCAAAGGAAGCAACAGTTACAGTTACATAATAGAGTTGTCCGTTTTTCAAAGTCGTTGTCAAGGATCCCCAGTGACGATTCGGAGGTCCATTACTCTGGGAATTATTTGAGCCGATTTTTCCGCGAACCCATTCATCTGATACAATAATGTTATAGGTAAACTCTTCATCAGGGGCACCGTTTTCCACCTGGTTATATACAGTAAAGGTAAAAACTTGAGGATCTTGAGCCATCCACGAAGTGTATAACGTTTTGTTTTCCTTGCAAGGTTTCGAAAAATCAAATAAATTGCCAATTGTATTCGGTTGAGCAGTAGCTGAATTTTTATAACTATTATTATTATTTATCCATGCGTAAAAATACCAAAGGGGATTCGCTGTAGTAGGCGCCCCAGGTTCAGGTACAATGTCACCCATCATCATTGTATAGGTAATCAAGCTGCTGTCTGGTGAACTTCGGTAATAAACATATGCTCCCGGCTCATCTGTTGTAGATGGACCGAACCATTCGTGATTGCTTGTATCGTCCATGCTTATATCGAACGTAATCGTTACGGAATCACTCCATATAGCATAGAGGACTTCGTTATAAGGCGGATAGTTGGAAAAATCCCACTTATTAGCTTTAATGAATTCTAGATAGTTTGCATACAAAGTGCCATCAATCGTGTGTCCGTTATTGTTGTTATCGTTACTCCAGTCAATGTTTTGCAAAACCTTAGATTTATCCTTAAACTTATTGGAGTTGTATGTAACTAGTTTTTCAAGCACATCTTCCGTAACCCAACAAACAAAGATAAGCTGTTTGGTGCTGTTATTCTTCATTTTTGTTGGAATAGCCGGTTCATACAAGTTTCCGTTATTCACAACATCTTCATGGTTGATGCCATAACGATTTTCACCAAGAGAAACATATGCGGGATCCATCTCCGTCCATGTTCCGCCGTTCACATCAAAGATTACCTTTTCATCCGGAATCTCTGTGTATGTAACGATAACGCCTTTCAATTCGGGATCCTGCGTCAGGTTCGTTGTTGCCAGCGTACCAGAGATAGTAACTGAATTGTTATATGTGACATTCTGCGAACCTTCGACAGGAGTACTCGAGCCTAAATCCAGGCGGGAAACACTCATCTTCTTATTCAAATGCGTGTTCGTAGCTGTAGCGGTGAAATTTTCTCCGTCTCCCAAAGGGAAAACAAGTTTGATTGTTCCTTTGTCATTACCGCTTTTTGCAGGAATCGTTACAGAAGCTGTGGAATTAGTCGTGTCAATTCCGGTTCGCTCAAAGTCACCTGTTGCCTTGTTTACAATCTGGATTGCGCTTGTATTTGCGCAATGGATGTAGACAACGATATCCTCGTCAGTATCGTTCTCAAGCGTAAGGTATACCATAGGCTCCCACACAGCATAGATTGTCGATACCGAGCCGGGATCTACGGCAATCAAAGAATCTGCCGCAAATGTCGGAATATAAGGATAACCGGACCTGAGTCCGTCAGGTGCAGACGTTGCATCATAAGCATTCATCGGATCAGATCCTTCATCAAATCCAATAAGCAAATAACCGGAAGAATGATTAAAGAAATTCGTACCGGTAACACCGCCATAGGTCTTTGAGGTTGCATATCTGTATAAATGCAAAGACTGATTGGCCTGGATATCATTAAACAAAATCTGCGTAGCATTCAAACTCGAAGTGCCTACCTGCAACGCCGGAAGTGTTCCTGCGGAAGAGTTAACCGTTCCGCCGTTTGCATCCAGAATCAAGTCCGCAACATCCGGTTTACGGGCAAAATCATCCTGAAGCACATAAACCGCCTGCATATGGATAACAGAACCCTGCTGCTGGCTTTCTGCATACCTGGAATCCACAACAAAGTTGTCACCGGGCTGATAGTAAATCGGCTGATTATTCGTGTCAAGCTGAAGGGGATTTCCATTACCGTCTACGATAATCCAACCGCGGAATACTACATCGTCACCGAAATCTGTCGGCGCCTGAAGAATATGTGTGCGCGACTGATCGGCATAAAGCTGCATAGAAATATCAGAAGGATCGGTAGGCAGACTACTGTTGCTGTTTGGCATTTGACCTGAAATCGTCTTCTGAATCGTTCCGTCATCATAATTATAGACCGGATTATACTGCAGGTAGAATCCACCCTCAAGACGCCATACCGCACGGAGCTCTGTATCATGCTCGATCTTGGTGTTAAAATCATATGGAGCGGTATCCAGAACACCGTTTATTACCTCATACCAACCTACAAAATAGAATGACTCTGTAGGAGAAGTCTTACGATATTTCTGTAAATCATCCAGAACATGACCGCCAAAATACGCATCCATCCAGGCATCTTTCTCATTTGCTCCGAACTTAGTCGCTCCACGTGAGGTGAATTCTTCTTCCGGATACCTCTGATAGTGATTCCAATACGTGTCAATTTCAGACGCTGTCAGAAACAGTGCATCACGCAAATTACTGGGGATATATCTTCCGTCATGCTCAAAACTGAGATACCGCGTCCGCATGTAATAATATACTTCTGTAGCAGGATTTGCTGCTATCTCAGCGGAAGTCGTTTCAATATATTCACGTTTAAGGTCATTATACGGACTGATTGTCTCTTGATAATCCGCGCGGAAACCGGTGGAATCATTTTTGGTGGATGATTCGTCCCGCCAATGGTCAATCTCAGCGCCATTCGGGTCATATGTAACGATATAATCCAGTTTTTTAAACACAGGATAAAGAACTATGCTGTGACTCGGCATAGTCTCATTGGCAAAATCAAATGGATCACCGGCGCCTGCCTCATTCGTATACCAACCCTGGAATACAGAGCCCTCTTTGTAGGGATCAATATACGATTCTTTCTTTGCATTTGCGAGACTCTGCCCGTAATAATATGTGTCCGTTTTTACGTCCTGCGGATTTTCATACTTGAATGTCAGCGTATAATTCGACACCGGTGAATAGAAGAAATATATGTCATATTCATCATGCCCGGTCTGATTGTTAAGCTGTGCAGTACCATTGTAACAGCTATAGACGAAATCATATCCATCTATATCCGAGTTCAACTGATATTGAGGAGCGATATTGGAAATAACTTCATTCGCTTCTATCTCGAAGAAATGGTGATCAATAATCTGACTTTTGCTCTTATCAGTGTTTTGCTCCGTCCATGTCGTCATAGAGTACACTGTATAATCTGAACCATCCAACAGATTGGGATCGTCGGGATCATAGCTGCCGGGGATGGCTTCTACAAGAATATGATACCGCTTATACCTGTTCGTACTGTCGGCCGGACCGAAATATGCCACCATATGATGCACTCTGTTATCCATAATTGCGGTACCTGTCCGGTTGGCACAGAGTTCCTTAGTCATATATTCATATGCACCGTTGATGTCCGAATTATTACCATTGCTGTTACCGCCCGTCGTCGGACGTTTATTAGCAATTCCGGCATAGAGACTTCTATTATAGGCCGTCCAAATATATAAAGTCACGTTATTGCGCGGTGCGTCCTCAAAGGAGAAGTTCGGATTGACATGCGACGGCCAGCGGTCACCGATATAAGCACCGAATTTTGCCGTAATCGTATACAGATTGTCATCAATTCCCGGCTGAGGTATATAATCCCCCATGACATTATTATGGTCAGTCACATAAGACGAATCATAAACTTTTCCCTTATAGGTCATAGAGTATAAACCTTCGTAGGAATCATCTCCTTTTCCGGTATAACCGAGTGCTGTAACCTTACGGTCTTTATACATATACTCGATCCAGTTGCCGTCCCACCCCGGATAGTCGTCATTTTTCTGCTGTCCGGCCCTTTTAACAAAATTGTCTCGGCCGATATGGAATACAAGCGTAAATTCTATACGACTGAAATACACATTAATGACCGCACTGCCGTCGCCCTTAATGACAACACTGCTATCGGACAATTGTTCATTCAACTCATAAAACAGTTCATCCCCCGGAATAATACTGTTTAATTCACGTCCGGGGACAGCACCGATATCATCAAGAATTGTGTTGTTCAAAACGCTGATGTCTTCTTCATCCAAAACATCACCGTCATTGTTCATGTCAATTTTATAGTTTTTAAGTTCCGTAAGCGTAAGCGTAGAGCCGGAAACTATTGTTCCCAACTGAGCACCCAAATCGGAAGTAGGAATAGTCATAACCGCACTCGAAGTATATCCTGGGGTTAAACCTTGTAACACATCTTCCTTCGTCTGGGCATTCTCTGTCCAAAAAACAACCGTAACCGCGGATTCGGCAGGTATCCAATTTGCGCAAAGAGAGAGACGGTCAAGACCATCATAAAGCTTTAACTTGCCCTCAGAGGTAATCTCAAACAAGGGATGAGCATCATCATTAGAGCTTATGGATGTAGTAATATGAGCCTGATTACCACTGTCAACAACAAGCCAGTACATGCCGGCTGCAGCTGTATTGATTGTGCCGTCGCTATTCGCAATCTTAATTGCGGTTTGGTTGCTGACGGTAACGGTATGAACACGGGATGCATCATAATAGTTGATATTCAAATCTGAAGTCGAAGGATTCAGGTTTGTGATTTCACCCGTAGTATCGCTCATTTTGGCCAGGAAATACCAACCGTCAAACTGATAACCTGCACGACTGGAGCAAGGAAGAGACGTGAAAATATTCTTTTCTGGATCTTCTTCCATACCTACTACAGGATTATCCGGAGTTCCCCAGGATTCCCGGAACCGAGCCCCGACGAAAAGCGCACCACTGCCGTTGAGACCGGACTTAAAGTCAACCCAACGTGCCGAAACAAAAACAGGATAAAGGTCAATACTGTCTGTGTCATTGAGACCCGAAAATGACAAATATACCCCGTCTTCACCCGGGTCATTCAATTCTGCGCCGGTATAATCTACCGTCTGAATCCGGCAATAGCCGGCGCTGTCGCAATTAGAGTCATTGGGATCGTAATACTCCCAACCGACAAAGAGCAGATGTATCTGGTCCTCGCTGACAGCACGAATATCACTGATTTTCACTTTTACATTATTCGAACTGCCCTTGGCAATCAGCTTACGCGTCATAAGACTGCTTGCACCGCCGTTGGAACTGTTCACATCTCTCGGCAGAAGCATGAAGTTGACAAAGTTATAGTTTTCATATATCGGAGCCAGAAATACATGAACATTTCCTTCAGCATCAACTGTACCGGAACCGGATACTCCGTTCAGATCCCAATCCACCGTGCTTCCGGAGTTTGTGATAGAAATTGGCTGATCAAATGCTACAGCCTTCGGAGAAACAGGCCAGGTGTAATACAGGTGGTTATCTGACAGATTAATTCCGTTAGCATCCGTTGTACCTTCAATCACATAAGGATTAACAACATACCAGCCATAGAAATACTTCGAATCGTGATTCAACGGGTCGACAATCAACTCCAAGGATTTACCGTTATCCAGGATCTGCGTCGTCTGCGTTTCATCGTTTGCGTTAACAAAAGCGTAAGGGGCTCCATTATAATACACAACAGAACCATTATCCACCTCTGATGCATCAGGGGCAATAAAATGGAACATTACTCTCGGATTAACAACCTCTCCGTCCTCATGCGCAATAACAACATATACGGAGAAACTGTCTGTTGTGAATTCGAGGTTTTCGCCTTCGACAGAGGGGGCCATGGTCTCGACAGTGCATGACTTGGAAGCCTCATTTTCCGTAAAATGAAGCACGTCCACGTTGTCGTATTCGCTTAATTGTTCGCCGACCAGGCGAATGGATACGCTTACGTCGCCGGTGGGCTCGTAGACCTTCTCGGGATCGTTGGCGTCGACGATTTTGATGTCGAACAGGCGGGAGTATGTCAGCTCGTCCGTTGTCTTGTTCAGCTTCGCAGCGGATTCTGCGATATAAAAATCGTATTCTGCGTCACCCGGAAGCAATTCCTTAACAATAAGCTCGGTGCCCTCGGCAGGAATTCCGATTTCGCCGTTATAGGTTACGCGGATTTCGTAGGTTGAGCCGTCGCCGGCAACGATGGTTTTGGTGAAATTGGCGGCATCCGTCTCATTTTCCGATATGGCAATATCACGTGCCTCATCATCCATCGCCAAAGCGGTGCTGATGGGACTCACGTGTCCGAGAAGGATACATAAGATTGTAATCCATGCCAATATACGTTTCATTCTTTCTTAACCTCTATGACTTGAATTACGCGTTTTTCTTCGCGCGGTAGCGGGCTAAGAACCAGTCCGCAATACAGCAGAGAATCACATAAAGCAGCATAAGTGCTGTCCATTTGTCAATGAGAATCATCGGCTGGCGCATATTCTCTGTCTTAATAAAAGTGATAATCGCCAGAATCAAAATGACGACTTCGAGAACAATTCCGGTTATAAACCGTTTCGTGAAGGAACCGACCTGATAGAACAGGTGCTCTACCGTCTTGTCGAATTCCTGTGAGGTTACATTGTCGTGATGGAACAGGCCGCGTGCCGTGGTCATAATCCGCTCACGTTCCGCAAGACCTGCAGGATCAAGCCCTTCCGCGTTCCATAACGCGCTCTTCGTAAGATTGAACTTCCGCATCATGCCGATACGGCGGAACTTACGGCGAACGCTGTGCAGCGGGCAGAATACGTAAAATGTGACAATCAGGCAAATCAGATTCAACAGCGCCCAGGCATTCTCTCCGTAGGAACTGCCGTTCGGAGTGAACCAGTCATTTACGCGGTCAATCCAGGACTTCTTCTTGCCCCTATCCGGAGTATTGTCTTCCACAGGTACGGTCGGCGTCGGGGTTGCGGGCGCAACCGTGGGCGTCGGTGTCCCGGTCGGCTCTTCCGTAATCACCGGAGCTTCCGTCGGTGTAGGCGTTTCCGTCGGCGTGGGCGTTTCAGTTACGTCGGGTGCAGGCGTCGGAGTCGGTGTTAAGGTCGCCCCTGTAGGAACAGGTGTGTTCGTAATGTCAGGCGACTTTGTTATTACCGGATCGACTGTCACGATTGGCGATACATTGGCCACCTCGGTCGGTGTCGGCGTCGGCTTCTCCTGCTCGGTCATAACACCGAAAACCACCAGACGGCCGTTCGTCGTTGCGCCTGCGCAGGTGGAAAGAGCGATTATCTTCTTCACCGAATCATCAGGCGATTTAAATATATTCGCTTTTCTGCCGACATAAGCAATCAGGCCGTCAATATCCTTGCTGCCTGTCTGATAAACCATGTCATCGTACGCATCGGTCTGAAGAACCGCGAAGAACTCGATGTCATAAGCTCCGCCCGGAGAAACGATTTCCCCGCTTCGATGACTTTCAAAAAAGTCTTTATCCAGGAAGCGGTCCAGGTCGCCGAACATGGCGCCGTTATCCATATGATGACCGAAGACAACGAGGTAATTGTCGCTTAAATCTTTGGCATTTGCCGCAGAAAGATAGATGGCGCCGCTCAGGCTGCTGTTGCCGTCCACATCGTGGTTTGCATAATAGAGGTCATCTTTCCCCTGCATAACCGGATAATCGATGTGCGTGGCGCTGATGCGAAGCCATGCGCGGTAATCCTCCCGCTCTTTCGAGAACGATTCCTGCACCTCAACAAGTGATGTGCCCTCGTCGTAAGAAAGGCTTCCGGAGGAAAATGCCCGGTTCTGCGTGTACAGCTGCTCATACATGGAATATCCGCTGAACAGAACCATG